>Ga0079224_100000378_pt1 | contig 42102 bp, 33 predicted proteins | sample Stecom2015_FD_80414 | JGI IMG/M metagenome (GOLD analysis project Ga0079224, IMG submission 80414) | Agricultural soil microbial communities from Utah to study Nitrogen management - Steer compost 2015 | ecosystem: Environmental > Terrestrial > Soil > Agricultural land | place: USA: Utah... | reverse complement strand
GCGGGTCCGGCGGGTCCGGCGGCGACGATCGTCCACCGCTGCCGCGCGAAGTCGCCGAGGTGCTCGACGACGGCGGCGTGGAAGCACTGACCGCGTGCGTGGCCGACCAGCTGCTCCGGTGCTGGAAGGTGCTGCTCGCTGATTCGTGGGACGGCGTACGCCGGGTGCTCGATGCCGACGTACGGCGGCACGCCACGCTCGCGAGCCGGACCGGGCTGGCCGACATCGTCGGTACGGTGCATCCGGCGCTGTCCTGCGACGGTGGGTGCATCGAGCTCGAGCACGCGCGCACCGCGCGTGTCGGTTGCGCGTCGGGCGTGGTGCTCACCCCGTCGGTCTTCCTGCCGACCCCGGCGGTCTGGCTGGGTCGCCGCGGGCAAGCCATGATCGGTTACCCCGCACACGGCCGCGGGCAGGTGTGGTCGCTCCCGTCCCCGCTGGTGGGGGCGGCCGGTCCGCTCGGGGCCAGCCGGGCGGCCTTGCTCGCCGACCTCGGCGTACCGCGTTCCACCGCCGACCTGGCCGCCCGGCACGGGCTGAGCCCCGCGACGGTCTCCTACCACCTCCGGCTGCTCCACGACGCTGGATTGTTGAGCCGGCACCGGTCCGGGCGAACGGTGATGTACGAGCGAACCGAACCAGCCGCGACGATCGTCACCGGGTCGGCTCCGGACCAGTGAGGACCTGGTCCGTCCGGCAGCGGTGACCGTCTTCACCAGCTACGTCCTGATGGCGCTGGCCGCCGCGCTCGTGTTCAAGCGCCGGGACGTCTGAGCTGTGTCACCGGGTGGTTCGATCGCGGGCCGTCGCGGGCAGCCAGACCCGCATCTCCGACGGTCCGCGTTCGGCCCACCGGTGGTACGGCACGAGCACGATCTCAGCGGCTTCGGCGCAACCCGGGGCGCCGTCTGCAGCCGCCGCGTACGGCCAGGACGGTTCAGCGTCGGTCTCGGGACCGACGAGGCCCCGGACCAGCACACCGCCGTCGCCGTCCATCGGCGCATGAGAGGTGTCGACGGTCACGTCGTCCAGCCGCGTCCCGGGCGGCAGGTCTACGGATTCCGCGCAGAACACCAGCGGGCCGCGCTCCACCGCGACACAGCCGCGGACGGCGTCGACGCGCCGGTCCGGCCGGGTGAACCGCGGAGTCACCGGGAGATGCAGCCGGATCTCCTCGCCGGGGACCAACTCACGGTCGACCACCGCCGTGCCCGGCGCGACGTCGTGGCGCCGTTCCCCCTCCTCCAGCATCGCGCCGTGCGCCCATGACGGCACCCGCAGCCGCAACGCCACCGCCTCTGCGGGCGCCTGCCGCACCCTGACGACCACCAGGCCGTCGTCCGGATACGACGTCGCGACCTCGAGCCCCAGCGTGCGGCCGCAGCCCAGATCCGCCGAGATCCGCATCCCCGCGTACTGGAGCAGTGTCAGCTCGCCTTCGCCTGCGGTGGCCGCGTAGCTGTGCCACGTCGCCAGTGTCCGCGCGACGTTGGTCGGGCAGCACGACACGTCGAACCAAGCCGCGCGCGCCCCGCTCTCCGCGCGCAGGCTCACCCTGTCCTCGCCGGGCCAGTTGCCGGCGACGCGCTGGTGCAGCGGGTTCGCGTAGAAGAACGCTCGGCCGTCGGAGCGCGGCGAGGTCGCAATGACGTTCAGGAACGTGCGCTCGATCAGGTCCGCGTAGCGGATGTCGCCGGTGGCGAGGTAGAGCCGCCACGACACCATCACCGAGGCGACGCCCGCACAGGTCTCACAGTAGGCTCGGTCCGGCGGGAGCTCCCAGTCCGCGCCGAACGCCTCGTCCTGGTGCCGCGAGCCCATCCCCCCGGTCAAGTACGTCTGCCGCGCCACGGCGTGCGCCCACTGCCGTCGCACCGCGTCGAGCAGCGACGCGTCGTCGTACTCGACGGCGACGTCGACCGCTGCGGCGGCGAGATACAACGCGCGCACGGCGTGCCCGCGCCACGTGTCCGCCTTCCGGACCGGCACGTCGTCCTGGAAGTAGGCGCGGCCCAGCGGGATATCGCGTAGCGTTCCGTGCCCGCGACGGTCCACGAACAGCCGCGCTTGTTCCAGATACCTTTCCTCGCATAGCGCACGGCCCAGCTCGGCGAGCCCGATCTCGATCTCCGGATGCCCGCAGACGGCGCGCAGCCCGTCGTCGCCGAACGTCTCGCAGACGTGATCGGCGGCCCGCCGCGCCACCCGCACCAGCTCGTCCTCGCCGGTGGTGCGCAGCCGCGCGACCGCGGCTTGCAGCAGATGCCCGGTGCAGTACAGCTCGTGTCCCATCTCCAGGTCGCTGTACCGCGGCTGCTGGTGTGCGTGGCCGTAGCAGGTGTTGAGGTAGCCGTCCGGGTCCTGGGCGGGCGCAATGCGCGCGGTCAGCCGGCGTACGGCCTCGTCGGCAGCGGGGTTCCCGGACCGGCCGAACTCCCAGCTCAACGCCTCGATGAGCTTGTACACCTCGGAGTCGGAGAACGACCAGCCGGGGCGGTCCGGTCCGGTGGTTCCGGCCGCCACCCGGTCGAAGTTCGCCAGCCACCCGAGCCGTTCCATCCAGTGCTCGCAGTGCTCGAACGTCGCTGCGGCGTTGGTGGCCTGGAGCGTCGCCCAGAACCCGCTGGTCAGCTGGACCTCGTTCAGCCCGAGCGGGCGTTGCCGTCCGAGCGAGGGGACGACCGGTCGCCCGCCGGTGGGGTCGGTGCCGGTCGACGTGCGGTGCGCAGTCACGGTGCTCCTTGCGGTCATGCGGTCAGGGGGATGTCGGCACCCTCGCGGGTGAAGACGGGGATGCGGTCGAGCGGGCTGTCGACGTCACGCGTGCAGCCGCCGTCGACGGCCTCGCCGGTCGCGGCGTCGATCCAGCGCGTTCCGGCGGGCAGGTAGACCCTGCGGGAGAGTTGTCCGGGATGTGTCACCGGCGCGACCAGGATGTCCGGACCGAACAGGAACTCGTCGTCGACGTCCCATGCGCGCGGATCCGCGGGATGGTCCACGAACAACGGACGCATCGGCGGCAGCCCGGTCCGCGACGTGGCCGTCATCTGCTCGTGGATGTACGGACGCAGCCGCTCACGCAGGTGCAACAGGCCGGAGATGATCTCGTAGGCCTCGTCGCCGTACGACCAGATCTCGTTCGGGCCGCCGGTCTGCGCGTACGACGTCGGCGTCCGGGGCTCGCGGTCTCCGTGCAGCCGGAACAGGGGGCAGAACACGCCGTACTGGAACCAGCGGATCATCAGTTCCCGGTAGGCGGGGTCGCGGGCGTCGCCGCCGTGGAATCCGCCGATGTCGGTGGTCCACCAGGGGATGCCGGAGATCGCGAGGTTCAGCCCGGCGCGCAGCTGCCGGCGCAGTGAGTCCCAGGTGGCCGGGATGTCGCCCGACCACACCGCGGCGCCGTACTTCTGGGAGCCGGCCCAGGCGGAGCGGGACAGCAACACGGTCGGTTCCCGCCCGGATGCGGCCATCCCCTCGGCGAACAGCCGGGCGTTGTCCCGCGGGTAGATGTTCGCGACCTCCGCCCCGGGACCCGCGTACATGGTCAGGTTGCCCGGATGGGCGGGGTTCAGCTCGGGTTCGGACGCGTCCAGCCAGAAGACCCGGATGCCGTGATCGAGATAGTTGCGGCGGATCAGCTCCCAGACGTACTCGCGCGTGGCGGGGTTGCTGGGGTCGTAGAACGCGACCGGCATCGGGGTGGCCATGCCCTTGTCCTGGATGGTCTGGTGGTACTCGACGCCCTGGTCGGAGCCGACCAGCATGCCGCGGTCACGGAAGTCGGCGAAGTTCTCCGACAGCGGCGAGACGGTGGGCCACACCGAGACCATGAGCTCGACGCCCATCTCCGCCAGCTCCGCCACCATCGCCCGCGGATCCGGCCACTCCGCGGGGTCGAAGCGGTAGTCGCCCATCGCGGACCAGTGGAAGTAGTCGGTGACGATGACCGACAGCGGGAGCCCGCGGCGCCGGTACTCCCGCGCGACGCCGAGCAGCTCCTCCTGGTCGAGGTAGCGCAGCTTGCTCTGCCAGAACCCGCTCGCCCATGCGGGCAGGTCCGGGGCGTGGCCGGTGGCGTCGGCGTAGCGGGCGAGTATCCCGGCCGGCGTCGGCGCCGCGGTGATCCAGTAGTCGATCTCCCGCGCCTGGCCTGCTTGCCAGCGGGTGCCGTTCTCGGCGAACTCGACCCGTCCGACGGCGGGGACGTTCCACAGCAGCCCGTAGCCGCGGCTGGAGAGCACGAACGGGACGGACACCTCGGCGTTGCGCTGAACCAGGTCGAGGGTCAGCCCCTTGAGGTCGAGCCGGCCGTGCGTGCGCTGGCCCAGGCCGTAGAGCCGCTCGTCCGGATACGCGGCGAACCGCTGGTGGATCTCGTACGCGCCGGACCGGTTGCCCTGGAAGTACCGCGCCCCGGGCAGCCAGAAGTGCTCCCGGCTCTCGGCGAGGAGCTCGGCGCCGGTGCTCGTCCGCGAGAACGTCAGCAGCGGCTCCGGGTAGGCGGCGTCGCGGTCGAACGCCACGTCGACGGTGAGCTCGCCGTGCACGAAGCGCGCCGAACCGTCGCCGACGTCGACGGCCGGCGGGCCGGCCGCGGGCGCGGCGTCCAGCGCTCCGTGACTGTCCGGCGGGATCCGGTACTGCGCCGCGCGGACGCGGACGCTGTCCGTCCCCCAGGCCTCGATCGTCAGCACTTCGTGCCGGTGCCGGACCTCGAGGGCGGTCGCCGTGGGGTGGAACGTGACCATGGGTGGTGCTCCTCGTGCAGAAGGGAGTGGCGGCGGTGCCGGGTCAGTCCTTGACGGCGCCGGCGGTGACGCCGCCGGCGACGTAGCGCTGCGCGACGACGAGCAGCACCGCGGCGGGGATGGACGCGACCACGGCGGTGGCCATGATCGAGTTCCACTGGGTCGTGTTGTTGCCGATGTAGCTGTAGATGCTCAACGTGATCGGGATCTTGTCGCCGTTGCGGTTGAGCGTCGAGGCGAAGATGAAGTCCGACCACGCCCACAGGAACGCGAACAGCGAGACGGTCAGCATCGCGTTCCTGCTGACCGGCAGGACCACCGACCGGAACGTGCGCCACGCCCCGGCGCCGTCGATCTTGGCCGCGTGCATCAGCTCCTGCGGGATCCCGGACATGAAGGCGGTGAACAGCAGCACACCGAACGGCACCGCGATGGTCGAGTCCGCGATGATCAGACCCCAGACGGTGTTCAGCCAGCCCAGCCGTACGTAGATGGCGTAGAAGCCCATTGCCATCACCACGCTCGGGATCATCTGCGCCACCAGCAGCGTGAAGTTCAGCGGCCCTGCTCCCCAGGGCCGGAGCTTGGCGATGGCGAACCCGGCCGGCGCGGCGATCGCCAGCGTCAGCGCCACGCAGCCGAGGCCGATGCCGAGGCTCGTGGACAGCGCCGGCAGCTGCTGCGCAAACACGTCGGTGAATCCTTCTGCCGTCGGATCCCATGGGAACCAGTGCGGGGGATCCGCGCGCATGTCGCTCGTCTTGGTCAGCGACACGTTGAACATCCAATAGACGGGGAAGAGCATCAGCGCGGTGAACAGGATGCCCAGCGCTGTCTTCCACCAGGTACGTCGTGCCGTCATGTCCGCTCCTGCCGTCGCTGGAGGTACAGATGAACGGACCCGAAGACCAGCGCGATGACGATGAGCAGGTTGCCGACCGTGGCGGCGGGCGAGAACTCCGGCTGGCCGGTGCCGAAGGCCTCGCGGTACGACCAGATCGCCAGCGTGGTCGACGAGTTGCCCGGGCCGCCGGTGGTCATGATCCAAATGACGTCGACGACCTTGAGCGTGTAGATCAACCCGAGGAGCAGCGTCACGGCCGACACGGGCCGCAGCAGCGGGAACGTGATCCGCCAGAACCGCTGCCAGACGGTCGCGCCGTCCAGCGCGGCCGCCTCGTAGAGGTCCTTGCTGATGTTCTGCAGCCCCGCGTAGAGGATCACCAGGTTGAACGGGATACCGAGCCAGATGTTGGCGATGATGACGGAGGTCAGCGCCCAGTCCGGGGAGGTCAGCCAGTTGATCTGGCCGATCCCGAACGACTCCAGCACCGAGTTCACGATCCCGTTCTCGCTGTTCAGCATCCACGACCACGTGGAGGCCGAGACGATCAACGGCAGCAGCCACGGGATCAGGAACATCCCGCGCAGCAGCCCGGACAGCCGGAAGTTGTTGTGGAAGAACACCGCCAGGGCGAGGCCGATGGTGTACTGCGCGGCGATCGAGACGAACGTGAACAGCGCCGTGTTCCGCAGCGCCAGGCCGAACGCGTCCGACGTGACGACGTCCACGTAGTTGGCCAGGCCGAGGAACTCCGGGTTGCCCATGACGAACGCGCGTGGCGTGTAGTCATGCAGGCTGAGCTCGATGTTCCGGTACAGCGGATAGGCGTAGAAGATCGTCAGGTAGGCGAGCAGCGGAGCGATGAACGCGAACGCCGCCCACCGTGGCTCGCGTAGCCGGGACCTGCGTGCGGGGGCGGCCGGTGCGTCCGGCGGGGCGTTCGCCGGGCGGTCCGGCTGGCCGGGCGGCGTCGTCGCCACCCGGCCGTCGGACGCGCCGTCTCCGCTGGTCTTGGGGCTGGTGGATCTCATCTCACGGTTCCTCGTCCGGCTCGTGCGTGATACCCGCGCCGCAGGATCACTCGGTCTCGGCCTCGGCGTTGGTCTGCGCTTCGGCCAGGGCCTCCTGCGGGCTCATCGAGCCGCTCAGGGCCTTCTGCACGGCCGTCCACAGCGCCTCGGAGATCTTCGGGTAGTCGATGCCGAGGTCGTCACTCGTGCGGCCCTTGGCGTTACGAACCGCTTCGACCCAGGGCTCGAGCGCGGCGTTCTGCGTCAGCAGCTCCTCCTGCGCGGCCTGCGTCGACGGGATGTAGTAGGCGAACGTGTTCGCGGTCTCGACGAGGCCCTCCGGCGTCGTCATGCACTCGACGATCTGGCTGGTGACGTCGTAACGGGCGTCATCCTCCTGGACCGGCGCGGTGATGAACTCGCCGCCGGTGGGCGTCTGCGCGACCCCGCCGTCCTGGCCGGGGATCTGGATGACGCCGGTCGGGAACTCGGCCTCGACGGCGGCGTTCACCTGCCAGGTGCCGTTCTCCGCGAACGCGAACCGCCCGGTGAGGAACTCCTCCCAGGTCGTGTTCTGGGAGTTGTTGATCACCGTGTTCGGCGCGTAGCCGGCGTCGAGCCACCCCTTCCACAGCTCGAGCGCCGCGACGGCCTCCGGGGAGTCGAGCTCACGCAGGTCGGCGCCGGAGCCCCAGAACCACGGCAGGAACTGGAACGAGCCCTCCTCGGTGCCGATGCCGGCGAACGTGATGCCCTTGTCGCCGTTCGCGACCACCTGCTCGAGCGCCGCGGTCAGCGACTGCCAGTCGGTGATCGACGCCGGGTCGACGCCGGCGGCGTCGAGGATCTGCTGGTTGTAATAGAGCGAGAGCGTGTTGGCGCCGATCGGGATGCCGTACGCGTCGCCGGCGACGACGCCCGCGTTCAGCAGATTCTCGTCGAACCGGGAGGTGTCCAGGCCGAACTCCTCCATCGTGGTGAGCATGCCGGCGTCGGCGAGCGTGGACACGGCGGGGTTGTCCAGCAGGATGATGTCCGGCGACGTGCCCTCCTGGGCAGCCAGCAACGCCTGGTTGGTGAGCGCGGTGGTGTCGTAGGCGGTGCGCTCGATCGTCACGCCGGCCTCGTCGCCGCACGCGGAGACCCGTTGTGCCCAGTCCGACGAATCGTCGTGTTGCGGATACGGGTCCCACCAGGTGTAGGTGTCGCTGCCGGCCTGCGTGCTGTCGTCGGATGACGAGCATGCGGCGAGCCCGGCCAGGCACAGGACGGCGGTTCCGGCCGCGCTCGCGGCACGGTTCGAGGGACGCATCACGGTATTCCTCCTTGAATGGGATGGTTCAGGTGGGTGGAGCCGCGGTACTCCGGCGGTCGACGAACTCGGGCGAGACCAACCGCACGACGTGCGGCTGTTTCCTGGCCTCCGGCGACTCGATCCGGCGGACGAGTTGGCGTATCGCCATCCGCCCGAGCCGGTCGGGTGCGCTCTCGATCGACGAGAACGGCAGCGAGAACGTGCGCGCGAACTCGTCGGAGTAGCGGCCGATGACGGACAAATCCGCGGGTGCGCTCAGCCCGCGGGCGTGCAGTACGGACGGCAGCGCGGCCGCTGCGGCCTCGTTGTTGAGCAGCAACCCGGTGGCTTCCGGGTGCGTGTCCAGCAGGTCGTTGAGCAGTCGTCCGACGGCGGGCTGCTTGGAGTCGCCGAACACCGCGTGCAGCCTGACGCCGCGCAGGCTCGCCTGCTCCAGCGCCGCGTTCTGCAGCCGCCACACGTAGGCGCCACCCCGTTCGACGACGTGCTCGGGCTGCGAGACCAGGATCAGCTCACGATGCCCGAGCCGGTACATGTGGTCGACCATCGTCCGGCCCGCTTCCTCGAAATCCAGGTCGAACACGTCGAGGCCGGAGCAGTTGCCGGGCAGGCCGACGAGCGCGCCCGGTTGCCGAGCGGCACGCAACGTGGACAGTCGCGGGTCGTCCTCGGCGACGTTGAGCAACACGACGCCGTCGACCATCCGGGAGTCGGTGATCCGGCCGAGCGCGCGGGCGCCGTCGGCCTCGGTGACCAGCAGGATGTCGTAGCCGAGCTCGCGTGCCGCGTCAGAGACGCCGAGCATGTACTGCAACATGGCCGGGGCGAACTCGTCCTCGTGGAACTGTGCCAGCAACCCGATGACCATCGTCTTCGACGTCGCCAGTGCCCGGGCTCCCGCGTTCGCGGTGTATCCGAGCTCGACGACGGCGTCGTTCACCCGCTGTCGTACCTCCGCCGAGATCGTGCGCTTGCCGGACAGGGCGTACGACGCGGTGCTCCGGGATACCCCGGCCGCTCGCGCGACATCGCCGATCGTGACCACGCGTGACTCCTCACTCTCTGCCGAACCGGTTCGACGGCTCTATCAGTCGACCCGGAGGGCAACCGGGCCGGCTCCTGGAAGTCAGTGGCCGCCCGGTTGCCCGTTTGAGGTCAACCGCCAGGCATCACGGCCGACTCGGCCGCGTCCGGCTGGAGAACTCCGTGATCGAGATGTTGTCGATCACCGGGGCGTACTGCGAGCGCAGGTGGATCCCCGGCCACAGGTCCTCGCTGTACGTGACACCGTCGAAGTTCGGCTTTTCCTCGGACGAGAACACGATGGTGTTCGTGCCTTCGGTCAACTCCACCGGAACCGTCGTCTGCCAGAAGTTGTTCTCGTGGAACGTGCCCGGGAGGAGCACGCTCTCGGCCTCCGCTCCGTTGACCGAGATGTCCGCGCGACGCCCCATCGGGTTGGGGTTGTAGTGCGACGCCTCGGACTGCTCCGGGTTGGAGTAGCGCAGCCGCATCGCGTGCATACCGCTGCGCTCAGCCGTCACCTCGAACGTCAATGTGTTCGAGTTTCCGGGTTCCCCGCCGATCCCGGTGACCGCGGAGCCCTCGCTGGCCAGTGACAACGGCGTAGCCTCGGCCGTTCCGGCCGTATCGGCGTCCTCGGCCTCGTAGACCGACGTGCGCAGGGTGCCCGAGGTCGGTTCGACGTCGATCCGGTCAATGAGCAACGTCCGGGACACCCCGGTGACGGTGACCTTGTTGATGCCGCCGGACAGTGAAACCGCGGCCGCGGCCGGGGCCGGCCCGACCGACATGACGTCCTGGCCGTTCACCGCAAGCTCGGCCGTGCCGCGGCCGAGCGTGTGCACACTGATGGTCGACTCGGCGTCCTCCGCGGAGTAGACCCAGAACGTCGCGACATCGCCCTCGGTGAGCGCGGCGGCACCGGCGCCGGATACGCCGCGACGGCTCAGCCGCGGGTCGTCGTAGACGGCTGCCGCCCCGTCGAGCTCGGCCAGTTCCGCCTCGTAGGTCGACACCTCGGCGTCCGGGTTCGGCAGCGACAACACGATCCGGTCGATGAGAGCATCGCCCTTCGTGGCGCCGGAACCGTCGAGGCTCTGCGCCGCCAGCGAGATGGTGTGCCTGCCCTCGGTGAGTTCGACCGTCGTGTCGGCGTGGTCCCAGACCACCCACTTGTAACCCAACGGCAGGTGCAATTCCTGTTCCGCGCCGCCGTCGACCCGCAGGAACACGTTGGTCGGGCCCTGCTCCTGGACAAGGTCGTGCGTGTTCAGCGAGTTGGCGAAGACGCTGAGGTCGTAGGTGCCGTCCTCCGGCACGTCGACGGTGAAGTCGAGCACACCGTCCGAGCCGGTGCGAAGCCCGCCCACGTGGAACCCGCCCGAAGTGTAGAACTTCGACACGTCGTCGGGTGAGCCTTCCGGCCCGTTCAGGCTGTAGCCGGACCCGGTGTACTCGGCGTCCTCGGCCTCGTGGGACTGCTCCCACAGCGCCGGCGCGACACCGCCCGGCGTGCCCGCGCCGGCCGGCGCCAGCACGACCTCGTAGGCCGACGACTCGGTCAGCTCCGGCAGGTCGCCACCGAAGTCGAACTCCACCGAGGCGTCCTCCACCTCGACCACGCGCTCGTCGACGAGCTCCGGCTGGGCGGAGTCACCGATCTGCCCGGTCCACGGGATCTCTCGGATCCACGCGTGCACCCGGTCGCCGAACAGGTCGGCGGGGATGTTGTCGAACCGGACGCTGCCGTCTCCGTCGTCGCCGCCGAACAGCGCCCTGGCCTGGGCCTTGTTCTCGTCGAGCGTTGCGAGGCCCTGAAGGGTGTAGTTCTCACCCGGGAACGGCGGCGTGACCTCCACGGTGTGCCCGGTCATCCGGCCGTAGGCGTTGAACAGCCACCACTGGCCGTTGGCCCGGTTGGCCTGCACGGCCGAGTCCGACAGGTTGCCGTTGATGTTCCAGAAGGCCAGCATCGCGTCGATCTTGGACTCCTCGATCGCCGAGAACCACTGGATCATCTGCCCGGGAACCGAGGTGTGGTAATTGAACGCGTACTCGTCCACGTTGATCGGCAGCTCGGTGCCTTCGTGCGCGGTGCCGGCGAACACCTCCGCCTCCCATTCGCGGTACCTGGCCACGCTGTCGCGGACGTTCTCGGGGTGGCTCAGTTCGTGCCAGGTGATGATGTCCGGAACGGTCCCGGCCTCGACGGCGTGCTCCATGAACCCTTTGACCTGCGAGTACAGCGCGCTGGTGTTCGGGCCGGCGATCCGGACACCGGGCAGCCGGTCTTTGATCATCCGGTAGATCCGGTCCCAGGCGGCGAAGTAGTCCGTCGGGTCGTCGAGCCAGCTGACCCCGTCGTAGCTCCACTGGCCGGTGCCGAACATGTTGCCCTCGGGCTCGTTGAACGGCTCGATGACGAGGTTGTCGCGGTACTCCGGGGCGAGCTGCGCGATCTGGTCGAGCTGACGCTCGACGACGTCGACGTAGCCGTCCAGCTTCTCGTCCGGGGTGTCTCCGGGCCACTGGTACGGGAAGCCGCGATAGAAGTCGGTCGGCCGGACGTAGACGTCGCCGTCGCTCGCGTCGGCCAGCGGCTTGACGACCTCCAGGGCATCCGACCCCGGATGCTGCGCTCCGTCCTGTCCCTTCGTGGCGACCGTGCGGACGTTCATGCCTTCGATGACGTTGTTCGTGGGCAGGCCCGGCCCGTACAGGCCGTAGAGGCTGCCGGAGGCGCCGCCGTAAAAGGCCTCGGTGTTCTTGGCCAGGTCCACGACCAGCTCATTGCGGACCACCCTGACGGTCGCGGTGACCGGTATCCCGGCCGCGGTCCCGTCCACCGTGAACTCGCCGGCTTCGGCGTAGTCGCCCGGTGACACGTCCGCCCAGTCGACGTCCACGTCGCGGTCGTAGCCGTCGGAGAAGGTGGCGCGGACCGTCGAGGGCAGGTCCGGAGCGGTTCCCACCGTCGTGCTCAGGTCGAACGTGTCCTGCGCCAGTCCGGTCGGTGTGGCGGTGCCGCCGCCGACAAGCGCGGCCACCTGCTCGGCCGACAACGCGGAGCCGTAGACGCGGAAATCGTCGACCGCTCCGTCGAACAGCGGATCGGGGTAGAAGCCCTTGCCGATGTAGCCGGCGACATCGGCCGAGTCGTCCACGAGCTCACCGGCGCTCACGGTGGTCGGCGCAGAGGCGACGGCGACACCGTCGAGATACGTGGTGATGCGTTCCGCAGTGGTGTCCAGGGTGACGGTGACGGTCTTCCACGCCTCGGCCGGCAGCGCGGCCGAGCCGGTGATCGTCGCTTCGCCGCCCGCGCCGGACGTGGTCACCGCGGTGCGGAGCCGGCCGTCGCCGTGGTGCGGCGTGGTGAACAGATAGCGGCTGGTATCGGTGCCGAGCGCGTACATCCACTGCCACGGAGCCGTGTTCCCGCTCCAGCGGACGCGTACGGAGACCGTCAGGTCGTCCGTGCCGTCGAGCGCTTCGGCTGGCAGCTCGACGTACGCGCCGCCGGAGTCGGCGGCGCCTCCCGGAAGGCTCAGGGCGTCGCCGCCATCGCCGTCGTCGACGTGCGCGGCGCCGGTACCGGCGAGCGTGCCGTCGAGGCCGTTGCCGGACGTGTCGGTGATAGTACCGCTCTGCGGATCGTCGGAGTCGAAGTCGTACTGCAGGATCGGCGCAGGCGGGTCGGCGGCGCCCGCCGGTACGGCGAAGCTGCCGGCCACCAGGCCGGTGCTCACTGTGGCCAACGCCGCGGACACTGCCACGACGCGGGTCCGTGCTGCACTTGGTCGCACCATCGTTGCTGCTCCTGGGTCGTCGCTCAGGTGGTCGTCGGTGCTCGTCCGTCCCTGTCCGAGCTCGTGCGTACTCCTTTCGTCGGACCGCGTCGACGGGTGTCGAACCGGTTCGACAGTGTGCGGAAACATCCCTTCGCGTGGATGGGTGTTTCGGGCGGGAAATGTCCTCGGTCGATTGTGGCGACCATTGTGAGCGCTCACAACACGTCAGTCAAGAGGGCCACGAGACTCACGAAAACTGCCCGGGACGGTCTCGGTGTAGAAAGCCGTCGATCCGGAACGCGACATCATCGTTGACGGGAGCGGTGAAACTGAGCAGATCCACGCCGGCGTCCTCGATGCGTGCCTCGTTCGTGTCGAGCATCGTGAGTTGGTCGTCGACCGGAACGCCGCCGAGGCGAAAAGCGTCGCCTGATTCAAGTCGTAGGCGTAGTCGTAACGGACGAACACGATTCCGGGGTCGTGCCGCGCGCTGCGGACGACCAACCCGGGCATGCTGAACTGCGGGGCACCCGTTCGAGTGCTCTCGACTCAGCCGGGGACGGCATCGGCCGCACCCCACCTGCTGCTGCTCAGGAGGATGTCGAGCTTCAGAGCGTCGGGGTAGGAACCGGACGAGGCCGCGATCACGACGATCCCGGTGGGCGTCCGGGGAACGCCGCCGTCAGATGGTCGAGAGCGGCGGTGCCGTTGACGAATCCCGTGTACTCGACGGTGAGATCCGGGAAGAGCGCCACCTTCTCCGGGTAGCCCTCGCGCCGACGAAGCCATCGAGTACTCGAACCTACGGAGCTCCATCCCACGTCGGCATCTCACGGCACTTGCCGAGCTGCTTGGTGGAGTAGCCGTTCAAGCGCAGGCGGAGACCTCGGTGATCGTCGCCCCGGCTGGAAACGCCGGCGTGGATACGGCGCGCCCGGTCAGGCGACGTCAGCGGCCGGCGAGCTCCGGCACGGCAGACATCAGCACCTCGCGAACGCGCTCGTTGTTCGTACGAAACACCTCGAACACCGCGTCTTGGGTGACCGGTTCGATCGTGGGGTCGTCGTCGAGCCCGGCGTCGTAGTCGGTGACCAGCGCCATGCCGCCGTAGCCGATGCCGGCCTCGCGCGCGAGAGCTGCCTCCGGATACTGGGTCATGTTGACCACGTGCCATCCCGCGCTGCGGTGCCAGGCCGATTCCGCCCGGGTGGAGAACCGCGGACCGTTGACGACCACCACGGTGCCGCCGTCGTGAACCGGCACGCCCGTGCGTCGCGCCGCGGCGAGCAGGGTCTGGCGCACGCCGGCGTCGTACGGGTCAGCCAGCGAGATGTGCTGTGGCCCCTCGTCGAAGTGGTCGTAGAAGGTGTCGGGGCGGCCCGACGTCCGGTCGACGAGCTGATCGACGACGACGAAGTCACCGGGGCGGATCTCCGGGCGCAGCGAACCGGCGGCGAACGGAGCGAGGAGCGTGTGCACCCCCAATTGCCGCATCGCATCGACGTTGGCGCGGTAGTTCACCCGGTGCGGGGGCCACTCGTGGTGAGGGCCGTGCCGGGGTAGGAACGCCACCCGTACGTCGTCGATCGAGCCGATCGTGACCGGCCCGGACGGCGAACCCCATGCGGTGTCGACGGTGACGGTTTCCACGTCGGACAGGAACGTGTAGAAACCGGAGCCGCCGAAGACACCGATCTCGGCCTTGTGCGCCTCGTTCACGGGTGCTCCTCTCGCACGCTGCGTTGCGCCTCCATCAGACGTCGGCGCATGTCGAAGACCGCCTGGGCGGTGCCCCGGACGGTCCCGGTGACCTTGCTCCGCCCCGTTCGCGCGTAGTACGGGACCGGCCGTTCGGCGATCCGCCAGCCCGCCCTGGCGGCGCGCAGCACCATCTCCAGCGGCCACCCGGACCGGCGGTCGGTCAGCTCGAGGTCGAGGAGACCGGCCCGCCGTGCGGCGCGCATCGGTCCGATGTCACTCAGCCGCGCACCGGTCAGGCGCGCGACCCGACGAGCCAGATAGCGATTGGCCACCAGAGCATGAAGCGGCAGCGCGCCGCGCTCGCCGCGCCGGGCACCCAGGACGAGATCAGCCTCGCCCTCGGTGACCGGATCGGCGACCGACGGGAGATCTCGCGGGTCGAGCGATGCGTCGCAGTCCATGAAGCACACCACCGTCGAACTCGCGGCGACCAGTCCGGTGTAACACGCCGCGCCGAATCCGCGCCGTGATTCATGCACGACCTGCGCTCCGGCAGCAGCTGCGACCTGTGCCGACCCGTCCGACGAACCGTTGTCGACGACGAGGGCGCGGTACCCGGGCGGCATCCTCGACACCACCCACGGAATCGCTTCGGCCTCGTCGAGAACCGGCAAGATCACGTCGATCATCGTGTCCGCCTCCGCAACCTCGCGAACCACCGGCCGTCGGCGACGTGCCATCCGGTCAACCGAAGTCCGGCGGCGCCGGCCAGCCGCGGCGCGTCGTCGGCAGCCACCCACGCCCAGGGAAACCAGCTGGTGGTCTCGCCAGCACGTTCCAGGCGTGCCTCGCCTTCGATGGTCGTCGTGCCCGGGGGATCGGTCTCCACCAGCGCCCGGCCGTCGCGGGCCAGCAGGTCACGCACTCGACTGAACAGGGTCGTCGGACAGCCGCCGATACCGATGTTGCCGTCGAAGAGCAAGACGCTGCGCCATCGGCCCTCACGAGGCAACCGGTCGAAGACCGAGTAGTGCAGGACCTGGGCGCCGCGGGTGCGCGCCCGCCGTACGGCCTGCAACGAGGCGTCGATGCCCATCGCCGGGATACCGAGTTCGCCCAGGGCCACGACGAGCCGACCAGGACCGCAACCCAGGTCGAGCACGGGCCCGTGCAGTGACCGGAGCAGTCCGCGCTCGGCCGGCGTCGCCGGCGCCGTCCAGTCGTCGACCGCCAGCTGCTGGGCCGTGCCGTCACGCCGGCGCAGCACCGTGGTCATCGATTCCCCGTGACCGGACGTACTGGCGGCCGTCATGCCGCACGCGGGAGCATCGCCCGCACGATTCGCGACGTCCGCGTGCCCGGCGCGCTCGCGGCGATCGTGGCCGCGTCACTGGCGGTGTCGAGGTCACGCATCGTCGGCAGCATCCGCACCGCCAGTCCGAGTGCGCGCAGCCGGATGTACTGGTCGAAACCGGTGCGGGCCGTGCTCATCGGCACGCCGTCGAACAAACCCGGCTGGGCCTGGCGCAGTCCCAGCGCCCACCAGCCGCCGTCCTCGGCCAGCCCGAGCAGCGCCTCGTGGTCGTCCAACAAGCCCAGGGCGTGGTCCAGCATGGAAGCGGTCACCTGCGGTGTGTCCATGCCGATCTGCACACCTGGACCGCCGGCGTGATCCCAGGCGGCCTGCAGCCGCGTCGCGAACGATCCGCTCACCTGCGCGACGACGTCGAAACCTGGCGGCAGCCACGGGCCCGGCGGGCCGTCGAGCGCGAGTATCCGCCGCCGCGCGCCGGATGCGGCCACGGCTTCGAGAGTGTCGGCCAGAGCTGCCTCGGCTACTTCGGCGGCCTGGTCCGGAGCGTACGGGGGGCACAGCCGGGTCTTCGATCGCCCGGCCTCGGGGGCCTTCGCCAGCACCAGTACGTGCGAGTCCTTCATGCCCACTGACCGTAGGCAGATACCCGGGCCGTAAACCTTAAAAGCCGCTAAAGACTTCTGACCAGGACCTTGGACGCCGCCGACGAGACGGCTCGACGGTGGCATGGTGGGTGACATGGATACCGCTGCGGGCCCGCGGGTGCTGGTCGTCGACGACGATCCAGCGCTGTCGGACGTGGTCGGCCGTTACCTGCGTCGCGACGGATTCGACGTCGACTTCGCCGCGGACGGCACCTCGGGCCTGGCCCGCGCCCTGCAGTCGTTACCGGACATCGTCGTGCTCGATCTCATGCTGCCGGGTCTCGACGGGCTCGAGGTGTGCCGCCGGCTGCGCCGGGTCGCACCCATCCCCGTGGTCATGCTCACCGCGCTGGGTGAGGAGAACGACCGGATCGCCGGCCTCGAGATCGGCGCGGACGACTACGTCACCAAGCCGTTCTCGCCCCGGGAGCTGTCGGCGCGGGTCAAGGCGGTGCTGCGGCGAGCTGCGGCCGGCGCGGTCGAGGCGTCGTCGGCGCGCACGCTGCTCGGCGCCGGCCTCGAGGTGGACGTCGTCGCCCACCAGGTGCGCCGCGGCGGCGAGACCGTGGCCCTCACGACCAAGGAGTTCGACCTGCTCGTGCACTTCATGACCCATCCGGGACGGGCCTACCGTCGCGAAGAACTGCTCGAAGCCGTGTGGGGGTGGAGTTTCGGCGACACGTCGACGGTCACCGTGCACATCCGCCGGCTTCGCGAGAAGATCGAGCCCGATCCCTCCAACCCGCGGCACCTGGTGACCGTCCGCGGTGTCGGGTACCGGTACCACGCATGAGCGCGCGACAAGGCTGGAGCGTGGCGGTGCTGGCCGCCGGACTCATCGTGGCCGCCGGCATCGCCGCATCGGTCGGGCTGGACACCGGCGACACCATCGTTCTGGTGTCGGTCACCGTGCTGGCCTCCGGCGTGGCCGCCGCGGTCGGAGCCACCGTGCTGCGGGCCATCCGCGGCCGGCCGGTCCGGGCGCAGGCGTTGGTCGTCGCGTTGTCGTCGCTGCTCGTGACGGTCAGCGGCATCGTCGCCTCGGCCTGGGCGATGTTCATCTCGACTCACGACCTGGCCGCGCTGTTCGTGGTGGTGTCGGTGGCCGCGGCGGTCGCCGTCGGCGCGGCTCTGCAACTCGGCGACGACATCGGCACCGGCGCTCGTCAGGTGGTCGACCTCGCCCGGACCATGGTGGACGACCGCCCCGAGGACGCCGACGCCGACGTACAGCTGAGGGCCGCGACCGACGACGTCACCGGCCCGGGTGAGTTGGCCGCACTGGCCCGTGAGCTCGCCGACGTCTCGGCCGAGCTGGACGAGTCCCGCCGCCGGGAGCGCACGCTCGAGGCGTCGCGGCGAGAGCTCATCGCCTGGGTGTCGCACGACCTGCGTAGCCCGCTGGCCACGATCCGCGCGATGGCCGAGGCGCTCGACGACAAGATCGCCGACGACGAAGACACCGTCGCGCGATACCACCGGCAGATCCGCGACGACGCCGAGCGGCTGACGGCGCTGGTCGACGACCTGTTCGAGCTGTCTCGTATCAACAGTGGATCGCTGCGCCTCAGCGACGAGATGGTCGGTCTGGCCGACGTCGTGGCCGATGCCTTGGCCGGTGCCGCCACGCGAGCCTCGGTCAAGGACGTCGAGCTGGTCGAACAGGTGGGTGCGCTGCCCGACGTCGAAGTCTCGGCCCGCGAGTTCACCCGAGCCTTGGACAATCTGCTCGACAACGCGGTGCGGCACACCCCGCCCGGCGGCCGGGTCGTCGTCGAGTCGCGGACCGACCCCGACGGTGTCGTGCTGCAGGTCGTCGATGAGTGCGGCGGCATCCCCGAGACCGAACTGACGCGAGTGTTCGACGTGGCCTTCCGTGGCGACGCGGCGCGCGGCCGGGACGCCGGCGGCGGCGGGCTCGGGCTGGCGATCGTCCGAGGCCTGGTGGAGGCACACTCCGGTTCGGTCGAAGTGGCGAATCGGGACCGGGGTTGCTGCTTCACCATCCGCCTGCCGTCGTGAGGCGCCGAGTCGCCGTCGCGCTGGTCCTCTGGGCAGCGCTGATCCTGATCGCGCGCTACTGGGGTCTCGACGTCGTCCGCGAGGCCGCAGAAGACATCAAGGTCTACGCCGTGCCGTTCTACGGCCGGTGGGAGGCGGAACTGACGTGGCGGCTGGTGGTGCCCGTGGCGATCGGCGCTACCGCGATCGCCGTCCTGCCACCGCTGGCGGCGACGCTGCCCTGGCGTCGTCTGCTCGCGGTCGTGGCTGTGGCCACGGCGGTGTGGAGTCTTGCGCTGGCCGTGGTCGATCCCGGCGACACCGGGTTCGGCGACATCCAGTACGCCTACGCGCAGCACACGCATCTGGTGGACGATGCCGGCGGCCTGGCCGCCTTCCTGGACGGGTACGTGCAGAACCAGGACTCCGTGCCCGTCCACCTCCAGGCACACCCGCCGGGACTGATCACCGCGTTGTGGGCGGCCGAGCAGGCCGGGCTGACCGGACTCGGCTTTCACACCGTGCTGGCGTTGTCCGGCGTGGCCGCCGCGGCGGTCTCGGCGTTGGTGATCACGCGTGAGGTCGCCGGCGACCGGGTGGCTCGTGCTGCGGCGCCGTTCCTGGTGCTCGCCCCGGCCGCGGTCTGGCACACGAACGCCGACGTGGTGTTCGCCGGTGTCGCGTTGACCGGGGTGGCGTTGATCGTGTTGGGAACGGGTCGCCCGGGCCGCGCCGGCGTGCTGTACGCGGTAGGTGGCGGTGCCGTGTTCGGGGTGGCCTTGCTGCTGTCGTTCGGCTTGGCCTTGCTCGCCGTGCCGATCGCGGTGATCGCCGGGTGGCGGCGGCGATGGGCGGTCCTGGCGGCCTGCGCGCTCGCGGGAGCCGCGGTGGTTCTGGCGCCGCTGCTGGTGGGCTACTGGTGGCTGGACGGGCTCGAAGTGACTCAACAGCAGTACTACGCGGGAGTCGGCGCGATTCGTCCACACGACTACTTCGTGGTGGCGAATCTCGCGGTGTTCGCCGTGGCCGTCGGGCCCGCGACGGCGGCCGGTCTGGCGGTCCTGCGTGACCTGCGGACCTGGCTGGTGGTCGGGTCGGGCCTGGCGGTCGTGCTGCTGGCCGACGTGTCCGGGCTGTCCTCGGCCGAGACCGAACGGATCTGGCAGCCGTTCATGCCCCTGGTCCTGGTGGCCGGTGCCGCGGTGGGCGAGCCCGCCCGGACGGCGCGCTGGTGGCTGTCCAGTCAGGTCGTGGTGGCCGTCGCGCTGCAGGCGGCGCTGCGCTCGCCGTGGTGAGACGTTCGACGGAGGAGAGACGATGCGAGTACTCGTGACCGGAGGAGCGGGATTCATCGGCGGGCATGTCGTCGACCTGCTCGTCGACCGTGGCGCCGACGTGGTGGTGGTCGACTCACTCGTGGCGCACGACGAATCACCTGTGTTGCCGTCCGGGGTCGATCTGCGCACCGTGGACATCAACGACGAGGACGCCATGGCGCGAGCCGTCGACGGCGTCGATGCCGTGTGCCACCAGGCTGCGCGCGTCGGCTTGGGGGTGGACCTCGACGACGTGCGCGCCTATGTCGCCGACAACGACCTGGGCACCGCGACGTTGTTGCGTGCGCTGTGGCGGCGCCGCTTCGCCGGCCGGCTGGTGGTGGCGTCGTCGATGGTCGTGTACGGCGAGGGCCGCTACACGTGTGAAACTCACGCAGACACGCGGCCCGGCCCCCGGTCTGCGGCCGACCTCGACGCCGGCCGGTTCGATCCGCCGTGCCCCCAGTGCGGCGCGGCGCTGAGCTGGGCTCGGATCGACGAGGACGCGCCGGCCGACCCGCGCAACGTCTACGCCGCGACCAAGGTGCACACCGAGCACCTGGCCAGTGTGTACGCCCGCGAGACCGGCGCCGCGGTGTGCGCGCTGCGCTACCACAACGTCTACGGCCCGCGGATGCCCCGGGACACGCCCTACGCCGGCGTCGCTTCCCTGTTCCGCAGCGCCCTGGAGGCCGGGTCCGCGCCGAAAGTGTTCGAGGACGGCGGCCAGATGCGCGATTTCGTTCACGTGCGCGACGTCGCCCGCGCCAACGTCCTGGCCCTGGAGTCCTCCTGGACCGGCGCGCTGAACGTGGCCAGCGGGCAGCCGCACAGCGTCCTGGACATGGCTCAGGCGCTGTGCGCCGCCTTCGGTGCCGACGCTCCGGCCGCGCAGGTCACCGGCGAGTACCGGCTGGGCGACGTTCGCCACGTGGTGGCCTCACCGCAGCGGGCGGCCGAGGCCATCGGGTTCGAGGCCGAGATCGGTTTCGCCGAGGGCATCGCCGAGTTCGCTCGAGCGCCGCTGCGGCGTTGAGCGCTGCCGTCAGCGGTGATCGTGCGGGGCGTCTTCGGACCCGGCGCCGGGTCCGAAGACGTCGCGTACGTCCCGCGGCTCGTAGGTCTCGTGGGTGAGTTGCACCGCCGCGATCTGGTCGAGCCGCAGCCACCGCCCGCCTTCGAGCTCGCGGCACCACATCAGCGCGAACCACTGCCCTCGGGAGTGAGCGAAGCCAAGAGACTCGACCTGCAGCGTCAGAGCCGCTGAACCGTCGCCAGGATCGTAGTCGAGCACCACGACGCGACATTCGCGTGCCGCCCGCGTGAGCACGTCGCGAACGGTGTCCTCAGCCGTCGGGGTGGGTTCACCCGGCCGGATCCAGATGCGTTCGGCCACCCGCGCGACCTCGGCCCGCTCGCCCGGGCTCAGCGATCGCAAGATCTTGGACACCGCCCCCCGTCCCGCCGCGGCGAACGGCTGGTCAGGTGTGGCCTGCAGCGCGACCACGACGGCGATCGCCTCGTCGGTGGTGAGCCCACCCGAACCCGCGCCGGGAACGTCGGCGAGGGAGTAGCCGCCCTGCGGACCGCTGGCGGCCTTGATCGGGACACCGGCCTGTTGCAACGCGGTGACGTCGCGCTTGACCGTGCGAGCCGAGACGCCCAGCCGCTCGGCGAGCCACGCCGACGTACGCCCGTCGCCCCCGGCCGCCCGCAACTCCCGGGTCAGCGCGTCCAGACGATCGCTGCGATTGACCGCGCGGCCCAGCGCCTCGGGTACCAATGGACTGGCCGGACGGCGCATCCGGGGCACCGACCGAGCTGTCTGCGCGCGGTCGCGCCGAGCCGTCGCCCCCTGGCTCCCCATCCGGGTCGTCCTTCCCCAACAACTCGCGAGACGTGCGCACGCGAGCCCCCATGATCACCGTCAAGTACAAGCAATAGCAGACCGCGCGCCGTCCACCCAGCAGATTCGCTCCGTGGCGCGAATTCGATGGTGAGGCGGGTCCCTGAGCTACCGTCGTGGGGTGAACACATTGCCGTCCGAAGTGGCCAAGATCGGGCCATATCGCATCGCCGAGCAGATCGGCGAAGGCGGCATGGGCGTGGTGTATCTCGCAACTGCCCCCGACGGGTCGCGGGTCTCGGTCAAGACGTTGCGCCCGTGGCTGGTGGGCGGCACGGACGGACGCCGCCGGTTCGAACGCGAGGTGGCGACGCTGCGGCGCGTCCGCGGCCGGCGCATCGCCGAGGTCATCGACGCCGACATCACCGCCGACCCGCCGTACGTCGTCACGCGCTACGTCGACGGGGTACCGCTGACTCGGCTGGTCGGCGAGTCCGGGCCGCTGCGTGGCCCGGCGCTACTGGACTTGGCGCGCGGACTGCTGGAGGCCCTGCGCAGCGTGCACGCCGCCGGGGTCGTCCACCGCGACGTGAAGCCCGCCAACGTGCTCATGTCAGACGACGGCCCCGTGCTCATCGACTTCGGCATCGCGCACGCCGCTGACGACACCCGGCTCACCGCGACCGGCTTCATCTCCGGAACCCCCGGTTACCTGGCGCCGGAGACCGTCCTCGGCCGCGACCCGACCGCCGCGACCGACCTGCACGGCTGGGCGGCGACCATGGTCTTCGCCGCTACCGGGCGCCCGCCGTACGGCCACGGCCCCGATATCGCGGTCTTCGACCGCGTCCGCCGTGGTGAGCACGACCTCACCGGCGTGGAGCCCGGGCTGGCCGGCGTCCTGTCGAGCGCGCTGCGCGTCGATCCAGCCACCCGGCCGGGCACCGAAGCCGTGCTCACGGCCATCGACGCGCTGGCCCGCCCGGATGCGGCCGAGACGCTCGCCATGCCGCCCGCGCCCCCGGCGGCGGTACCGGCCGAGCGTGCCGCGGACCTGGAGGCCACCGACGAGACCGCCGCCCTCAGGGTCCCGCCGCCCGAGCGGCCCCGCCCGGTCGCGCAACCTCCACCACAGCCGCCGCCTCCTCGGCCGGCAGCCACCGGCGGCGGTCTCGCCCTGGGCGGGCATGCCGCCTCCGTCGTGCTCGCGCTCGGTGGCGTCGTCCTCGTGCTCCTGCTCGGCTGGGCGCCGGTCGTCGGCGCTGCGGCTACCGTCGTGACCTTGCTGGCCGGGCGGACCGGGTGGCGGATCGAACGACGGCTGTACGAGCGGCGCAAGGTGCGGGGTACCCGCCGCAACGATCGCTGGCTGGCGGTGCTGGCCGCGCCGTGGGACGTGCTGGGCGCGGTGCTGCCGGCGCTGGGACAGGCGATCTTCGCGCTGGCCTGCGGGCTGGCCACCGGGTCGCTGGTCGCCTTGTGGGACGGGTCCGGACTACGCGGGCCGTACCTCGCCGGTGCCGTCGTCACCACGGCGCTGGTGTGGTGGGGTCCAGGTGGGGTTCGCAGCCGGCGTGGGCTCAAGATCGCCGTCGAGCCGCTGAATCGCATGCCACGGGCGGTGTGGGCGCCGGTGACCGTCCTCGTGCTCGGGGTGTGCCTGTTGGTGTTGTCGTGGGAGTCTTACGGTGACGTGTGGTGGCCGACGGCCGGTCCGCCCGAATTCCTCCCACTCCCCACATGGTGATCATTTGACGTCAATGGACATGCGTGTCGCGCGTCACACCTGTTCACCGTCTAGCATGCCGTCCGTTCGCTTTGTTTCACGGCATAAGGAGCCTCGTGCGCCTGTCCCCACGCGACAACGCCTTCTTCGACCTGTTCGCCGCGGCCGCACGTAATGTCCGCGACGGCGTCGGATTGCTGTCGGAAGCGCTGGATTCCGGGGCCGACCGGCCGTCTCTCGCCGCCCAGTTGAAGGAGGTGGAACACCAAGGCGACGAACACACCCACGAGATCATCCGGCGGGTGAACTCCACGTTCGTCACCCCCTTCGACCGTGAGGACATCTACCGGCTGGCCAGTGGGCTCGACGACGTCCTCGACGCCGTCGAGGCGGCACTGGACCTGATGGTGCTGTACCGCGTCGTCGAGTTGCCCACCGGCGTCGGCGAACTGGTGGACGTGTTGAACCGGGCGGCCGAACTGACCGCTGATGCCATGCCGCGCCTGCGTACGGCCGGTGAGCTCAGCGATTACTGGATCGAAGTCAACCGGCTGGAGAACCAAGCGGACCAGACCTACCGGCGGCTGCTGGCGACGCTGTTCACCGGTGAGTACGACGCGCTCACGGTGGTCAAACTCAAAGATGTGGTCGACACGATGGAGGCTGCGGTGGACGGCTATGAGACCGTCGCCAACATCGTCGAGCAGATCGCGGTCAAGGGGTCCTGATCCGTGGAGCTCGCGCTCATCCTCGCGGTCATCGTGGTGGCTCTTTCCTTCGACTACACGAATGGATTCCACGACGCCGCAAACGCCATCGCGACATCGGTGTCAACGCTCGCGCTGACCCCGCGGGCGGCATTGATCATGGCCGCCGTGATGAATCTGATCGGGGCATTTCTGGGCACCGGGGTGGCCACCACCATCGGTGAGGGAATCATCGAGGCACCGACCGGTGACGGCGGCTTGTTGGTCGTCTTGTCCGCATTGGTCGGTGCCATCGCCTGGAATCTCATCACCTGGTGGTTCGGTCTGCCATCGTCGTCGTCGCACGCCTTGATCGGCGGGTTGATCGGCGCGGCGCTGGCGTCGCTGAACAACGTGCTCTGGTCGGGGATCGTGGACAAGGTCGTCATCCCGATGATCCTGTCGCCAGTGGTCGGTTTCGTGCTGGCCTTCTTCGTCATGACGGGGATCCAGTGGGCGTTCCGCCGCGCGCACGTCGGCCGGGTCAACCGCGGCTTCCGGATCGCGCAGACAGCCAGCGCCGCCGCCATGGCGCTGGGTCACGGACTGCAGGACGCACAGAAGACGATGGGCGTCATCACACTGGCGCTCGTGGTCGGCGGCTACCAGAGCGGCTTTCACGTCCAGTGGTGGGTGATCGTTCTGGCCGCCACCGCGCTGGCCGCCGGCACCTATGCCGGTGGGTGGCGCATCATGCGGACCCTGGGACGCCGGATCGTCCATCTCGAACCGCCCCACGGATTCGCAGCGGAATCCGTCGCTGCGGGCGTGCTCTACACCACCGCTTTCGCCTTCCACGCCCCTATCTCCACAACCCACACGATCACCTCGGCGGTCATGGGTGTCGGGGCGACCCGCCGGATGTCGGCCGTGCGCTGGGGCGTGGCGGGCAACATCGTCACCGCGTGGGTGCTCACGATCCCGATGGCCGGGCTGGTCGCCGCCTGCTGCTACTGGCTGCTGCACCTGGTGCCCGGACTGAACGCACTCTGAGCGGACTTCCGGCAGCGAATTCCGGAAAACGGCACACACCACTTGTCCGGTTGTGTCAGAGTGCTCCGCGTTGATCCCGAAAACGTGGAGGGCGAATGTCGGGCAAGCTGCGGGCCGGTGCGTTGGCGGCGGTCGTCGGATTGACCGCAGGTGTGCTCGTGCCCGGCGCCGCGATGACGACGGCGAGCGCGGCCACCAGCGAAGAGAGCGTGCGTGACGACGACGGTGACCGGGTGGCGGTCGCGCATTTCAACTCGGGGCTGCACGGCTTCCATACCGGCACGTCCACGACCGGTGTCAACTCTTTCGACGTTCTCGACTGGTGCAACGACGGTCTGGTGGTGGCGCTGACCTGGGACGTCGAAGGCGAGGGCGTCAGCTCCTGGGACGCCGGCGAGGACTGCAGCTGGTTCTTCCCGTTCAAGGCCCACGGCGTGCGGACGGGGCAGGCCTGGGAGCACATCAAGGAGATGGAGTGGTACGTCTGGGTGCACGAGGAGGGCTCGGACCTGCCGGAGTACGGGGGCGAGTTCCAGCAGGACTGGATGGGCAGCTACTCCCACGACCCCGACGCGGAATTCTTCTTCCACACCAGCATCTACATGGACGAGTCGCTGACCGGCAAGGCCGTGACGGCGACGATGTACCCGACCGAAGACGCCGTCCAGCTCGACGGTGACAACGCCGAGGCCATGTGGGACGAGCTGATCTCGCGCACGCCGTTCCCCGACGACCTCACCGAGGACCAGCTCGAATCGCTGTTCAAGCAGCTGTGGTGCCACGCGCAGTATGCGGCCACGCCCATCATCGGCGGCCCCACCTGGGACTTGGAGGCCGACCGGCCCAACATCCCGTGGGAAGACGTCCAAGGCATCGGCGACGTGTACGAACACGAATGCAACTGGGGCGGCGGTGGTGGCGGCGGTTCGAGCCAATGGCCGACCGGCCCGGGTGAGGAGATTCCCGAGGATCTCCTCCCGGTGGTCAACGCAGGCCCGGACGTCAGCGGCGACGAAGGCGCCCCGGTCACGCTGGACGGCTATGCCGCCGACGACCACGGCGTGCCGGACACGCAGTGGACCTACGAACCGCGCGAAGGCGTCGACGAGGGCGCGAGCTGCGAGTTCTCCGACCCCGCGAACCCGAAGACCGACATCACCTGTACCGATGACGGCGAGTTCCTGGTCACTCTCACCGCGGACGACGGCGTGAACCCACCGGTGAGCGACAGCGCGATCGTCACGCTGGACAACGTCGCACCCACGCTGAGCCTGGAGGGTCCGCAGGAGTGGGACCTGTATCGGGTCGAGGACGACGTGGAGATCGCCGCGTCGTTCACCGACCCCGGCGCGAACGACACGCACACCTGCACGGTCACCTGGGACGATGGCAGCGAGTCGGAATTCGAGGCGCAGGACGGCTCGTGCGACGTCGCTCATGCCTTCGATGACGCCGGCATGTACACCGTCGACATCACCGTCACCGATGACGACGGGGGTTCGGACAGCGCCTCGGCCATGGTCGTCGTCTACGACCCCCGGGCCGGCCTGCTCACCGGGGCCGGAACGCTCGACGATGCCGTCTTCGCCGCGGTGGCGAAGTACCCGGCGGCCAGTTCGACCCGGCCGTTGGGGTCCGTTGCGCTGGAGGTCCCGACCGACGACGGGACGCGCACCCTGCTGTCGACGAACCGCGAGTGGCTGGTGATCACGCCGGACGGTAAGGCCGCGGTGAAGGGCGAGTCCGTCGACTACGGGTTCGTCGGCTATGCCGAGGCGGGCCGGTTCCGGGGTGTGGTCTGGCCGTTGGCCGAGGGTGACGTTCCGCCCGAGGAGCCGATGTACGACTCCAGCCCCGGCGCGAGCTGGGACGTCGACGAGGCGGAACCGGCCGAGGTGAGCACCGGAGTGATGATCATCGACTCCGGCTGGATCCCCGGCCTGCCGGAGCTGCCGGAGCAGATCAGCGACATCCTGGACGAGCTGGCCCTGCCTGACCTGGGCTTGGAGCTGCCAGGGCTGCCGCTGTTGCCCGGGCTGCTGTGACAGCTGCGCCGGTGGGCGTCCACCGGCGCAGCTCAGCCGAAGCGGCCGGACACGTAGTCCTCGGTGGCCTGCACGCTCGGGTTGGTGAAGATCTTGGCCGTGTCGTCCATCTCCACCAATCGGCCCGGCTTGCCGGTGCCCTCGATGTTGAAGAACGCGGTGCGGTCGCTGACTCTGGAGGCCTGCTGCATGTTGTGCGTCACGATCACGATCGTGTAGTTCTTCTTCAACTCGCTGATCAGGTCCTCGATGGCCAGCGTCGAGATCGGGTCGAGCGCCGAGCAGGGCTCGTCCATGAGCAGCACATCGGGCTGGACCGCGATGGCCCGCGCGATGCACAGGCGCTGCTGCTGGCCACCGGACAGCCCGGAACCCGGCTTGTCGAGGCGGTCTTTGACCTCGGTCCAGAGGTTGGCCCCGCGCAGGGACTGCTCCACGATCTCGTCGGACTCGGAGCGACGTATCCGAGCGCCGTTCAGCTTGATGCCGGCGAGCACGTTGTCGCGGATGGACATCGTGGGGAACGGGTTCGGTCGTTGGAAGACCATCCCGATCTGACGCCGGACCACGACCGGGTCGACGTCGGCGCCGTACAGGTCCTCGCCGTCGAGCAGGACCTTGCCTTCGACGCGAGCGCCCGGGACGACCTCGTGCATGCGGTTGAGCGTGCGGATGAACGTCGACTTGCCACAACCGGAGGGGCCGATGAAGGCGGTGACCGATCCGGGCTCGATGACCATCGACACGTCCTCGACGGCCTTGAAGGACCCGTAGTAGACGTTGAGATCGCCGACGTCGATCCGGTTGGCGTGAGCGGGCATCGAATTCCTTTACTCAGCGGCTGTTCTTGGGGGCGAAGAGGCGGGCGACCAACCGGGCGACGAGGTTGAGCGCCATGACGATGATCACGAGCGTGAGCGCCGCGGCCCACGCTCGATCAAGGCTGGGCTCGGGTGTCGACCCGGACAGCGGGCGCATCGCCTGGCTGTACACGTAGGCCGGCAGCGACATCATCCAGTCCGCGAACGGGTTGTTGTTGATCGACGACGTGAAGCCGGCGGTGACGATCAGCGGCGCGGTCTCGCCCACCACGCGCGCGATGGCCAGCGTGATACCGCTGGCGATGCCGGAGATCGCCGTCGGCAGCACCACCCGGACCACGGCGCGCCACTTGGGGATGCCGAGCGCGTACGCGGCCTCGCGCAGCTCGTTCGGCACGATGCGCAGCATCTCCTCGCTGGAGCGGACCACCACGGGGATCATCAGCACCGACAGCGCGACGGCGCCGGCGAAGCCGTTACGTGTGCCGACGCCGAACAACACGCCGAACAAGGCCGCGGCGAACAGTCCCGCCACGATGGACGGGATGCCGGTCATGACGTCGACGAAGAACGTGATGGCCCGGGCCAGCCGACCCCGTCCGTACTCGACCAGGTAGATCGAGGCGAGCAGGCCGACCGGGACGGAGATCAGCGTCGCCAGCGCCGTGATGAGGAACGTACCGAGCACGGCGTGGTAGGCACCGCCGATGTACGGCGCGAGGCCTTCGGCGGCCTGTTGATCGTGCAGGCCGGTGACGTTGCGCAACGACGTCGTGAGGAACTCGGCCCCGAACCGGGGCAGCCCATTGGCCAGCACCGACCACACCACCGAGATCAACGGCACCAGGGCGATGCCGAAGGCGGCGTACACCAGGCTGGTCACGAGCCGGTCGACAGCTTTGCGGCGGCCTTCGACGACACCGGCGGCGATGGTGATCGTGGCCATGTAGGCGAGCAGTGCGCCCACCACGAACGCGGGGACGGAGAACCCGACGGCAGCCGACAGCCCGGCGCCTACGGCGGCCGAGAGCGCCAGCGTGACCGCCGGGGCGTACCGGGGCAGTCGGCGGTGCGTGAGAGTCCCGGTGGCAGTGGCGGGCACAGCGTCGGTGGTCATCAGTTCGCCCCCGAGAACGCTTGGCGACGCGTCACGACCCGGCGAGCAGCCATGTTGACCGCCAACGTGATGACGAACAGCACGAGCCCGGCGGCGATGAGCGTGTTGGTCTTGAGCCCGGCCGACTCCGGGAAGTCCAGCGCGATCTCCGCGGCGATGGTGCTGTTGCCGCTGGTGACCATGGACCAGGTGAAACCGCCGGTCGACAGCACCATCGCCACCGCCATGGTCTCCCCGAGCGCCCGGCCCAGGCCGAGCATCACGCCGCTGATCAGGCCGGGCCGGCCGAACGGGAGCACTGTCATCCGGATCATCTCCCACCGGGTGGCCCCGAGCGCCAGCGCGGCCTCCTGATGCAGCGCCGGTGTCTGCAGGAACACCTCACGGGCGATCGCGGTGATGATGGGCAGGATCATCACCGCCAGGACGAGCCCGGCGGTCATCAAGGTGCGCCCGGTGGCCGAGGCCGGACCGGTGAACAGCGGGACGAACCCGAGGTGGTCAGCCAGCCACTGCCAGGCGCCGCGCACGTTCGGCGCCAGCCACTGGATGCCCCACAATCCGTAGACGACGCTCGGGATCGCGGCCAGCAGGTCGACCACGTAGCCCAGCCCCTGCGACAGGCGACGGGGCGCGTAGTGCGAGATGAACAACGCGATACCCAGGGCGAGCGGTGTGGCCACGATCAAGGCGATCAGCGCGGCGGCCAAGGTGCCGAAGACGAGCGGCCAGACGTAGGCGAAGAAGCCTTCGCCGCCTTCGATGTCCGCCGGGTCGGCGCTCAGTGCGGGCAACGACTCGAGGAGCAGGAACGCGGCGACGCCGGCGAGGACGACGAGGATCAGCATGCCGGCACCGCGGGTCGCCCAGGAGAAGTTCCGGTCGCCCGCCCGGTTCTTGGCCGGCGTGCTCGACGCGTTCGGCGGCGTCTGCACGTCTGTGGTGGTGATGGTCACGGTGTCAGCTCCGTATCGCGCCTCGAGCCGGGCGGCCCTGCGGTGATGTCGGGACGCCCGGCGGCGGGACGGCGGTGTGGTGCGATGGGAGGTCAGCCGATCTCGATGGAGTCGATGACGGACTGGACGTCCGCGCGCATCTCGTCGGAGATCGGGGCCGAACCGGCAGCGTCGGCGGCGGCCTGCTGGCCCTCTTCGCTGGCCAGGTAGCTGAGGTAGGCCTGGGTCAGCTCGCCGGTCGTGGCGTCGTCGTAGGCCGTGCACGCGACGATGTAGGAGATCAGCACGATCGGGTAGTTGCCCGACTCGGTGGTGTCGCGGGCGAGGTCGACGGCGAAGTCGTTCTCGGCCCGGCCCTCGGCCTGCGGCGAACTGGCGACGACCGCGGCGGCGGCTTCGGCGGAGTATTCGACGAACTCGTCGCCGACGCCGACCGCGACGGTGGTCATGTCGCCGACCGCGGCTGCGCTGGCGTAGCCGATGGTGCCTTCCGCGGCCTCGACGGCCTGGATGACCCCCGGCGTCTGAGCAGCCGCCTCGCCGGACAGCCCGGCCGGCCAATCGCCGCTGACCTCGTGCGGCCAGGCCTGCGGGGCCGCCTTGGACAGGTAGTCGACGAAGTTCTCGGTGGTGCCGGACTCGTCGGAGCGGTGCACCGGGGTGATGGGCAGGTCCGGCAGCGTGACGTCGGGGTTCGACTCGGCGATCGCGGGGTCGTTCCAGGTGGTGATCTGCTCGTCGAAGATCCCGGCGATGACCTCTGGGCGCAGGTTCAGCGTGTCGACGCCGGGCAGGTTGTACGGCAGCGCGATCGGGTCGATGTAGAGCGGCAGGTCGACGGCTGGAGCACCGCACGCTTCCTCGGCGGCGACCAATTCTTCATCGTCGAGGTAGGCATCGGTGCCGGCGAACGGCACCGCGCCGGAGGTGAACTGTTCCCGCCCGGCGCCGGAACCCTCCGGGGCGTAGTTGACGGTCACCCCCGGGTGCTGTTGCTGGAAGCCGGCGATCCACGCCTGCTGGGCAGCCTCCTGGGAGCTGGCGCCGGCACCGTTGAGACTGCCCGACAGGTCGCTGTCGGCCTCGCTGCTGTCAGCTGTGTCACCGGCGTTCTCGGTGTCGTCGGCCGGATTGGTGTCGGGGTCCGAGCCACAGGCGGCCAGCACGAGTGCCGCGGCGCCGGCCACAGCGAGAGGGGCCAGCCCGCGGCGAGCGATGCTGAGGTTCACGTCCGATGTCCTTCCTGGACCTGTGTCGACTGCGTGACACTCGTCAAGCTAAAGAGGCCAGGTGACGCCGTGACCGGCGAAGAGTGAACGCGGAATGAACGGTTGTCGCACAGAATGCGGCACTGCGCCGGCCATGTGCTGACGGTCACGTGAACACCGCAGGTGAACACGTGGCCTGCGGGTTAATCTGGCAGGCTCGCCGGGTCGGCGGCCGGCCTCAGAGCTGGTGGTGGTCCGTGGCGACGACGTCGCCGTCACGGTGGTGGACGACCAGGAAGGCGCCCGGCGACATCGCGGGCGGGGGGTCCACACCGACGGCGTCGAACAGGATCGGGAACAGGGGGCGGTGGGAGCACACGATGACGCCCTCGTCGTCGCGCAACAGCTCGCGTACCAGCGACACCGCAGGATGTGGCGCCTGCGCCTCGGCGTCGGCCAGGCTCGCCTCGGACAGCCGCGGCTCGCGCTCCACCTCGATGCGCAGTTGCCGGGCGAGCGGCAGGACGGTGTCGACGCATCGCACGGTGTCGCTGGCGATGATCCGGCGCGCGCCGAGGGTCATGAATGGCGCGGTCAACGCCACGGCGTCGGCCGCGCCGCGAGCCGACAGCGGCCGGTCGGAATCCGGGCCGGCCCACTCGTGGCGCCGCTTCGCCTCGGTGTGCCGGACCAGCACCAGGGGCGTGGTCCGGAGCGGGCCGCCGACGGCCGCGGCGACCAGATCGGCGTCGCGCTGGTGGGTGAGCAGGCTGATCGCCTCCGGTACGGCGACGAAGGCGACGTCGTCGATCTCGGCGTCCGGGGCGCGGGGCGGCGCCGACGGGGCCGCCTCGGCCAGCCAGTACGACACCCGTTTCGGCCGGCCGTCGACATCGTAGACCTGCGGGGGCAGCGGCCGGCCGAGAACGACGTCATGGCCGGTCTCCTCCTTCACCTCGCGGACCGCGCAGGCCAGCAGGTGCTCGCCGGCGGCGACCTTGCCCTTGGGCAGCGACCAGTCGTCGTACTTCGGGCGATGGACCAGACACACCTCGATGCCCCGGTCGGCTGTCTCGCGCCACACGAGCGCACCTGCGGCCAAGACGATGCCGCCCGTCGTGGTGCCGGCGGTCATCGCCGCCCGCCGTCCGTCGGCCCCGTTGCTCCCACGGTGCGGCTCACGACGCGCTCCGGCGGCGCCGCTTGCGTTCGATGAGCATCTGCTGCAGGTCGATCAACGGTTCGTTGTCGGGACCGAGGTGCTCGCGTACCCACGACCCGTCCGGTTTCAGGTGCCACGACGCGGTGCCCGGGTCGAAGGCGAGATCGAACAGCCCGGCCAGTTCGCGTAGATGCTCGTGGCGACCCAGCTTGACCAGGACCTCGACCCGGCGATCGAGATTACGGTGCATCAGGTCCGCCGAGCCGATCCAGTACTCCGGATCGCTGCCGTTGTCGAAGGCGAAGATCCGCGAGTGCTCGAGGAACCGGCCCAGGATGCTGCGCACCCGGATGTTCTCCGACAGGCCAGGAACGCCGGCGCGCACGCTGCAGATGCCGCGCACCCAGATGTCGACCGGCACGCCGTGCTCGGACGCCGAGTACAGCGCCTCGACGATCGACTCGTCCACCAGGCTGTTGAGCTTGAACCGGATCCGGGCCGGCCGACCGGCCCGACGATGCTCGATCTCGCGTTCGATCCGCTCGATGATCCCGCTGCGCAAACCCTGCGGGGCCACCAGCAACCGGCGGTACTCCGAGTCGACCGAATAGCCGGACAGCGTGTTGAACAGCAGATTGACGTCCTCGGCCACTTCCGGGTCGGCGGTGAGCAGCCCCAGGTCCTCGTAGCCGCGGGCGGTCTTCGGGTGGTAGTTGCCGGTGCCGATGTGGCTGTAGCGGCGGATGACGCCGCCGGCTTCGTCGCGCACGACCAGGCAGAGCTTGCAGTGCGTCTTGAGCCCGACGATGCCGTAGACGACGTGAACCCCCGCGTGCTCGAGCTTGCGCGCCCACGTGATGTTGGCCTGCTCGTCGAACCGCGCCTTGATCTCGACCAGCGCCAGCACTTGCTTACCGGCCTCGGCGGCGTCCACGAGTGCATCGACGATCGGCGAGTCCCCGCTGGTGCGGTACAGGGTCTGCTTGATCGCCAGCACGCGCGGGTCAGCGGCGGCCTGCTCGATGAAGCGCTGCACGCTGGTGGAGAACGAGTCGTACGGGTGGTGGACGAGCACGTCGCCCTTGGAGATCGCGGCGAACATGTCCGCGGGCAACGCTGACTCGACATCCGGCAGATCGCGGTGCGTGGCGGGCAGGAACGGCCGGTACTTCAGCTCGGCCCGGTCGATGTCGGCGATGTCGTCGAGCCCGGTGAGATCGAGCGGACCCTGCAGCATGAACGTCTCGCCGTCGCTGACCCCCAGCTCTCGCTGCAACAGGTCGAGGACGTGCGGGTCGACGGTCTCCTCGACCTCCAGGCGGACCGCCGGGCCGAAGCGACGGCGCATCAGCTCACGTTCCATCGCGGTCAGCAGATTCTCGGCGTCGTCCTCCTCGACCTCGACGTCCTCGTTCCGGGTGACCCGGAAGGTGTGGTGCTGGAGGACCTGCATGCCGGGGAACAGGTCACCCAGGTGAGCGGCGATGACGTCCTCGAGCGGGACGAATCGCTGATCGGTCACGGGCAGGAAGCGGGCGAAGTTCGGCGGCACCTTGACCCTGGCGAAGTGGTCGGTTCCGGTCCGCGGGTTGCGCACCACCACCGCCAGATTGAGCGAAAGGCCGGAGATGTACGGGAACGGATGGGCCGGGTCGACGGCCAGCGGCGTCAGCACCGGGAAGATCCGCTCGCTGAACAACTGCCGCAGCGCTGGGCGTTCGTCTTCGGCGAGATCGTCCCAGCGGACGATGTCGATGCCCTCGGCGGCCAGAGCTGGCAGAACGTCGGAGCGGAAGCACTTGGTCTGCCGCGCCATCAGCTCGCGCGTTCGCTCCAAGGTGCGTTCGAGGACCTCGCGCGGCATCAGGCCGCTGGCGGCGGGGACGGCCACGCCCGCGGCGATGCGCCGTGTCAGCCCGGCGATGCGCACCATGTAGAACTCGTCGAGGTTGCTGGAGCAGATCGCCAGGTAACGTACCCGCTCGAGCAGGGGCTGATCAGGATCTTCGGCGAGCTCGAGAACCCGGAAGTTGAAGGCGAGCCACGATAGCTCACGATCGAGGTAGCGCTCCTCGGTCTTCGTCAGCTCGGCCATGAAGAAATGCTGGCACGCCCGGGTGAACACTGGGTAGACCCAGACGGTCCCCGTGATGGCGGACCCACAGCTCGGACGACCTTCGCCGCCTGATGACCATCGGTGAAAAATGGCTGTCAGAGGGTAGCCCCCAGCCCCGGTGACGTGGTTATACTCGCCCCGCTCGGTGATCAGCGGACGATGGCCGAGCAGGGGTGGCAGTCCGCCCGTGACACAGCCCGGAGTCGACGTGCGAGGTTGATCGATGTCCAGTGCCGAGTCGGCCGAAGACGGGCCTGCGCCCATGCACATCGACACGACGAAGCCGAGTACGGCCCGCGTGTACGACGCGGCGTTGGGCGGCAAGGACAATTACGCCGTCGACCGCGAGATGTTGGCCCAGCTCAACGCTGCCGCGCCCGAGGTCATGCAGGCGGCGAACGAGAATCGCGCATTCCTGGTGCGGGTGTGCCGCTACCTGGCGAACCAGGTCGGGATCGAGCAGTTCCTGGACTGCGGCTCGGGGTTGCCGACGGCGGAGAACGTGCACCAGGTGGTGCAGCGGATCAATCCGGACGCGCGGGTGGTCTACATCGACAACGACCCCATCGTGCTGGCGCACGGCCGGGCTCTGCTCGAGGAGAACGACCGGACTCATTTCGCCGCGGCGGACATCTTCGACCCGTCGGCGGTCCTCGACAACGAGGTCGTGCAGGCGCACATCGACTTCACCCAGCCCGTGGCGTTCCTCCAGTTGGCGAGCCTGCACTTCTGCGCTGACGACCCGGCCGGGGTCATGCGTCAATACGTCGATGCCCTGCCCTCGGGGTCCTACGTCGCATTCAGCCACGCCTTCGACCCGGAGAACGAGTACCACGAGATGGCCATGGAGGCCGCCGAGGTGATGTCGTCCGGTTCGGCCGGCCGGACGAATTTCCGTACCAGAGCGGAGCTCGAGCCGATCCTCGACGGCCTCGACGTACTCGAGCCAGGCCTGGTCTACGTCGCGGACTGGTGGCCGAGCGGGCCGCGGTTCGGTCCGCTGCTGCCGGTGCAGCATCTCATCGTCGGCGCCCTCGCGCGCAAACCCTGACCAGCGCCTTCGCGCCCAAGTCCGACCAGCCCCTGCGCCGTCCCGGTCACGGATCGGTATCGCCGGCTTGACGGCGAGCCCAGCCGGGTCTTTAAATGTCGGGACATCCCGGAAACGTTTCCAGGGCCGGGATGTCGCCACTGCTGGAAACGTTTCCGAGGAGTTGATCTCGATGCAGCGCCGACGGCCGACGATCCATGAGGTCGCCAAGGTCGCCGGTGTGTCGATCTCCTCGGTGTCGCGCGCACTCAACGGGAACACGTCGAACGCCGAGACGGTCGCCCGGGTCGAGGCGGCGGTGCAGCAACTCGGGTACGTCCCCAGCCAGGTGGCGCAGTCGCTGAAGACGCGCCACACCGCCCAGGTCGCCTTCGCCATGGAGGACATCGGCAACGCCGCCTACTTGGAGATGGTCCGCCAGATCCAGCCGGTCCTGCGCGACGCCGGGTACCGGCTGCTCCTGCACAGCACCGGTGCCGACGTCGAGGACGAGGTCAGCGTGCTGGACAGCCTGAGCCAGAACTACGTCGACGGCCTGATCCTGTGCCCGCTGCGGGTGACCGGGCGCCATGTGGCCGCGCTGCGCGAAACCGCGGTCCCGGTCATCGTGATCGGGCTGCTGCCCGACGACGTGTCGGTCGACAACGTACGCGCCGACTCCCGCGTGGGCGCGCGGATGGCCGTCGAGCACTTGTACGCCGCAGGAGCCCGGCGCATCGCGTTCATCGACGGCCCGATCGACACCGTGCCCGGCGAAGCCCGGTACGCCGGTTACCGTGCCGGGCTCGCCGCCTGCGGGCTGCCTCTCGACGACGACCTGGTGGAGTTCGCCGACTTTCAGTTCGAGTCCGGCCGGCGGGCCGCTCGTGAGGTGCTGACGCGGACCGACGTCGACGCGGTGTTCGGAGCCAACGACCTCATCGCCATGGGCACCCTGCATGCCCTGCGCGAACTCGGCCGGACCGTCCCGGACGACGTGCGCGTCGTCGGCATGGACGACACCACTCTGGCCGCCACCAGCTTCCCGCCATTGTCGAGCGTGTCCCTGGGCTCGGCCGACCGTGGGCGGATCGCCGCGAAGCTCTTGCTCGCTCGGATGAACGGCGACGATTCGCCGCCGGAGCGGGTCACCGTCCCTCCATCGTTGACCATCCGGGAGAGTAGCCGATGACGTCGACGCGTACGCCGACAGTTCGGCCACCGGCACCCGAGCCCATCGCCGCGCAGCCCCGGCGGACGTTCCTCGGGCTGAACCGGGAGGCGCTGTTCCTCGCTGTCCCGGCGCTGATCCCGGTGGTGATCTTCAGCCTGTACCCGCTGCTGCGGGGGATCTACCTCGGTTTCACCGACGCCCGCGCCGGCCGAGACCTGGAGTTCTCGTTCACCGGGCTGGACAACTACGCGACCATGCTCGGGGACTCCTACTTCTGGGAGTCGTTCCGGATCGGCCTGGTCTGGGCGTTCGGGGTGACGATCCTGCAGTTCTTCGCCAGCTTGGGGCTGGCGCTGCTGCTCAATCAGCGAATCCGGATGCGCTGGTTGGCGCGGACGCTCGCCATCGTCCCGTGGGCGATGCCCCAGGTGGTCATCGGCATCATGTGGCGGCTGGTGTATCACCCGAACGCGGGCATCCTGAACAGCGTCCTCAAAGACCTCGGCGTCATCGACTCGAACGTCGAGTGGTTGACGTCGCTGTCGCTGGCGCTGCCCGCGGTCATCGTCGTCGGCGTCTGGGCCGGGATGCCGCAGACCACAGTCGTTCTGCTCGCCGGGCTGCAGAGCGTGCGGACCGAACTGGTCGAGGCGGCGGCCGTGGACGGGGCGAATGCCTGGCAGCGCTTCCGCGCGGTGACCTGGCCCGCGCTGCGGCCGGTGGCGTTCGCGATGACGACGCTGGACTTCATCTGGAACTTCAACTCCTTCGGCCTGGTGTACGTCCTCACCCAGGGCGGTCCCGGCGGCGCCACCCGGCTGCCGTTGCTCTTCGCCTACGAGGAGGCGTTCCGGTACGGCAACTACGCGTACGCGGCGGCGTTGGGCAACGCCATGGTCATCGTCATGGCCGTGTTCGTCGTGCTCTACCTGCGTCGCCGGCTGAAGGAGGCGGACTGAATCATGCGCGTGCTCCGCTCTCTGTCCACCCCCGGCAAGTACGTGGCGCTGATCGCCTACCTGGTCTTTCTCGCCTTCCCGTTGCTGTGGCTGCTCTCCACGGCGTTGAAGACACCACCGGAGATCGCTCGGATCGAGCCCACGATCATCCCGGAGAACCCCACGCTGGAGAACTTCCGGGTCGCCTTCGAGCAGCAACCCATCGCCCGCGCGCTGCTGAACACCGTCGTCGTGGCCGGCACCTCGGCGTTGATCACCGTGGTCCTGTCCATCCCGGCGGCCTACGTGATGGCTCGGTACCGGTCGGCCGTCAGCCGCTTGACGATGCTGTGGGTGCTGCTCAGCCAGCTGTTCCCGTTCATCCTCGTCATCATCCCGCTGTTCCTGGTCCTGCGGAACGCCGGTCTGTACGACACCCAGCTCGGCCTGATCATCGTGTACGTCGTCTGGAGCATGCCGTTCGCGCTGTGGATGCTGCGCAGCTACGTCAGCGGCATTCCGGTCGAGCTCGAGGAGGCGGCGGCGATCGACGGAGCCGGCAAGCTGCGGGCGTTGCGGGAAGTGGTGGCGCCGTTGCTCGTACCGGGTGTGGTGGCCGCGGCGATGTTCGCGTTCGTGTCGGCCTGGAACGAATTCCTGTTCGCGCTGGTGCTCCTGCGCACGCCCGAGCTCCAGACCATTTCGCTGACGCTGGTGAAGTTCATCGGCGCCGACGGGGTCGCCCGGCTCGGTCCGCTCGCCGCGGCCGCGCTGGTGGCGACCATTCCCAGCCTCGTCTTCTTCGCGATCATCCAGCGGCGCCTCGTCGGGGGGCTGCTCGGCGGTGCGGTGAAGTCATGAAGACCTGTCCGTTCGAACCCTCGTTCAGGAGGACAACCGTGAAGAGCATCGTGCGCAGAGCGACCGTCGTGACCGCGGCGATGAGCACCGGTCTCGTGCTCGCGGCCTGCGGCGCCGGAGACAGCTCCGGTACCGATGACGGCCCCGTCCAGCTCACCTTCCAAGCCCTGGCATTCCAGCCGGAATCGATCGAAGCCAACAAGGAGATCATCGAGCAGTGGAACGCCGACCACCCTGACATCCAGGTGGAGTACCTGCAGGGTGACTGGGCGTCGGTGCAAGACCAATTGGTGACGGCGTTCGAAGGCGGCACAGCACCGGATCTGGTGCATTACGAGTCCTCCTACCTGCAGGACTTCGCCGACCGCGGCTGGCTGCTCGACCTCACCGACATGATCTCCGACGAGATGAAGGACGACATCCGCGACGGCGCGTGGGACGCAGTGACCTTCGACGACTCCGTCTACGCGGTGCCGTTCCTGCTCGACGCGCAGGTGATCTTCGCCAACAAGGCGCTGCTCGACCAGGCCGGAATCGAGGTTCCGGCTCCCGACGACCCATGGACCTGGGACGAGTTCGCCGAGATCTCACGCAAGCTCAGCGATGCCGACACCTACGGGGTGGCATGGACGCTGAAGGACCCGGCGAACCGCATCCTCAACCTCGCGCTCAACTTCGGCGGGGAGTTCTTCACCGAATCCGACGGCGCCAGCGAGGTGGTGTTCGGTGATGCGGAGAAGGAGGTCCTCCAGCGCATCCACGACCAGTTGTACGTGGACCAGTCCGCCGCTCCCGAAGCCATCGGCATGGGCGGTTCGGACCCGTTGCCCGGCTTCTTCGACGGGCAGTACGCGCTGCTCCCCAAGGGCATCTGGTTCCGTCAGCAGATCATGGACCAGGCGCCGGAGGGCTTCGAATGGGTCACGATCCCGGCCCTGAAGGGCGAGTCGCAGACGCAGGCGGCGGCGCCGCAGACCGTGTCGATCGCGGCGGAGACCGAGCACCCCGAGGAAGCGATGGCCTTCTTGGAGTATCTGCTCAATGCCGAGAACCAGGCGACGCTGGCCAAGGGCGACTGGATGATCCCGGCCAGCGAGGGCGCCGCTGAGAACGAGGTGCTGACCGAGACCCCGGACTGGCCGGTCGCTGCAGCCTCCGGCGCGATCCTCGAGCAGGCGCCGTTCCAGACGGTGCGCGGCTACGAGGAGTGGAAGAACAAGGTCGCCAACCCCGCGATCGAGGAGTTCTTCGCCAACTCGCTGTCGATGGACGACCTCGGCTCGAAGCTCGTCGACGAGGGCAACGCGATCCTCGAGCGATACCAGCGCTGAGGCGGGTGCGAGCATGCGGGAACGAGCGCAAGGGTGCTTGCTCGGGTTGGCTGTGGGCGACGCGATGGGCGCCCCGGCGGAGAACATGACCGCTGCGGCGATCGCCGAGCGGTGGGGCCGGATCGACGGGTTCCTCACCGACGAGCCGGCCGGCACCGACGACACCGAGTACGCGACCTTCAGCGCTCTGCTCCTGCTCACCCACGGACCTGACCTGACCAGCGACCACGTCGCGGATGCCTGGGTGACGCACCTCGCCGACCGGGCGGGCTTCCCGGGCGCCGGATTCAGCGAGCTGGGAACGCTGGAGAACTTGCGCGCCGGAATCCGGCCGCCGGCCAGCGGCCGGCACCTGCACTCCTGGAGCGATGGGCTGGCGATGCGCTCAGCGGTCCACGGTGTCTTCGCCGCCGGAGAGCCGGCCGAAGCGGCGCGGCTGGCAGCCGTCGACGGAGCGGTCAGCCACGACGGCGAAGGCATCCACGCGGGCGTCGCGGTCGCCGCCGCGGTGGCGGCGGCGATGGGCGGGGCCGAACCGGGCGAGATCGTCGATCATGCCCGGCGCGCCGTTCCCGCCGACTCCTGGACGGCCCGGTCGCTGGCGGCGTCGGTGGCCCACGCCGGCGACACAGCTGCCCTGCTCGATGCCGTCGTGGTGTCGCAGTACCCGTGGACCGACCTCGGCCCGGAGGCGATCGCGCTGGCGTTCGCGGCCTTCCTCGCCGCCGAGGGCGAGTTCGCCGCGGCCGTCCCGGGTGCGGTGGCGATGGGGCGCGACGCCGACACGACCGCGGCCATCGCCGGCGCCTTGGCGGGTGCTCATGGCGGGCTCGGTGCTGTCCCGGCGGCGTGGCAGGCGCTCATCGGACCGGTGTCCGGCCGGTGTCTGGGGCCGGTGGTGGCCGGATGGCATCCGCTGGACCTCGCTGACCGCCTGACCGAGCGTGCGGGGGTCTCGGCGTGAGCGCTCGGACGGAACCAGATCGGGTCGCCGGGGCCTTGCTCGGGCTGGCCATCGGTGACGCGGCGGGGTGGCCATCGGTGCGGCACCGGGCGCACCTGCTCCCGCCGTGGACTCGTCGCCTGCACCGCGAGCTGGTGGAGTTCTCCGAGACCGAGCAGGTCACGACGCTTCCGGTGCCGTTCTCGTTGAACCAGCCGACGCAGCCGCTGCGACTGGGGCCCAGCGACGACGCGGAATGGGCAGCGTGGACGGCCCGGTGGCTGCTCGACTCCGCCGGGCCGATCACCCGCGCCGGTGTGCACGCGGGCTGGCGCCGAGCCGCGCTGGACGAAGCGTTGCCTCGCGGCCGGATCAGCGTCGCCACCGCAGCCGACTCGCTTCGGCGCGGCATCGATCCGCCCGTCAGCGGGCACGACAACCCGCATCATTTCGACGACGCCGCGGCGATCCGCGCGGTCGCGATCGCCGCGGCCGTTCCGGACCCGGCACGCGCCGCGCAGGTGGCGGGGTGGGACGCCGAAGTGACCAACGCCGACGACGGGGTGGCCGCCGCACAGGTGATCGCCGAGACGGTCGCCCGGCTGATCGCGGGGGAGCCGCTCGTGGCGTCGTGGACCGCTGCTGCGTCCCGGCTCCCGTCGAACGGGCTGCTGGCGGAGACGACCGAACGTGCGCTGGCAGCGACCGCCCGGGCCGGCTCGCCCGCCGAAGCCGTCCCCGCGCTCGCCGAGCTGGTCGATCACGTCTACAGCTACGGCGTGGCAGCGGCCCAAACCGTCCCGGTCGCTCTCGCGTTGGCACAGGTCAACGAGCGATCGCGCGGGGCGCCGATCGACGCGGTGACGGCGGCGGTGTGCCTGCCGGCGCTCGCCGACAGCGCACCGGCGTTGACCGGTGCGCTGGTCGGGGCGGCCTGCGGTGCGGACTCCTGGCCGGCCGGTTGGGTAGCCCGGTGCCGATGGCTGGCGGGGTGTTGCACAGGGGACCTCGCTGGAACAGATCTGGTGAAACTGGCGCGGCAGCTGGCCGCATGGAGGGGAGAGAGCGATTCGTGACCGATAACGCGCTCGTGGACCGCGCGGTCGGCTGCCTGACCGGCGCCGCCGTTGGTGATGCACTCGGGGGAGCGACGGAGGGTTGGTCACCGCAGCAGATCCGGCAGCGCTGGGGCGGCTGGGTGGAGGGCATCGTTCCCCCCTACTTCGAGGACTGGAAGACCGCTCGCCCGATCGCGCCGTACCACAAGGGCGACGGGCACGTCACCGACGACACCCTGATGACCCACCTGCTCGTCGAGGTGTACGAACAGGCCCGTTCCCACCTCAGTGCGTACGACGTGGCGGAGCGTCTGGTGCCG
>Ga0079224_100000377_pt1 | contig 42206 bp, 39 predicted proteins | sample Stecom2015_FD_80414 | JGI IMG/M metagenome (GOLD analysis project Ga0079224, IMG submission 80414) | Agricultural soil microbial communities from Utah to study Nitrogen management - Steer compost 2015 | ecosystem: Environmental > Terrestrial > Soil > Agricultural land | place: USA: Utah... | reverse complement strand
TGCCGGCCTTCGTCACCAGACTCTGCTGGGTGCAACGGGTACGGGAAAGACATTTTCAGTGGCGCACGTGATTCAGCAGGTACAAAAACCGACGCTCATCATGGCCCATAACAAGACTCTGGCGGCGCAGCTTTATGCTGAGTTCAAGGAGTTGTTCCCGCGTAACGCAGTCGAATACTTCGTCAGCTATTACGACTACTACCAGCCGGAAGCTTATGTCCCCCGGCATGACCTGTACATCGAAAAACAGACCGAGATCAACGAGCATATTGAACGGCTGCGCCTGTCGGCAACGGCTGCGCTCAATTACCGGCGCGATGTGATTGTGGTAGCATCCGTGTCGTGTATCTATGGTATCGGTGACCCAACCGCGTGGAAAAAGTCGGTGGTCGAACTCAAGGTGGGCGACACGGTAAGGCGCGACACGATTCTGCGCAAGCTGGTCACCATCCAGTACAGCCGCAACGACATGGATTTGCGGCGCGGTACGTTCCGTGTACGCGGCGACACACTGGAAATCGTGCCGGCTTACGCTGAGATGGCCTATCGGATCACCTTGTTCGGCGACGAAATCGAGCGCATCGTCGAATTCGACCCGCTGACCGGTGAAATCCTGACCACCCATCCCTCGCTGGTGATCTACCCGGCGCGTGAATATGTCACCGATGACGAGAAGCTGCGGCAGGCGGTCACGGACATCGAAAAGGAACTGCAAGAGCAACTGGCGTTTCTCAAGTCGCAGGGCAAACTGGTCGAAGCGCAGCGCCTGGAACAGCGGGTGAATTACGACATTGAGATGATCCGCGAGGTGGGGTACACCAGCGGTATCGAGAACTATTCGCGCCATCTCGACCAGCGGCCACCGGGAAGCCCGCCGTTTACCCTGATGGATTACTTTCCTGAAGACTACCTGCTGGTGATCGATGAAAGTCACATGACCATCCCCCAGATTCGCGGCATGTACAATGGGGATCGCTCGCGCAAAGTGACGCTGGTGGAATATGGTTTCCGCCTGCCCAGCGCATTCGATAATCGCCCGCTGACGTTCGATGAATTCCAGAGCCGGATGGGGCAGACCATTTACACTTCGGCCACGCCCGGTCCTTACGAACGCGAGGTCAGTCAGGCCATTGTTCAGCAGATTATCCGGCCTACCGGCATCCTCGACCCCGAAGTTGAGGTGCGTCCGGTCGAAGGTCAGATTGAGGATTTGCTGCAAGAAATATCGCGCCGGGTGAGCAAAGGCCAGCGCGCACTGGTGACCACGCTCACGCAGCGTATGGCCGAGGACTTGGCTCAGTATCTGATCGAAATGGGGGTGCGCGCTCATTACCTGCACGCGGAGATCGAGACGATTGAGCGCGTCGAAATCCTGCGCGACCTGCGCATGGGCGTTTATGACGTGATCGTCGGCATCAACCTGCTGCGTGAGGGAATCGACCTGCCGGAAGTGTCGCTGGTGGCGATCCTCGACGCCGATAAGGAAGGATTTTTGCGTTCTGAACAGGCGCTGATCCAGAATATCGGACGCGCAGCCCGGCATGTCGAAGGCCGCGTGATTCTGTACGCCAACACGATAACGCCATCTATGGAACGCGCTATTAGCGAAACGAACCGCCGCCGCGAGGTGCAGATGGCTTATAATATCGCGCATGGCATCGAGCCAACCTCGATTGTCAAACAGGTGCGTGATCTGACAGACCGGGTACGCACCATGATTCACGAGGATCACAAGGCCGAAGCGGGTATCGAGGGTGTGGCACTGGCTGACCTGCCGAAGGAAGAAATGCACCGGCTGATAAAGGAACTCGAACAGGAAATGAAACACGCGGCCCAGCAGCTTGAGTTCGAGAAGGCGGCGGTCCTGCGCGATCAGATCATGGAACTGCGGAGTGCGCTGGTCGAGAAAGAGGGGCAGGGCAGCCTGCTGTTCAGTTAGCCACTATGCCGATGAGTTGGGGGACGATCACAGCCGTTGTGACAGCAATTGTTATTCTGCTGGCGGGATGCGCGCAGAATACGGAGTCCCGCATCCCGTACAGCGAAATACCGCCGGAGGGTGACCCGGCACGTGGCGAACAGCTTTTCAACGAGTCGATCAACGCTGCACCCCCGTGTTCTAACTGCCACGCTGCCGGTAACACCGCCTCGCCCGACCTGACCGGATATAGCGCGATTGCCGGGGAGCGTGTGGCGGGCGAAACGGCGCGTGAATATACCTTCTACAGCATCGCGGAACCCGGACGCTATATTGTCGAAGGCTATGGCAACGCGATGTATGATCGATACGATGAAAAGCTGACGCCGCAGCAGATTGCTGATCTGATCGCTTATCTACTCACCCTCTAGGATTGGCTCTGCCTCGGCCTGGCTTTTCAGCGCCTGGCGCAGCCGCCAGATTGACAGGATGAACAGGATTGTAATCAGGGCTTCGTGAGTCAGGCACCAGGGGCAGAACGCCTGAATCAGCACCGCCTGTGCGTAGACGAGGAACACCGAAAACAGAAACGCGAACAGGACAATGCCGAATACCAGCATCGGGCTGTATTCACGAAAGAAGCTGACCCGCGTTTCCAGCAGCAGCAGCGCCGTGACGATCAGGTTGGTGGCGAGTCCGAGCCACGCAATCGGAATGCCGAACAGTTCGGAGTACACACTGTTCAGGACCGTCCCACAGTCGAACACTTCTCCGGCGATGCAGACCGCTGGCGTGTTGTCGATCTTGAGATAGCTGAGATAGCCGCTGATGAGAATTGCCAGCGCAAGAACCACAAAGCTAAGATTGCGTGCTGAAATTCTGGATGGTTGATATACAGCTTCCACCTGTTGTGCCTCATGTTCGCGTCGGATTATCAGCGTATTATAATCGCTGCGATGGGTCTGTCACAGACCTTTGTGTCAGGGAAGAGTATCTTCCGGCTCCGTTAACCTGTGGTATACTGCTGCTCCATGCTCGACAAACCGCTCACCAAACGACAACTTGGCCTGCTTCTGGTGATAGGGGGGATAGCTGGTTTTGTGGCTATCCTCGCCGTTGACCTGATCGACGTGGGGCGCGAAGGTGGCATTGGCCCGGCGCAGCAGATCGCGCTGGGTCTGATGGTCGCTGTTACGTTCGTCGGTCTGACTCTGATTCCGCTGAAGGATACCCCCGCCTGACGATGGCCGAAGCTGTTCTGAAAACACAGGCGCGGACGCAGCCATCGCCGCTGGTGATCGTCCACCGGGTTCTGCTGGCGGCGGCGCTGGTGATTTTGCTGGGTTACTTCGCCGTTTACGTGGTTTACGCCGCTAACCTTATTCAATTTCCCTTTGATTACGATCAGGGCGAAGGCTTCGAGCTGGTCGATACCATTCTGTTCAGTCAGGGGCGCTGGCCCTATCTCGATACCGAAGTCTACCCGTTTTATTCCAGCAATTACCCGCCGCTGTTTCATGTCATCGCTGCGCCGTTCGTATGGTGGTTTGGGCCGGGCTATGCCTACGGGCGGCTGCTGGGCTTCCTCGGCACACTGGTGACAGCAGGGGCCGTCGGTCTGGCGGTGTATCGGGACGGGCAGCACCGGTTTGTCGCCGTGTTATCTGGCCTTGCTTTTCTGGCATCGAACACCATCTACCACATCGGCCCGCTGTTCCGCCAGCACATGACGATGGTGATGTTTGAAATGCTGGCGGTGCTGGTGCTGGCTCATGCCAGCGCAATTGACGATGCTGGCAAGCGCCGCCGCAGGCTGATTCTCGGTCTCGCGCTGATTCTGGCTGCCGGTTATACCAAGCAGCATGCCTATGCCACAGCGATTGCCGCGCTGGCGTTTCTGTTCATCCGCAGTCCGCGCCGGGGTGTTCTCTACGGGGCAGGGTTTGCGCTGGTGGGGGCGCTGATCTTTCTGTGGATTAACCTTTCAACTGACGGTCAGTGGTGGCTGCAAACAATTACCGCCAATGTCAACACGTTCTATCCACAGCAGACGGTGGGGCTGTTCCGGCTGTGGTTTGGGCTGCACGGCTTTCTGATTGTTCCCGCAGTGCTTTATCTGATCCATGAATTCTACTTTGGGCGCATTTCGATCTACAGCCTGTGGTTTGTCGCCGCGACAGCCAACAGCATCCTCGCCGGCAAATGGGGCGCGGGGGACAGCTACTTCGCTACGGCTATCGCCGCTGTGTGTGTCCTCAGCGGGTTATTTGCCGCGCGCACGCTGAAGAGTCAGTGGCATTTTCCGGATAATTATCTTTCACGCTGGCTGATCCGGCCTCTGCGCCATACTGCACCGCTGCTTGCTCGTATCGGGCTGATTATCGTGCCCCTGCTGTATATCGGTTATGGGCGGGCAGTGCTGCACATGCCGACGACCGGGCCGGTGTTTGGCCCGGTGGCGCAGATGCTGGGTATCGCGCCCAATGCGCTCAACGACTTTTACGATTCGGCTCGTCAGCCGGATGGCAGCTTTTCCGGCGGTTATGCCGACATCGGCCACCTGACCACGCCGGCTGACATCGAAGCGGGCTATTACATTGTCGAATTAATCCGCGCAACAGAGGGGCCAGTGCTCAGCGAGGAAGCGGGCTTCAACTTGATCGCCGGGAAGGAAGTACTCACGAACCCGACCCAACTGCTCAATCTTGCCAGCAACGGCCTTTATGATGGGGCTGCGCTGCTGGACATGATCGAGAGCCGGGCCTTCGGTCTCATCGTTCTGCGGGCACAGTTCTATCCCGTCCCTGTTCTTGAAGCTATTGGCCGCCACTATTCGCCGGTGGAAACTGTACCCATGAATGGTTTCAACTACCTTATTCTGCGGCCTAACCCGACATAAGAACGTTCTCTGCGGTTGGGCTAAAGCCACGCTGTCCCTGCCGGCATTTATTACCTGCGCGGGCTGAGGGGGTACTTACCGGCGCTCTTGTTGTTTGTGTTCAGGCCGATGGGCTGGCGGCGGTTGATAAAATCACTGTTCGAGCGCATCTGCCGAAGCAGGCTGTCCACTGAGGCTTGCAGGTAATCCAGCGTTACCTCGGTGCTGTGGGCGTGTGCTGCCAGCATCCGCGCGTGCAGGGCGGATTCGCGCACAAACGCACCCGGCTGGCCGACCAGATGGCTGACGACTGCAACATGCTCATCACGCCATTGTTCGGCCATATAGTGCCGCAGAATTTCTTCGGCGTGGTCTTCGTCCTGAATGGTGGGGATGACGAAGATACGATCCAGCCGCCCCGGACGTTTGGCGATGCGCTCGTCGATCACCTCTGGATAATTGGTGGTTGCCAGCAGCAGCGCGCCCTGCGGGTTATTGGGCGATTCTACGCCATCGAGGACGTTCAGGACCCGCGCTTTGTCATCCTCATGGAGATAAGCGTCCAGTTCTTCGACAATCAGCAGCACCGGATAACGCGCGGCGGTGACCGCTTGCAGCGCCCGCTGGATTTTCTCGAACGAAGCGCCATCACGATCAGAACCAGAAACGTACACCACGATGCGGCCCTGATCGATCGCCAGCTTTGCCATCGCCGCGCAGAGCATGGTTTTGCCTGTGCCGGGCACACCGGCCAGCAGCAGCTTGCGGAACGGCGCCAGTTTAAGCTGCCGGTAAATTGCCACCCCCTTGTTGAAGAACGCTTCCATGTCCTCGCGCAGATCGTGTTTCAGATCGCCCGGCAGGATCACATCGTTCCAGTCCACCGTAGGATCGAAAAAGGCATCGGTCCCACCGATAATGTAGACATCCCGGCGGCGGCGGATACGAGGACGCACCGCCCGCGCGCAGGCGTATTCAAATGCAGCCCATGTTTCGAGTTTGTCCTCTGGCAGCAGGGCAATCGCCGTCAAATCCTGTACATCATCGTCAAAGTACGAACTGGCGTAAATGACCTCGAAGGGCGCTTCGCCCTCAACTGAAAATTTGAATGCATACGCCCCGGCAGATGCCATCAAGACTGTCGAACGGCCACGCGACCCATAATCGCTGATCGGCACGACGACCGGGCAATCGAGCACTTCCCGTCCTTCGTAACGTGCCTTGCCGCGCAATTTACGCCCGGGTTTGACCTGCTGCTGTGCAACCTGATTGCTGCATTCCGCTGATGCCCAGACCGTGACATACTTTCGATCCGGCCAGCGTGCCTGCCAGACCTCGGATGCCCACTTCACCAGGCGTTCATATTGCATATCACAGCCTCTACTCTTCCTTCTTCTCAAACCCAGACTCTTGTAAACAGATCGGGCAACTGATCGTGGGATTTGGGGGCGCTGTTTGCCCCGATGACGAGGATTGTCTGTCGAATCGGGTTTCATTATAAAGCCTTTTTGACGATTATAGCAGGGATAGTAGAATACCGGTCACAATCTGCCCGCCGTCTGATCTGTAGGCAAAACATGTTGAATACAGCCTATCTCACGCATCCACGTTTCATCGAGCATACGTTAGCTGGTCACCCGGAACACGCCGGACGCATCGAAGCGATCTGGCGACAGCTTGACGAGGCCGGGTTAACCACCCGCATGAAGTCGATCACGCCGGCTCCAATCGCTGACGATCTGGTATTGAATGTCCACACCCGGCATTATCTTGACACCTTGCGGTGGATTACGCAGACCCATCAGGATACAGTGATGCTCAACCCTGATACCTACTTCGGCCCGACTTCGCTGGAAATTGCCCGATTAGCGGCTGGCGCGGTTGTACAGGCCGTCGATGAGGTGCTTGCTGGCAGGGTGACCCATGCGCTGGCTGTTGTACGCCCCCCCGGCCATCATGCTCTTCCCGGTAATGCGATGGGCTTCTGTCTGTTCGGCAATGTTGCTATTGCTGCCCGGTACGCGCAGCAGGCACATCAGCTAGAGCGCATTCTGATTGTGGATTTCGACGTGCATCATGGCAATGGTACTCAGGACATGCTCTATGATGATCCGTCCACCTTGTTTATTTCTACCCATCAGTCTCCTTTTTATCCGGGCACGGGTACGCTTACCGAAACCGGCAGCGGGCCAGGTAAGGGATATACGGTGAATATCCCATTGAATGCCGGGCATGGCGATCACAGCTTTGCCGCCGTGTACGAAGAAATTATCTGGCCGCTGGCGCGACGATACGCCCCCCAGTTAATTCTGGTTTCTGCCGGATTCGATGCACACTGGAGTGATCCACTTGCGGGTATGCGGTTGTCGCTGACAGGCTATGCCCATATCGTCCGCGAACTGATCGGAATGGCGCAGGAACTGTGTGGCAGCAGGATCATTTTCGCGCTGGAAGGTGGCTACAATCTGGACGCTCTGGCGCACGGTGTTCGCAACATCGCTCACGCCCTGCTGGGGGACAGCGAAATCAGTGACCCGCTTGGCCCCGCGCCGAACAATGACGAGCCAGCCGTTACGCCGCTGCTGGCCGAAATCAAGCGCCTTCATAACCTGTAATCAGGCTTCTTCTTCCTGCTCCCGGTCTGATTTGGCTGGTTTTTTTGTCTGAAGCTGGCGTACAGAGAAGCGCCGGATAATCTTGAGAATCATCCAGATCAACAGCGTGCTGCAAATCGCCAGAAACCATGCGCCAGCACCCACAGCCATCCCCACAGCCGCCGTTGCCCAGATACTGGCGGCTGTCGTCAGATGGTGAATACCTGTCTTGCGCTGCAAAATCGTGCCGGCCCCCAGAAAACCGACGCCGGTCACGATCTGGGCGGCTATTCGGGCTGAATCGCTCCCCGGAAACGCCTGGAACGACAAAATCGTGAACAGACAGGCTCCGAGACCGACCAGCATATGTGTGCGCAGGCCGGCGGGCGCATGGAACTCGCGATCCAGCCCGATGACCATACTCAGTACAGCCACCAGTACCAGGTGAAGAGCAGCCTCAAGCTGGAGTTGCAGGGACATCGCTTATAATTCGCGCCCCCTATTTCACTGATGTGATGCCGTCACGCAGCGTTTTGATCTGCTCAAGATGATCGCGTAGTTCCTGCTGCTGGGCGGCGTAACGCTGGCTGAGAACTTCCAGCCGGCTGAAAATGGGTGTGAGCACCTGCTTGCCATATTGAGTCAGGCGGCTGCGCTCGCGGTGAGTCAGATCGTTGAGCGCCTGATGGTAGCTCGCCTCTAGCTGGTCGATGCGCTCATTGAAGTCGCGCTTGATGTCTGCGGTAATGCGGCGATAGTAGCGCAGGGCCACATAGCTACCCACTGCCGCGATAGGCGCACCGACAAAGACCGCGATTGGGACCAGGGCAAAGGCGCTCCCGATGACCGGGCCGGGCGTTGCCAGACCGACGATAGCGGCCACAAGACCGGCGACAGCCGTCAGCGACCACGTGGTAAAACCGTTCATGTTGGCCTCAAACATGGCCTGAATATCGCCTACGACCTTGCCGGTGGAATACGATTTGAGTTCGCTTTCGGCAATCCGAATCGCCTCTTGCAGGCTCTCGCGCTGCTCGGCATAGACACCAGCGTCCAGCCCACTCAATTCCTGCTCGACCAATTCTGCAAGCTGGTTCAGGCGGTCAATAATGCTGCGCCAGTAGCGGCGGCTCTGATCGACGACGGCGTTGATATAGGCTCCGGTGGCGTCATCAATTTCACGCACCGACCGGCCAATCACCAGTTCCTGAAACTGCGCCTGCAGGAACTCTCTTTTGGGGACACGCCCGATCTTACGGATCGACAGATTCTGGTCGATGAATGCGATGCCGCGCTGGCGAATACCCTCAAATACCCGGTCAATTTCGGCGCGTGCTTCCTGTAGCTGGGTATCCAGACCGAGCGCCTGCTGCTCAAGTTCCTGCTGCACATCGCGCACCTTGCCGGTATCGGCGCTGACCAGATCGGCCCGTCCCTGTACGTGCTCAATATAATTGCGTACCACTCGCTCGGCCATATCCAGTTGAGACAGCAGCTTCTGTTTGGCTGGTGGCGCTTCATTGAACACGCCTCGCAGATGTGCCCGCACGGCTTCGATGCCGCTGTCTGCTGCCGGCAGGTTATTATCTGGGCCACCTGCCAGCCCGCTTCTGGCAGATACCATGAAGATCAACGGGCGCAGATCGAGCAGTTCTTCGGCCTGCCGTTCGATAAACCGGCGCACTTCGGCCCGTTCTCCGGGTTCCAGCAGGTCGATCTGGTTGACCACCAGAATGATTTTTTTGCCGTAGTTCTTCGCCAGTTCAAGGTACAACCGCTCGGTTTCGGCGAAAGCCCGCTTGGCCGAGATGACGAAGATCACCAGATCGCTGCGGTGCAGAAATTCTTTGGCGATACGTTCGTGCTTCTGGAATATCGAACCAGTTCCTGGGGTGTCGACAATCGCCACGCCCTGCGCGCCGGTGTTGGGATGCAACCATTCCCGCACGCCTTCCGGTGTCGTGACCGGTTTGCGGTTGGGCGTTTCGCCATACCGGATCAGCTCAATGGTTTCTGTCGTTGGGGTGATACCGGTAGGCAGCATTTCCTCACCGAGCAGGGCGTTGATAAAGGTTGATTTTCCGGCGTTGAACTCACCGATAACCACCACCAGGAAGAAGGCTTCGCGCAAATCCTGGGCGACATCCTGCAAGCGTCGCCGGTCGCCTTCGGTCTGATCACCTATTTCCGCCAGCGTGGCGGCAATATCAGTCAGCAGCCGAATTTCGGATTCGCGCAGGGCGGCCAGCGGCCCTTCCAGTGTGATAGGATTCTTGATTGGCACGTTGTTCATGGTCTAAAGTCCCAGAATGTTCTTCTTGCCCAGCGAGGTCAACGCAGATTCGATGCTGGCAAGCTCTCGTTCAGACTCCTGAAGTTTCTGTAACTGCTCGCGCTGGATGGTAGTTTGCGCCTCAACAAGCCGGGTCAGCGGAGCGACTGCGCCGCGCCGCAGTTGCAGGCTGTAGGCGAGTTGTTTGTTCGCCGCGTCGGTGAGAGTTTCAATGTAACGTTTCTGAAGCGCCAGCATCCGGTTGGTGTAGGCAGCCTCCACCATCCGCCCGCGCAGCGGGATCATCACCAGGCCAAGCAGCGCCAGACCCAACACCAGTATGATAAGCACGGGCAGCGATTCGACCTGGACAAATACCTGACTGATGAACAGCCCTGCCAGCAGCACCAGAATTTCGTAGACCACCAGATACAGCGTCGTGTTGCGCAGGATGCGATCCAGCCTGTCGATTTCGACATTACGCGCTTCGTCTTCAATGGCCTCAAGCTGGGGGCGCATCTCCTGGAGCGGTCTGCGGTCATATTGCAGCGGCGCGCGCACTTCGCCGATTACTTTCTCGCGAATTGCCGGCGGCAGCGCCTTGATTTCGCGCTGGGCATATTTTACCAGATCGTCAATATCCTGAATGTCCTTGCCTTCCAGGCGCGGCCCCAAGCGGTCTACAATCGCCGGCAGTTCGCGGATAGGCTCGAAGGCCCGGTGACGCTCAAAAATCTGCTGCGTCAGGGTAATGCCGCCGCGTCCACGTTTCAGCACATCCGACAATCCGAGCAGTTCAAACAGTCCACGCCAGAGTAAACCCAGCACCCTGGAGAAGGCAAACGAATCGCGTATCGCCTCCGAACCATTCATGGCTGCTGTGCCAAACTGCTGGCTGACTTCATCGGCGATTTCCTGAATCGCCCTTTCCTGCTCACGTTTTTGGGCGGCAAGCTGCTGCTCGATGTTATCGGCAATGTTCTGGAAATGGTCGAGCGCCGCCTGATTCTGGCGCAGCACCGCCAGCGCCGCCTGCGTGACGTTCTGGGTGATTTGCAGCGGAGTCCGCAGTTTTTGCCGCATCCGATCCACATCACTCAACTGCTGGTCCACGTAGCTGACAATTTTGTCGAGGCCGCTTTCGTGCCACAGCCCTTCGTCAAGCACGCCGTCACGCTGAGCCTGAAGCCCCTTTCTGGCAGAAATGAGCCACACATCTGGCTCGGTACCAAGCTGCGATTTTGCCTCTGTGAGCACATATTCATGTACCGTTGCCGCTTCTTCCGGCGTGAGCAGGTCAATCTGGTTGATGAGGATAATCACCTTTGTGCCATATTCTTTCAGGCGCTGTAAATATTCCAGATTGCGGGCAGTCATGGCCTGGGTTGCCAGCATCACCAGAAAGACCACATCGGCACGATGCAGGAAGTTGCGGGTGGTTTCCTCATGCTTCTGAAAGACGGATTCCAGCCCCGGTGTGTCCACAAAGCTGACTTTTTGCAGCAGCGGTGACGGGTAGAATACCGACTCGACCTCAGTGCCCGATGTGATACGATCCGGCTCTTCACCCCAGCGCAGAATGCTGATGTGATCGGTCGTCGGCGTAACGCCTACCGGCATCAGATCCGATTTGCCCATCAGCGCATTGATGATGCTCGATTTACCCGAACTGAACGGGCCGACGAAGACCATCAGATACGGGTTATCAGCATGGAACAGGGCGTCGCGCATCTGAGCTAGCTGTTCGTCGGGCAGGTTATCCACGCCCGGCAGGACTTCGAGCAGGTCCGTTATCAGTTCGTATTCACGGCGGCGCAGGGTTTCGTATTCTGTCGCCAGCCGGATATCTCGTTGATCGACTTTATCGGCAACCACGTGTGTTCTTCCTTCACATGCGAGTGCTAACAGCATACCCCGCCTTTGAAACCGGCACAATCCTCTTTGTGTACACAATCACATTATCAGAAGAGCGTATGACGAAGATATGATAACTGCGTCGAATCGAAGCCTTATGGCCTGCGATCTGGTAAAATCGCATGATCGGGTATGGGTGCTGGAATCAACATTCGGCAGCCCGTGCCAGTCAGTGAATGATTTGCACCGAAAGATGACTGAATGCTCAACGATTCAATTCAATATGCCAGCGGCATTCTGCACTGCGACGACGTGCCGGTAAGTGAGATTCTGGCCCAGGTAGGCACGCCGGTCTATATTTACAGCCTCAGACGCGCGCTGAATAATCTGCAACGGGTGCGGGCTGCGTTTAGCGGACTCGATCCTCATATCCATTACAGCGTCAAAGCCAACGCCAATCTGGCTGTGCTGCGTGCTCTGATAGATGCCGGCGCAGGTATCGACGCTGTAAGCGCGGGCGAAATCCACCGCGCGCTGGTCGCCGGAGCCGCTCCTCAAAATATCGTGTTCGCCGGGGTGGGCAAAACACCGAACGAACTGGCCTTCGCGCTCCAAAAGAAGGTGGGGTGGTTCAATGTTGAAAATGTCGCTGAGTGCGAGTTAATTAATGATATTGTCCGCCGGCTGGACTGCTCACCGCCGCGTGTGGCCCTGCGCTTCAACCCGGACATCACCGCCAGCACGCATCCATATATCGCTACCGGGCATGGCGGCGCCAAATTTGGCCTGACTGCCGAGGTGATTCGGGATTTGCTGAATCGCCAGCAGGATTATCCCCATATCCAGTTCATGGGGATTCATATCCATATCGGCAGCCAGCTTCATGATACCGACGCGACCCGCCAAGCAGTCGAAGCGGCGCTGGAACTGATCGCCCCGTACCCGCATTTGCGTACAGTCAATATTGGCGGGGGGCTGCCTGTCGCCTATCACCCGGCAGAAGAAATCCCCGCGTGGGAGGACTTCGCTCAGACTCTCGCACCGCTGCTGAACGGTTACAACGTGCTGCTCGAACCCGGACGTTCGATAATCGCCGATGCCGGGATATTCGTCGTGACCACACTATACGTGAAGCAGCAGGCCGGACAAACCTTCGTCGTCATTGATGGCAGCATGGCTGAACTCATCCGTCCGGCGCTGTATCAGGCGCATCACGAAATTATCCCGGTGATCGAACCGGACGGAGGGGAACGCTACCCGGCGCAGGTGGTTGGCCCGGTGTGCGAAACTACGGATGTGCTTGGCCGTGATGTGATGCTGCCGGTGATTGCCCCTGGCGAACCGCTGGCGGCGCTGACCGCCGGCGCCTATGGTATGGTCATGGCGAGCAATTACAACCAGCGCCCGCGTCCGCCGGAGGTAGTTGTGCTGCCGGATGGCCGCCACTGGCAGGTGGTCCGCCGCCGCGAAACATGGGACGACCTGCTGCGGCTGGAAACCTGACTCAGAATCAAAAAAAGCCCACCAATGTGATTGGTGAGCTTTTGCTGTGGTGATAGGTAGACTTGAACTACCGACCTCGCCATTATGAGTGGCGCGCTCTAACCAGCTGAGCTATATCACCACGAAAAGTAGCGGGGGCAGGATTCGAACCTACGACCTCCGGGTTATGAGCCCGACGAGCTACCTCTGCTCTACCCCGCAATGTGGAAAACATCTTAGCATCCTGAATCTGCCCTGTCAATACGTAATTGCCGCTAGTTTATTAGAACTGTATCAGATCGGGATTTAGCTGCGGAATTGCCCCGTAATTTCGTGGATTATGCGTAAAGATGCAACGGATCGCCACGCCTTCGCGTATAGTAAACAAATGGCTGAACACATGAGGATATAGAGGAATATACAGGTATGGCCGACGAGTTTGATCTGGAAACAGAAAACGAAGACCGCGTATCGCGGCTTTCGACAGCGCCGCCAATGGAGGACATACCCGAACGGGATGTCGTCCGCGAATACCAGCAGCGCTACCGGGAGCCGCGCAAGTTCAAGGACATTCCGCGCAGCTACAGCACCATGCATGTAAGCGATGACGAGCGGCTTTGGGCGGCAGTGGCGCACGCCAGTGTCTGGGTGACGTTTATCACCGCGCTGTTCACGGCCGGTTTCAGCGTGCCGCTGAGCATATTTGTGCCGCTGGTAATCTATTTTCTGTTCCGTAACAAGTCCGACTACATCACCTTTCACGCGCTGCAAGCGTTTGTGATCCAGCTTGTGGGGACGGTTGGCGCGCTGGCGCTGCTGGTGATCGGCGGTATTGCCTGGTTTGTCGGGCTGGTGATCGCTTTGCTGCTGATGCTGGTGCTGATTGGCTTTGTGCTAGCGCCGCTGTGGGGCATCGTTGGGATCGCGCTGCTGGTCGTGGTGTGCCTGATGCCGTTTGCTATGCTGTTGTTTGGCACAATTGCCGCAATCCAGACCTACAATGGCCGTGATTACCGCTACCCGTATATCGCCAAGTGGGTAGACCGGCAGCTTGCCGGCGGCCTGCTGAACATCGTCTAGTGGATCGGTACTGCCGATAGTACGGCTTTGGCCCAGTATTAGAACCTGAGCAACCGGAGCCAGCGACGAGAATTCGGCGCTGTTTTTGGTTTGCTCAGGCATTCACTTCTCTGGTCGATCATGCTATGCTTTGACACTGTGGAAATCTTCACACCTCACAGGAGCTAACAGGCCATGTTGAAGACCGTTCGTTGCGGAGAGTTAAGACCGGAACACGCCGGTCAGGCAGTAACTCTGGCAGGCTGGGTCAACCGCCGTCGGGATCAGGGCGGGCTGATCTTTATTGACCTGCGTGACCGTTGGGGAATCTGCCAGGTGGTGGTTGACCAGGAAAATGCACCGCAGGCCCACGCCAATGCCGATAATGCCCGCAACGAGTATGTCTTGCAGGTTAAAGGAACTGTCCGCCTGCGCCCGGAAGGCACAATTAATCCTGATCTGGATACCGGCGCTGTCGAGGTGGTTGCCACTGACATTCAGATTCTGAATCCATCAAAAACGCCGCCGTTCTATTTGAATAAAGAGAATACCATCGATGAAGCGTTGCGGATGAAATATCGTTATCTTGACCTGCGCCGTCCGAAGATGCAGCGCAATATCGTGCTGCGTCACCGCGCAATCAAATTCATCCGCGACTGGCTGGATGCGCGGGAATTTGTCGAAATCGAGACACCGATTCTGTTCAAAACGACGCCGGAAGGCGCGCGTGACTTTCTGGTTCCCAGCCGCCTGCAACCGGGCAAGTTTTATGCGCTGCCGCAAAGCCCGCAGCAGCTTAAGCAGCTTCTGATGGTGGCGGGCTACGAACGTTATTTTCAGATCGCGCGCTGCTTCCGCGATGAGGACCTGCGCGGTCAGCGCCAGCCGGAATTCACCCAGCTCGATATGGAGATGAGCTTCGTCGAACGCGAAGACGTGATGCAGTTGAATGAGATGCTGATGCGCGAGCTGGTCAAGGCTGTCGCGCCGGACAAGCGGATCATGCAGGAACCGTTCCCGCGCATTCTTTACAAGGACGCGATGGAGCAGTATGGCACGGACCGGCCTGATATTCGCTATGATCTGCGGGCTGTCGATGTGAGCGATATTGCCGGTCAAAGCGGTTTTGCTATCTTTGTCGACAATGTAGCGGAAGGCAAGCCGGTCAAAGTGATTCGTGTGCCGGGGTGGGCGGGAACAATGAGCGGCACACGGCTGCGTACGGTTGTGGCGGAACTGGAAGAAATGGCGAAGGCAGCCGGCGCAAAGGGGCTGGCGTACATGGCGCTGCCGGCCGAAGAAAACGGTGAAGTGCGCGGGCCAATTGGCAAGTTTTTCACCGTCGATCAGAAGCTGGCCTTGTTTGAGCGGGTGGGCGCGCAGCCGGGTGATCTGCTGCTGTTTATGTCGGACAAACGCGAAGTCGTATGGGCTGTGACCGATGCGCTGCGTCCGCATCTGGCGAAGGAACTGGGCTTACTGGACAGCAGCCTGCTGGCGTACTGCTGGGTGATCGACTTCCCGGAGTTCCTGTGGAATGAGGAAGAACAACGCTGGGACCCGTCCCAGCATCTGTTTACCATGCCGCTTCCAGAGGATATTCATCTGCTCGATACCGATCCCGGCGCAGCACGCGGCTCTCAGTACGATATGGTCTGCAACGGCTTCGAGGTTGCCGGCGGCAGTATTCGGATTCATGACCGTGCCTTGCAGGAGAAGATTTTTCCGCTGATTGGTCAGGATATGGACAGCGCGCGCGAGCAGTTCGGGCACATTCTGGAAGCGTTTGAATACGGTGTCCCGCCGCATGGGGGCATCGCCTGGGGGATCGACCGCGTTGTCGCTCTGCTAGCGGGCGAGCCAAACATCCGTGAAGTGATCGCTTTTCCCAAATCGCAGACTGGCACGGATGTTATGTCGGGCACACCTTCACCCGCGCTGCCCGAACAGCTTGCCGAACTGCATATAAAGCTGGACTTACCCGAAGAAGAGGAAGTTCAGGTCTAGCGCCCCAGGTTCCGACGATTTGAGAAATGAAAACCGGCTCAAGACGAGCCGGTTTGTGTGTATTCTGGACAGCCGCAGGTTTTCAGGCTTCATCCGGATTAAGGACGTAAGCGTGCAGTAAGCCCGCGATGATACCGCCGGCGAATATACCGACAAAGTAGGGGAGGACATAACTCAGATCGCCCGCTGCCAGTGCCGGGCCGAGCGTGCGGGCCGGGTTCAGGGATGCGCCGGTCAGCGCACCGCCAGCCAGAATCGAACCGGCCAGCGTAAAGCCAATGGCGACGCCTGCCAGATTCCCGGCCTTACCGTAGACTGCGGCCTGATACACGGCGCTGACCAGAAAGAAGGTCAGAATCAGCTCGATAATCGCTGCCGACCAGACGAATTCCTGCGTCAGAAGGCCGGTGGTGACACCGAAGTTGAAGGGGACATCACCAAAGGCGTTGCCCATGAATTCAGCATTTCCGTGCGGGATCAGGGTTGCAATGGCGAAACCAGCGATGATACCGCCCACAAACTGAGCAATAATGAACACTATTGACCGGGTTACATCCTGCTTGCCGCCGACCAGCAGCCCAATGGTCACAGCCGGGTTGAGCTGTGCACCGGAGAGGTGGCCGTAAGTATAAACCAGTGCGGTCAGGATGAGGCCATGCCCCAGCGCCGGGACAACGACGCCGAACATTGGCGCGACAACAACCGCCCCGGCCCCAACAAAAACGAGAACGAACGTGCCGATTAACTCCGCAAGACCGGCTTTGAATAATTGGTTGTTCATGAGCATGTCCCTGTCTAATGCAGCGCAACACCGTTGATTATATCCCGACTGAAGACCCTGTCTATAAACAAATCAGCCTTTACCCGGATGGATCGTCATGGTATAAGAGAAGTGGTCCTGCCGTGCACGTGATGGCGCAGTACCGTTTTGAGCCAACACCCAATCAAGGGGCGTCGAAGCCTGATGCGGATGCGATAGGCTGGAGCCAAGGCAAAAGTATTCGGGAAGATGCCCACCCTGCGAAAGCAGGCTCAACACAACGCGATCACACGGCATGGCGGGGTCTTCTTCAGAAAAAATGACAGCACACCATCTGGGGCGTGCTGTTTTGTTTATGGCGTATTGGTCCACTTACTGGGAATAGTCCGGGCCAAAGACATCCACCATGAGTGACCCCAACCGGGCACGATCAGGAACCAGCACCTGTGCGCCCTGTGACGTAGTGTAGCCGACGGTGAACGCCTCGTTAATAACACCGGTACGGATATTCTCCGAAGGGATGTCCTTCAGAAACAGCGCCAGTTGGATAATCTGGTCAAGTGTCAGGCCGGTATAGATATTGTTTTGCAGCGCCGCCCACATGCTGGGGGACTGCACGATCAGTTGAGGCAGGCGTTCGGCGTCCAGCAGGCGATCACGCACCGCGTAAAGCACAAGCTGCTGCCGCTGGGCGCGTAAGAAGTCGCTGTCCCCGTGCCGGGTTCGGGCGTATTTGAGAGCCGTTGCGCCATCCAGTAGCTGGCGGCCGGCGCGAATGTAAAACGGATCGTAGCCGTAATTCATATCGGGGTAAAGCGGGTCGCTGATATTGTAGGGAATGTCCATTTCGATGCCGCCGATAGCGTCGATAAAGTTGATAAACGCCTGAAAATCGACGGCAACATAATCATGGACGCGAATGCCGAGATTGTACTGTACCGTCTGCATGGCAAGCTGCGGCCCAAAGTCCGGCTGGCGCAGTTCACCGAGTACCAGCGACGTGTTGATCCGCTGGAGCTGGTTGTAGCCCGGGACCTCGACATACAGGTCGCGTGGAATGCTGAGGATACCGACGCTGTTTTCCGCTGGATTGAGACTGACCAGCATGATAGTATCCGTCCGAAAGGCCAGACCGGTTTCGCCGGGGCGACGGTCAAGGCCCATCACCAGCACCGTGAAGCGCGATGTGCCGTTCCAGGGTGTGAGCGCCACGCTGCGACCATCGCTCAGAATCACCTGCTCGCCATTTGCCGCAGCAACCCCACCCAGACTGACACGCGCATCTACGGGCGTAGGCAAAACGGCAGCGGCCGTAGGAATAATTTCCCGGCCTTCCTGAGAACTGCGGATGAGCAGGGAGAGGCCCATGCTCAGAACAATGACGATGCCCAGCATGGTAACCGCCACGACGACCCAGGCCCATTCCCCGCCGCGCCGGGTGCGGACGCGGCGCCGCCGCGCTCGATCACGGACTGCTGACTCCCGGACCAGGGTGGGAAGTGGTGTGATCAGTGGATTATCATACACACGAGGTGGCGCAGCGGCATGTGCGAGGGTATTGACAGGTTGATTGGTTATCGTTGTGGTCGAATTGTTGTCTGCGTGGTCGTGCGTCATGCACTCTATCCCCGATCAATCTTGCACATTGTCAGTATAGTTTTGGATGAAATATGCGTCAATGGCGGCTGATCTACGATTGCCCCACCCCCGGCGTACACAATATGGCGATTGATGAGGCGCTGCTGACCTGCTGCAGCGGTCAGCCGGTGCTGCGATTGTACGCCTGGGAACCCTTCTGTCTGTCGCTGGGCTACGGCCAGCGGTCTGCTGATGTTGATCTGGAGCGCCTCGCCGCGCGCGGGTGGGATATTGTGCGGCGGCCCTCTGGTGGGCGGGCGATTCTGCATGGCGATGAACTGACTTACAGCGTGATCCTGCCCGCCGGCCATCCACTGACGGCGGGAGGTGTTATTCCCAGCTATCGCCGTCTCAGTCAGGCGCTGCTGGCGGGTTTGAACCGGATGGGCGTCGCGCCGGAGTCGAATTCCCGTGCCAGACGCGCGGAGTCCGGGCCAGTATGTTTCGAGATGCCCTCGCATTACGAAATCACCGTCGCGGGGCGCAAGCTGGTCGGCAGCGCCCAGCTTCGGCGGGAGGCCGGCGTGCTGCAGCATGGTTCGCTGCACCTGTACGGTGACATCGGGCGCATTTGCGATGTGCTGCGTTATCCTGATGAAATGGCTCGCGAAGCGGCACAACAACTGGTTCGCGCTCATGCTACGACACTTCAGGCTGCGCTGGATGGGGCGGAATGCCGCTGGCAGACTGTGGCTGAGGCTATCGCCGCTGGATTTGAGGAAGCCTTCGCAGTCGAGTTTGAACGCACTGATTTGTCGCAGTCCGAGCGACGGGAGGCGGTGCGGCTGGCCCGCGAAGTCTACAGCAGTCCTGCATGGACGTTCCGCCGTTAGGGTCAAAGGATTGCACGCATGTTCGGAAATGGTTATACTGTCGTTAGCACATGCGAGCGAGCGTGAGGTGATATATGGCTGAACGTCAGATACCACTCTTCCAGCCGAGTTCTGTCGAGGACCTGAACCAGCACACGCAACTGCGACATACCATTTCGCTGTTCCAGGACTATTTGCTGAAGGAAGGTAAATCGGAGTACACCGTCAAAGCCTTTACTTCTGATCTGCAACTGCTGTGCGAGCACAGCGGTGAGGATACACCTGTAGGCGCATTCACGACCCAGGCGCTGAACACATTTCTGGAATGGCTGGAGCATGGGCGAGGTGTGCCCTGCAGCCGCAAGTCCTATGCCCGGCGGGTGACGACCCTCAAGGTGTATTTTAAGTGGCTGCACCACATCGGCGCCATTTCGCACGACCCCGCCAGAGCTGTGTTGCAGCGCAGCGGCCCGGCTCCACTGGCCCAGATTCTCTCGCCGGATGAAGTGCAGCAGGCGCTGAGTCATGCCCGCAGCCTGCGCCGGGGCGAGAAACCCGACGCCCGCCCGGAACTGCTGTTCCGCCTGCTGCTGGATACAGGCATCAAAAAGGGCGAAACGGTGGCGCTCAAGCGCGAACATATTGACCGCTCATCACCCGAACACCCGCTGCTGATTATCAAGCACAAAGTGCGTAACATCTACAAGGAACGCAAGATCAAACTCGACCCGGACTGGCTGCGGCTGCTCGATGAATATCTCGTCCAGTACACGCCGAAGAACGATTTCATATTTGATTGCACGGCACGCAATCTCGAATATGTGCTGGCTGATCTGGCGGCGGGCGCCGACCTGCCTAAAATCTCATTCGAGATGATGCGCTGGACATGCGCCGTGCGCGATTATCGCGCCGGGATGGAGCCGGACGCCATCCGCGACAAGCTTGGTCTGAGTGAGGCTAGTTGGGTCGAGACGCACAGCAAGATCAGGCGGCTGGTGGAGCAGCAACTGCGAGACGAGGCTCAGTAAACCTGAAGCAGCAAACCCTTAAGATACGCGCCTTCGGGGAACGTGAGCGCGACGGGGTGGCCGTCGGATGGGCCGAGGTGCCTGATGATCTGGGCCTGCCGGCCGCTGTCGGCCAGTGCTCCAAAAACCACCTTCTGGAACAGGTCGGTGCTGATGGCCCCGGAGCAGGAAAAGGTCATCAGGTAGCCGCCGGGCCTGATAAGCCTGAAGCAGTGCAGGTTGAGGTCTTTGTAACCCCTCGCTGCACGTTCGACCTGCTGCTTGTTGTGGGCGAACTTGGGCGGGTCGCAGACGATGACATCGAACTGATCGCCCCGTGCCACTGCCTCCCGGAGATACTCAAAGGCGTCAGCCTGGATGAATTCAGCTTCGTCTGGAGGACGCTCGTTGAGTTGGTACGTCTTTTGAGCCAGCGCCAGGGCCTCAGTGGACGAATCGACATTGGTCACATGGCCCCGGACCGCCAACCCGAACCCGCCGGTATAACTGAACAAATTCAAAATGCGCGAAACAGGCGCATGGTATTGATGGCTGGATGTCAGGCTGGCAAGGACAGCATGATTATCAATCTGGTCCAGGTAATAGCCGGTTTTGTGACCTTTCCGAATATCCACCAGACGGATAGGTTTTTCCGAACCGATGCGAACAAGGTCGGGCGGCTCTTCACCCCATAGCAGACCTGTGCTGTGTTTTAGTCCTTCCTTGCCACGCACATCCACGTCGCTGCGCTCATATACCCCAACAATGGGCATATTCGCGGTCTCGAACAACTCTGCCAGAAGCTGAGCCAGGTATGCCTTGTTTTGGTCGATGTAAAGGGTCAGCGCCTGCAAAACCAGAAAATCTCCATAGCGATCCACGATCAGGCCGGGGATGAAGTCGTTTTCGGCGTTGATAATACGCTTGCCCGCGTTGTACTGTGCCCTGTGGTATCGCGCATTGATCGCCCGCTGGAGCATCCGCCGCCACCAGTCCTCGTTGATCGGTTCATCCTGCCATGTCAGAATGCGCACCTGAATCTGCGATCTGGGGTTCCAGTAGCCGCGCACCAGAAACTCACCCGTGTGCGCAACAACGGTCACAATATCGCCGGGCTGGGCGTGCCGGGCGTTGGCTATCGCGCCGCTGAATATCCAGGGGTGCTGCTGGAGAATGGGCTTCTCCCGCCCCGGCCTGATCGTGACGATGCCTTCGGACATGGCAAAGGACCTCAAAAGATTCAACGCAAAGCGGCAGAGAGACAAAGACGCAAAGGCAATTCTATCAGATTGCGTTGCGTGCCTTTGCGGTAAGGCTTTTTCCGTTCATTTCTCCCCAACCAATGCACGCAGATCGTCTTCGGACAGGATGGGAATATTCAACTGGCGGGCCTTGTCGGCCTTGCTGCCCGGCGAATCGCCTACGACAACGTAGCTCGTTTTCTTGCTGACACTGCCCGTCACCTTGCCGCCGTGCGCTTCGATCAGGGCGCTGGCTTCGTCGCGGGTCAGATTAGGCAGTGTGCCGGTGAGGACAAACGTCAGGCCATCCAGTGCGTTGCTGGCGGTTACTTTCTTCTCCGCCCGCATGTTGACCCCGGCCTGCTTCATCTTCTCAAGGACGTGCCGGTTGTGTTCGTCCGCGAACCAGTTAATGATATTTTCCACCAGTACCGGGCCAAGTCCTTCGATGCGCAGCAGCGGCGCGGCGGCCTCGATCAGTCGCTTGAGCGGCGTGGCGATGGCTTCGGCTTCTGCGTCGATAGTCTCATACAGCGGCTTAAGCAGGCGTTTGAGGCGGACTTCCAAATCCGGTGCGTCGAGGTAGCGCGGCGCGAGTTCGACCAGCGGGTCGCGCAGGCGTTCGATGCTGCGCAGCACCTCATCTGTCTGACCGAACAGACTGCCGTTGGCGGATTGCACCAGCGGTTCGGCGGCACGCAGGAATTCGGCTTCGGCGGCCTTGACCTGGCGTGATACCTCCAGCAGCGCATCGACTGAATCGAAGTGATCGACCAGCAGGTTGGCGACGGTGCTGCCCACGCCGTCAATGCCGAGCGAAGTCAGCAGTTGGGCCATGGGACGCTGCTTGGCCCGCTCAATTGAATCCATCAGGTTCTGGACTTTTTTCTCGGCGAATCGTTCCAGTTCGAGCAGCGGTTCCGGTTTGAGGTAGAAAATATCGGCTTCATCTTCGATCAGCTTTTGCTCAATGAGCGTCTTGATCGTCTCCGGCCCCATCCCTTCGATGTCCATCGCCCCACGCGAGACGAAGAATTCCACCTGTCGGAAAACGCGCTCCGGGCATGTGGGATTCGGGCAGAAGTAATCCACCGCGCCGGGCGGTTGGATGATCCTGTCGCCGCAGAAGGGGCAGGTTTCCGGCGGCCTGATCGGCTGTTCATCACCGGTACGCACACCGGTTACCGGACCGACGACGTAGGGAATGACATCGCCGGAGCGTTTGATAATCACGGTATCGCCCAGCCGAATATCCAGCTTTTCGATCTGGTCATAATTATGCAGGCTGGCGCTGGAAACCGTCACTCCGCCCACAAACACAGGTTCAAGCTGGGCAATCGGTGTCAGTTTGCCGGTACGCCCAATGCCTATGGTCACGCCGACCAGTTTCGTCGTGGCTTCCTGTGAAGGGAACTTGTAAGCAATGGCGCCGCGCGGGTCTTTTCCCACAACGCCCAGTTCATCAGCAATACGCCGGTCATTGACCTTAATCACCAGCCCGTCGATCTCGTAGGGAAGCTGATTTCTGCGGGATTCCCATGCGGGTAACTGCTGGATAATGTCGGATAAGGTGGGAAAGTATTGGGATTCCTGTGGGATTTGAAATCCCATTTCCCGCAGGTATTCCAGCATATCCCACTCTTTATCCAGCGTAATTCCCACACTATCCAGCACAGAGTAGATATAGGCTGTCAGCGGGCGCGACGCCGTAATGCGGGAATCCTTTTGCTTGAGCGTGCCAGAAGCCGTATTGCGCGCATTGACGTAGCGGGGCAGGTTGTTGGCTTCCTGCTGCTGGTTCAGAGCCTCAAAATCCGCTTTATGAAACAGCACTTCGCCGCGCACAACCAGCCGTTCAGGTGCTGGCGGACCATCCGCTTTGACGGGGATGCGCAGGGGGACGGTCCTGATGGTCCTGACATTGGCGGTAACATCATCGCCGACTTCGCCGTTGCCGCGTGTGGCCGCTTTGGTCAGCAGACCGTTTTCGTAAGTAATGACGATGGTCAGACCGTCGAACTTGGGTTCAAGCACGTAGTCCAGTTTTGTGCCTGCCGGGAGCAGCCGGAGGTTGCGTTCTTCCCACGCCCGCAGATCGGCCTCGTCAAACGCGTTCGCCAGACTCAGCACCGGGGCCGGATGGCGCACCTTCGGGAAATCTTCAGACAGATCGCTGCCGGCGCGTTGGGTTGGCGAATCCGGCGTGATGAGTTCGGGGTGCGCATCCTCAAGCTGCTTGAGTTCCTGATAGAGGCGATCATACTCAGCGTCGGTAATCACCGGGTCGTTAAGGACGTTGTAGCGGTAGATGTGAAAATGCAGTTGGTCGCGCAGTTCCGCCGCGCGGCGGGCAAGATCGTCGGCCATTTTTTCACACTCCTATGGCACAAACACCTGAATCAGATCAGCTAAACCGTCGTTTTCCGCGACCCAGCCGGAACGATTATTGCGCGGGTCCCGGATTTGCCACCAGCGCAGGCTATCAGCCACTTCCGGTCCGCCGATCACGGCGAAGGTTTCGTTGTTGTTGGCAGTGAAGTTGATAGCACTGGCGGTTCCCGGTGCGCTGCGCACGTTGATTCCACCCTGGCCGATGACGATCACCTGCGCGCCAACGGAAATGGCAATCGGCGTTGGGGTGGCGGTTGCGGTTGGGATGAGAGTCGGCCCGGACAGGGAGATGCTCTGGACATGCGCTGGTGTACTGCCGGGGTCAAGCGTGGCGGTGGGTTGCAGCAGCTCCGCCAGCAGCGATGTCGGCGAAGGAGCCGGGGTAATGACGATCACCGGCTCGACGCTGCTTCGTAGGCTGCTCCTGCCGCCGGCAGCGATTACCGCCATGATCAGGCAGCCGGCCATACCGAATCCCAAAAACAGCATCAGAACAATCGACCACAGCGGCGGCAGCAGCCCGCCGGCCTCAACTTTCGATTTGCGCGGCGGGTAATGATTTTCTTCCGGCAGTGTGTCCGGCGGCGGCGGGGTGGGTCTTGACTGCATCGGCTACCCGCCTCGGCTGCTGATCCACTCAACAAAGCGTTCTACCGGCCATGTGTTGATGACATTGGCCGCTTCAGCCCAGCCGCGCCGTGCCGTCAGGATACCGTAGGGCATGAGATCCATCTCTTCGGCGCGATGGGCGTCGGTGTTAATCGACAGCAGAATACCCAGTTCGACGGCGCGCCGGGCATACTGGGCTTCCAGATCAAGCCGCATCGGGTTAGCGTTGATTTCCAGCGCCGTGCCATGCCGGAGCGCCGCCTCGAACACCGCGTCCATGTCAAGATCAGCCGGTTCGCGCCGTTCGATCAACTGGCCGCGTGGGTGACCGATCAGATCGACATGCGGATTTTCGATGGCATTCAGCAGGCGGCGCGTGATGACGCTGCGCTCCTGATTGAGGCTGAAGTGCAGCGAGGCGATCACAAAATCCAACTGCGCCAGCACATCATCGGGCAGGTCGAGCGTGCCATCCGACCGGATGTCCATCTCGACGCCATGAAACACCCGAAAATCGGGTCCCATAGCTTCATCCACCTGGCGTACTTCCTGCTGCTGTTCGAGCAGTCGCTCGATGCTCAGGCCGTTAGCGATGGTCGAGTAGTGGGAATGGTCGGTGATGACGATGTATTTGTGCCCGCGCGCCTTTGCGGCTTCGGCCATCTCTCGCACACTGAGATGCCCATCGCTCCATATCGTGTGCATATGCAGGTCGGCCTGAATATCGTCCAGCACGATCAGGTTGGGCAGTTTGCCCCGCTGCGCTGCTTCGATCTCACCGCTGTCCTCGCGCAGTTCCGGCGGGATGTAGGGCAGCCCGACATACTCATAAACTTCTGCTTCGGTTGCGCACAGCACGTGCTGCGATTCGTCCTCGATGATGTTGCCGTGGTCATCCAGCGGGCGCAGCGCGTGTTCGTTGAGGCTGTAACCTTTCGCCAGCGCCAGTTCGCGCATACGGACATTGTGTGCCTGACTACCGGTGAAATAATTGAGCGCCGTGCCCCAGCGCGCTTTTTCCAACACGCGCAAATCCACCTGGAGGCCGTTTTGCAGTTCGACAGAGCTTTTCGTCGGCCCATGACCGAGGACGCGGGCGACATTGGGCAGGTTGACAAAGGCGTCCATGATCGGCGCAGCGTTATCGCTGGCGATCAGCAGATCGACATCGCCTATCGTCGGGCGGCCCCGGCGGATACTGCCGGCGATGGCTCCCTCAATCGCTTCGGGCAGTTCCAGCAGCCGGTCAAGGATGGCCTGCGCGGCAGGCAGCGCCACACCCAGCGGAGTCCGCCCGGTGCGCCGTGACAGCGCCTCGATGCCGGCCAGCACCAGCTTTTCGCTCTTTTCACCCATGCGCGGCAGATCGCGCAGCTTGCCTGCCTCAGCCGCGGCTTTGAGTTCATCGATGGTGGTAATATTGAGTTCTTTCCAGAACAGAGCCGCTTTTTTAGGGCCGACTCCGTTGATGTGCATAATATCTACCAGCGACGGCGGAATCTCTCTGGCGAGCCGGTTGTAGAATTCGAGTTCACCCGTTTCCAGCAATTCCTCGATCTTCTCCGCCAGAGTCTTGCCGATATTGGGTAGTTCGGTGAGCTTGCCCTCGGCAGCAATGGCACGCAGGTCGCGCGGCAGGTCACGGATGGTTTCGCTGGCCCGGCGATAAGACAGCACCCGATGGATGATCTCGCCCTTGATCTCCAGCATATCCGAGACTCGTTCAAAAATATCGGCTATTTCGCGGTTGGTGAGTGTGGGCAAGGTGGTTGTCCTCAACTATAGAACATTTGCACCGGAAACATTATACCTGATGTAATGGAGTCAGAAAAGGCGCGGCTTGGGGAAGCCGTCGGTATCGAGGGGTAGATTGTGGACTTGAGGCGCTGTCAGAATTTGAGACGGCAAATTCGGGTATTGGGTCTATACCCGGAAAAACCCGCAGCCGCGCCATTCTGCGCAACAGGTATCCATTACATCGGGCACAATATGGACAATCAGCCGCCCAACGATGAGCGATGCAGAGCCTATAGATGCGTCTGAAAGAACTGGATAGTCCGGCGCATAGCGTCCTCAAAATAGGGCGAACTGATATTGTGCCCACCCCCTTCGTACGTGTAGAACTCGTGAAACTTGAGATTTGCGGTGAGCGCGGCGCTCAGGTCATATGAGTAACCGATATTGACTACATCGTCATCTTTGGCGTGATGGAGTTGGATCGGGCTTTCCAGCAAACTGAGGTGCTCCGTCAGGGAGACTGCCTTCCAGAACGGCACAGAGGTGTCAGGTTGGCCATAGGTTTCGCGCAGAATCTGCCCCATACGGCGCGCCGGGAACTGTTGACTGACGGACGGGGTAAACGACGGGTCAGAGATGGCGTAGCGCACAAAATCATCATAGCTGTAGACCGCGCCGGCCCAGATCACGCCTGCTTTGATGTCCGGCTCGATCAGCATGGCCCGCAGTACCAGATTGCCCGCCATGCTGTGGCCCCACATCCCGATCCCCTGCGGGTCGACGATGTCCATTGTCTGGAGACTCTTGAGGGCTGAAATCGCGTCAATTGTATAGGCTGGTGAGTAGTAAGAACCCTGCGGCTCGCCTTCGGAATCGCCGTGCCCGCGCATATCAATCTTGAAAACGACGAAACCGCTTCGAGCAAGCGCATCCACATAAGCGACATACCTTTCGGTGGTGCGGTAAGTGGCAGGCGGGATAAAGCCGTGATTGAACACAATTGCCTTAAAGCCACCTTCTGGCGGATCACCAAACGGAATAGTGAGCAGGCCGTAGATTTTGTTGCCTTCGGAAATATAGCTGGTGATGTACTGGGAATAATTGGCGCCATTTTGCAGCGTCTGTTCGATAGTGATGTCGCTGCCTTCGATTTCCAGTTCAAGCAGGGCAGCGATGGTGAGTTCGTTGCCGACCTCAAAGGTCGTAGCTGCGACCTCCGTTACATCCTGGAGGCTGGCGGTATGCGGCAATAGCAGGCAGAGCACGATGACGGCAGCGAACAGAAAACGATGAAATCCCGAACCTTTCATTGCGGCAGAGTCCTCAATCAACAACCCTTATCGAATAAGATTTGCAGCCCTGTATGGTAACACAAATTATCCCGATTCCGTCAATCGCTTGACAAGCCCGATGTTTCTCGCTACGATTTTTCTCAGTTACATAATCCAACAAAAACGATGATCTGGAAGAGTAGCTGTCAAAGCGGGCTTCAGAGAGCCGCCGGGAGCTGAGAAGGCGGCAGCAGCGCAGATAGTGAATGGGCCAGGGAGTTGTACAGGCGAACAGCCCTTCAGTAGTCTGTGCCGGAAAGCGCACCGTTATCACAGCGCAGGGTATCGGTTAAGACAAACCAGTACCTGTGAATGAGTGCTCATCGCTGCGGCGGTGGGAATCAGGGTGGCACCACGGGAATCCCTTCTCGTCCTTGAATGGATGGAGGGATTCTTTTTATTTGGTGGGTTGTGAGGGTATCGAAGATGACTTTTTCACCTGCATTACCATACACACGGGCCGACGTACAGCCGAGCCGCGAGGAGGTGTACCGGCTATTTGCCAAAGGCGATCTCGTGCCGGTATATCGGACGCTGCTGGCTGATCTGGAAACGCCGGTATCGGTTTTCATGAAGCTGGCGCAGATGGGCAATATCTCATTTCTGCTGGAAAGTGTCGAAGGTGGGGAGCAGGTTGGGCGTTATTCCTTTCTCGGCGTCAACCCCAAAGGCATGATTACGATCAGGGACAACACGGTTATCCGCACGCATCATGGCCGGTCAAGTACCCGCGATCTGCAACCCGGCGAAAATCCGCTGCTGGCGGTCAAACAGGAATTCAGCCGGGTCAAGCCGGTCAAAATCGAGGGTCTGCCGCGTTTCATCGGTGGGGCAGTCGGCTTTATCGGCTATGATGTGGTGCGCTACTTCGAGCGGCTGCCGGCTACAGCAGAACAGGTGCTGGATGTGCCGGATGCAGCCTTCCTGCTGCCGGATACGCTGGTGATCTTCGACCACGCCAAGCACCAGTTGATCCTGCTGGCGAACGCTCATAACACCGGCGACCCGGACGAAGCTTATGACGATGCGGTACGGCGCATCGATGAACTGGCGGCGGCTTTGCGCCGGCCCCTACCCGAACCGAGCGCGCCGGGCGGCCTGGTCAATGAAGAACTGGTCTCCAATATGAGCCGGCAGAAATTTGAGGACAACGTGCGCGCGGCCAAAGAGTACATCGCTGCCGGGGATGCCTTCCAGATTGTCTTGTCGCAGCGGTTCAAGCGGCGTACCACTGCCGATCCGTTCAGCATCTATCGGGCGCTGCGGGCGCTGAACCCATCGCCATATATGTTTTTCCTGCGTTTTGGCGAGGACTTTACGCTGATGGGCGCATCGCCCGAGATGATGGTGAGGCTGGAGGATGGCACGGCGATGGTACGGCCTATTGCGGGGACGAAGCCGCGCGGCGCTACAGTCGAAGAAGACCTGAAGCTCGAGCAGGAACTGATCAATGATCCTAAAGAACGGGCTGAACATGTCATGCTGGTTGATCTGGGGCGCAATGACCTGGGCCGGGTATGCACCTACGGCACGGTCAAAGTGCCGGAGATGATGTATATCGAGCGTTATTCGCACGTGATGCATATCGTCAGTCAGGTCGAGGGCAAATTAAAGCCAGACATGGACGCTTTTGATCTGCTGGCAGCGACCTTCCCGGCGGGAACGCTCAGCGGCGCGCCCAAAGTCCGGGCGATGGAGATCATTGAGGAACTGGAAGGAACGCGCCGGGGGCCTTATGGCGGCGCGGTAGGCTACTTCAGCTTTGATGGTTCGATGGACACGTGCATCACCATTCGGGCATTGCTGATGCAGGGCGATACCATCTACTTGCAGGCTGGGGCCGGGATTGTTGCGGACAGTGACCCGCCAACCGAGTATCAGGAATCGATCAACAAGGCGCGTGCCGTTTCAATTGCGATCCGGCAGGCGGAAGAAGGGTTGATGTAGATGGCTGTTAATCGCGTCATTTTGATCCGACCCGGCGAAACCGACTGGAACCGACAGGGGCGCTGGCAGGGCTGGGTGAACAGCCGGCTCGACGATTATGGCAAGGCGCAGGTCCGGCAGTTGGCCCGCTACATTCGCAATATTGGCATGACCTCGCTGTATGCCAGCGACCTGAGCCGGGCAGTCGAAACAGCGGAGATTCTGGCAGCGCAGCTTGGCTTCAGGCCGGTGTATGACCCGCGCTGGCGCGAGCGCGACATTGGCGTATGGCAGGGCATGACGCTTGACGAAATCCGGTCCTGGTACGCGGAGGATTATAAGAAGCTGCAAGCCGACATCGAGAATTACTGTGTACCAGAGGGCGAATCGCGGGCGGATGTACGAAAGCGAGTAATGGAGGCGTTTCACGAAATTCTTGCCAAAGATCAGAGCAGCACTGTGGGGATCATCACCCACACCACATCGACTCATATGCTGCTGGATTCGCTGATCGAGGGTTACGACATTTACGCAGCAGTGCTGGGCAATACGGCAGTCACAACGATCCACCGGACCGACTCCGACAAGTGGGAACTGGTGGCGTTAAACGATCTTTCGCATCTGGAAGGACTGAACAGCCGGTCGGTACAGGAACTGGAGCAGAATGATGATTTTGGTAATTGATAATTACGACAGCTTTACCTACAACCTTGTTCAGCAGCTTGGTGAGATGGGCGCGCAGATCGAGGTGTATCGCAACGATCAGATAAGGCTCGATGAAATCCGGCGGCTGCGACCCGATCAAATCCTGATCTCACCGGGGCCGGGCACACCGGACGACAGCGGTATTTCGCTGGACGTGATTCGCGAACTGGGGCAGACGATACCGATTCTGGGGGTTTGTCTGGGGAATCAGTGCATCGGGCAGGCTTACGGCGGGGTAGTCACGCGGGCGAGCCAGTTGATGCACGGCAAAACCAGTATGATCTACCACAAGGGCGATGCGTTGTTTACCGGCGTGCCGAGTCCGTTTGAGGCGACCCGTTATCACAGCCTGATTGTGGAGGAGGATTCCCTGCCTGATGAGCTGACGGTGACGGCTTTCACCGAGCAGGGGGTTATCATGGGGCTGCGGCACCAGTCGTACCCGGTGTATGGTGTGCAGTTTCACCCGGAAAGCATTCTGACGACATACGGGCCTCGCATTCTCAAGAATTTCCTCGAGATGACCGAACCGGTCAGGGTGACTGTTTGATTCGAGGTTGAACTTGAAGACTAAGTACGAAGGGTTGGGCGATACTTATGGACATTCAGAGAGCAATTGATATTCTCAGCCGGTTCGGCCATCTTCAGGCTGAGGAAGCCGAGGCGGTGATGAACCAGATTATGACCGGGGAAGCAACAGACGCGCAGATTGGCGCGTACCTGATGGCGCTGCGCATGAAAGGCGAAACACAGGACGAAATCGTCGGCAGTGCGCGGGCGATGCGGGCAAACGCCATGAAGGTTCCGGTCAGAATCGACGGGGCAGAACTGCTGGATACCTGCGGCACAGGTGGGGATAAATCAGGCACATTCAATATCAGCACTACGGTCGCATTCGTTGCTGCCGGGGCCGGGGTGAAGGTTGCTAAACATGGTAACCGGGCAGCCAGCAGCAAATGTGGCAGCGCCGATGTGCTGGGCGAACTGGGGGTGAATCTCGACCTGACACCGGAGCAGGTCGGCCAGAGTGTCGAAGAAATTGGCATCGGCTTTCTGTACGCGATCAAGCTGCATCCGGCGATGAAACATGCTATCGCGCCGCGCCGCCAGATGGGGGTGCGGACGATCTTTAACATTCTGGGGCCGCTGACCAACCCTGCCGGCGCACAGCGGCAGTTGATGGGGGTGTTTGTAGGTGACCTGACAGATATGCTGGCTCATGTGCTGGGCGAACTTGGCGCGCAGTCGGCGCTGGTTGTCAACGGCTATGGCGGCATGGATGAACTGACAACAACCGGCCCGAATCGGATCAGCCACTATGCTGATGGCGCTGTGGAGACATACGAACTCAATCCTAAAGACCTGGGATTTGAAGGGGCGCATATTTCCGAGTTGCTGGGCGACGACGCGCCAACAAATGCGCGTATCCTGCGCGGCGTGCTGGATGGTACGATCAATGGTCCGAAACGCGACGTTGTGCTGCTGAACGCGGGCGCGGCGCTGCTGGCGGCGGGCAAAGCCCGCGACCTGAAAGAGGGAATTGCCATGGCGCGGGAATCGATTGCAAGCGGCGCAGCACTCAGGAAAGTCGATGAACTGGTGGAATTCAGTCGCAGCTTTGTCCAGTAGAAAAATCTGATCGAAGGAGCGTTCGGTGGTTTCGAGCAGTGGTTCGTTTGTTAAAACAGATACTTTTCTCGACAAGATTCTGGCTCATAAAATTGAGGAAAATGCGGAGTGTATGCGCTACAGGCCGCTGCCTGCTGTGCTGGATATGATCACTGAAGGCTCGCCGCCGCGTGATTTTGCCGGGGCGCTGCGACGCGAGACCGTGGCGCTGATTGCGGAAGTGAAACACGCTTCGCCAAGTAAGGGGGTGCTTATTGATGATTTCGACCCGGTGTTGATCGGCAGGACGTATGCGGAAAACGGCGCAGCAGCCATCTCTGTGCTGACGGATGAGCAGTTTTTCCAGGGCAATATACGCTATCTGAAGGCTGTGCGAGAGGCGGTGTCTGTGCCGGTGCTGTGCAAGGAATTTGTCATCGATCCGTATCAGGTCTACGAAGCGCGGGCTTTTGGGGCCGACGCCGTACTGCTGATTGTCATGGCGCTGGCCGATGCGCAGCTTGCTGAACTGTATGATCTGATCATCGAGCAGGGTATGACGCCGCTGGTCGAAGTTCATAATGAGGAAGAACTGGAACGCGCATTGCGTGTAGGCGTCAGGGTGTTGGGCATCAACAATCGTGATCTGAGGACATTCCGTACTGATCTGGCGACAACGGCGCGGCTGGCGCAGCTTGTGCCCGATGATGTGCTGCTGGTAGCGGAAAGCGGAATCAGCAGCGCCGATGATGTGTGTCGGATGGGCCAGCTTGGCGCACACGCCGTTTTGGTGGGCGAGTCACTGGTGAAATCCGGCGATATAGCCGCAGCCGTGTGGGCGTTCAGCAGCCAGCAGCGTGGAGGCACGTCGTGACCGTGTTTCAGTACCACGCAGCGATTATCGAGCAGTTTCCTGAAATTGTGGGCGGCGTCATTGTGGCGCAAAGGATGCGCAACGGCCCATCGCCGGAAAAGTTGCAGGCTGCATTTCTGGCCGAGCAGCAGGCGGTGCTGGCGCGGATTGGCGCGACCCCGTTAAGCGAACTGCCATCGCTGGCGGCGTGGCGGCGTGCGTTCACCCGGTTTGGGGTTAAACCAACCCAGTATCGCAGCGCAGCCGAAGCCCTGCTGCGACGGCTAACCAAGAAGGGTGATATTCCGACAATCAACACGCTGGTAGACATCGGCAATCTGGTCAGCATCCGCTATGGTCTGCCGGTGGCGGTGTTCGATAGACGCGCCGCGCAGGGTGTCGTGACGGTACATTTCGCCGATGGTTCGGAGACATTTACAGAACTTGACTCGGCGGAAACAGTCCACCCGGAACCCGGCGAGGTGATCTTCAGCGACGAACGGAAAAGCGTGATCGCCCGGCGCTGGTGCTGGCGGCAGAGTGCCGAGAGCGCAGCCCGTGATGACACAACGGACGCTGTTATCACCTTTGAGGCGCAGCATGAGGGTGGATATCAGGCTGTCGAACAGGCTGGAGACGATTTGCTGGCACTGCTGCGGGAATATGCCGGGGGTGAATATGAATTGGCGATCCTGAGCGCGAGCCGGCCAGCCGTGTAATGGGGCAGTTGGCAGGCAGGCGGGAACGGTTGATAATAGCGGCAGTTGAACCGTTCATTGGGAGAGGGCTGCGATGACGAAGGTGAAAATCTGCGGCATCACATCGCTGGATGATGCGCTGGCCTGTGCCGAAGCCGGGGCTGATATGCTGGGGTTTAACTTCCACAGACAGAGTCCCCGTTATATCACGCCTGACGATGCGTTGGTGGTTTGTGAGTCGCTGCGCGCGGAAATGGGTGCGGGCTGCCCGGCGCTGGTCGGGGTGTTCGTAAACGAGCCGGTCAGTCGCATTTCTGCAATCACCAATGACGTTGGCCTGAATTTTGCGCAGTTGAGCGGCGATGAGTCCGATGCGATGCTGGCCGAACTGCGCGGCATCGGGTTTAAAGCGATCCGTCCGATGAACCTGCAATTGGCGCTGGATGATGTGGACTATTTCAGCAGGTCGATGCCCACCAGCGAACGCGCGCCGTCGCTGCTGCTGGATGCTTATCATCCGAAACTGTACGGCGGGACAGGCGAGCAAGCCAGCATTGAGGTTGCGCTGGCGGTCCGCGAACGCGTGCCGCGCCTGATGCTGGCCGGCGGTCTGACGCCGGAAAACGTGGCTGAGCGTGTGGCAGCCATTCGCCCCTGGGGTGTGGATGTCGCCAGCGGGGTGGAGGTCTCCGATCAGCCGGGCGTCAAGGATATAGGCCGGGTACGGGCATTTATCGAAGCAGCGCGAGGGGTTTGAATTGGCTGAGATGCTCGATATTTATGACGAGAATATGACACACCTCGGCGTTAAGGAGCGTGGCGCGGTACATCGGGATGGCGACTGGCATCGGGTGTTTCACTGCTGGGTGATTTACCGGGATGCTGCCGGGCAGGATTTTATGGTGCTGCAAAAACGAGGACCGGACAAGGACATTTTCCCGAATCGATTGGATGTCACTGTTGGTGGACACTATGAAGCCGGCGAGTCGATGGCTGAGGGTGTGCGTGAAATCGAGGAGGAACTGGGCATTACCGCGCGTTTTGATGACCTGATTCCGGTGGGCGTTCGCGTGACGGTTGCGCGCTATGAGGGCCTGATTGACCGCGAATTTGCCGATAACTTTCTGCTGGTGCGGGATACGGCTATTGGAGACTATCCTTACCAGCAGGACGAAGTGAGCGGGCTGGTGGCGCTGAATATCGACGAGACGCTGGCGCTGTTTGCCGGCGAACGGGAAACGATCCACGCGGAGGCAGTGGGTTTGGGGACATCACCTGTTGAAATCAGCCTGGAGCATTTTATTCCGCTGGTTGACCGGCCATTCTACAAAGCTCTGGTGCTTGCCAAACGCTGTCTGAATGGCGAGAAACATCTGGTGATCTGAGGTTGCGGCAATGGATGTGGTGATTGATGTGATGCAGCCGGAAGACTGGCCGGCGGTGCGCGCGATCTATCTTGAAGGGATTGCCACCAAGAACGCGACGTTCGAGACTGACGCGCCGGAGTGGGAAAAGTGGGATTCGTCGCACCTGAAAGTCTGCCGGTTGGTAGCCCGGCTGGATGGGCAGGTGGTTGGCTGGGCGGCGCTGAGTCCGGTGTCGAGCCGGCGCGTATATGCCGGCGTGGCGGAGGAAAGCATCTATATCAGCGAGGTGGCGCGGGGGCAGGGCGTCGGCAAGAAGCTGTTGAACGCGCTGATCGAGGCATCCGAACAGGCCGGCATCTGGACGCTGCAAACCGGTATCTTCCCGGAAAACGAGATCAGCATCCGCCTGCATGAACGCTGCGGTTTTCGGGTGCTGGGGGTGCGCGAGAAAATCGGCCAGATGGATGGTGTCTGGCGCGACGTAGTGCTGATGGAACGGCGGAGTCGGGTGGTGGGGGTGTAAATCAACGTGGGACCGTACATGCTGGTACACACGCCGGATGAAATCTCCGAACTCACGGGTTCGTCCCAGCAGTGGCAGCGGTTGCAAGAAACCTATCGTTACATCTGAAAAATGTCAGGAAAAAATATGACCGATTTATACATTGAAACCCATACGACTGAAGTCCCCGACGAGCGCGGCTATTATGGCGAATTTGGCGGGCGCTTCGTGCCGGAGACTCTCATGCCGGCGCTGGATGAACTGACCGAAGCCTATCATGCGGCGATGAACGACCCGGTTTTCCAGCAGCAGTTGGCGCATTTGCAGGCCAGCTACACCGGGCGTCCAACTCCGATCACCTACGCGAAGCGGCTGACTGAACACCTCGGCGGGGCGCAGATATACCTGAAGCGGGAGGACCTGGCGCATACCGGCGCGCACAAGATTAACAACGCGCTCGGTCAGGCGCTGCTGGCGCAGCGGATGGGCAAGCGGCGTATCGTGGCTGAAACCGGCGCGGGGCAGCATGGGGTCGCCAGCGCCACCGTATCGGCGCTGCTGGGGCTGGATTGTCACGTTTACATGGGCAGTGTCGATATGGCCCGGCAGCAGCCCAATGTGTTTCGCATGAAGCTGCTCGGCGCAGAGGTCATCCCGGTAGAAAGCGGCAGCAAAACGCTGAAAGATGCCATTAACGAGGCCATCCGCGATTGGGTGACGAATGTGCGCGACACATTTTATCTGCTTGGTTCGGCGCTGGGGCCGCACCCTTACCCGATGATGGTGCGCGATTTCCAGAGTGTCATCGGCACTGAGGCGCGGGCGCAGATTGTCGAGCAGGCCGGGCGGCTGCCGGATGTGTGTGTGGCCTGTGTCGGCGGCGGCAGCAATGCCATTGGCCTGTTCCACGCCTTCCGCGAGGATGAGCAGGTTGATCTGATCGGCGTTGAAGCGGGTGGTCGTGGCATCGATGGCGGTAAACATGCAGCCCGATTTGCTGATCCGCGCATTGGGAGGCCGGGTGTGCTGCATGGCACGCGCTCATTTGTGCTGCAAACCGAGGACGGCCAGATCATGAACACGCACAGCGTCTCCGCCGGGCTGGACTACGCCTCGATTGGGCCGGAACATGCCTACCTGCGCGCGCTGGAACGGGCCTATTACACCTACGCCACTGACGAAGAGGCGCTCGGTGCTTTCCAGATGCTGAGCCAGCTTGAGGGTATTATCCCGGCGCTGGAAAGTTCGCACGCTGTCGCCGAAGCCATCAAGCGCGCACCGACAATGCCGAAGGATTCAATCATTCTGGTCAACCTGTCCGGGCGCGGCGACAAAGACCTGGATACGGTGATTCGGGAGCTGGATGGACTGCGATGATTGTTGCGCTGGCTTCTGCCTGGAACCCGCGCGGTGAACTGGCGCGCTTTGAGCGGTTGTATCCGCTGCTCAAGGCGGCTTACAGCCATCTGGTGATTACGTTGCCGCCGCAGGTTGACCTGGAACTTGTCACCGCGCTGCAAGCTGCCGAACGTGTCAGGCCGGTGGTAACGCCTCAGTGGCCTGTCGGGCGTTTTCTGGCGCTCAGGACGGCGCTTGAGACTGGGGCCGAATACATTCATTATGCGGATTTTGACCGCCTGCTGCGTTGGGTCGAAACGCGGCGCAGCGAATGGCAGCAGACAGTCGAAGCCGTGACGCGCGCCGATTGTCTGGTGATCGGGCGGACGGAAAAGGCATGGGCGACTCATCCCCGGGCTTTACGGGAAACCGAGGCCATCTCCAACCAGGTATTTTCACACCTGCTTGGCAAAACGCTTGATCTCAGCGCCGGGTCGAAAGGTTTCAGCCGGGCGGCGGCGGAAGTCATCGTCGCCAACTCGATGCCTGATCGTCCGATGGGCGCTGATGCCGAGTGGATCGTGATTGCGCACCGCGCCGGGTTTGTGGTCGATACCTTGCAGGTCGATGGTTTGGATTGGGAAAGCGCAGATCGTTACCAACTGGCGGCAGCAAATGGGGATGCGCAGCGTGAGGCAGCCGCTCGCTATGACCAAGACGCTCAGCACTGGTCGATGCGTGTCGGGGTGGCGGCGGAGATTGTGCAGGCCGGGCTGGACGCGATGACGCGGGAACTGGTGGGGGTGTGATGATGCGGTATCTGGAAGTACGGCGGCATACCATGAGGGTAAAGCCGGGGCAGCATCTCTCGCAGGAAGGGGTTGATCTGGCGCGGCGGGTTGGCAGCGAAATCGGCCCGTTTGAATTTGTGATTACCAGCAGCCTGCATCGCGCTTACGAAACCGCGATTGCAATGGGTTTCGCGGTCAACGATCAACTGGAAGAACTCGCCACGTTGGGTCGGGGCGTCGAAATCGACGTAGGCGGCTGGGATGCCGGATTTGCCGCCTATGGCGCGGCCTATCATCGCAATGGCGCTGTGGCTGCTTTTGCCCGCCAGCAGGCTGATCTGTGGCGGTCGATTGTCGAGGGTGTGACCGATGGCGGTTCGGCGCTGGTGATTACACACGGCGGCATTGTCGAAGCCGGCGCAGTCGGCTGTATCCCGCTGGCCGATCATGCCGTATGGGGGCCGGTCATTGCCTACTGCGAAGGCGTTCGTCTGTATTTTGATGGCACTAGCTTTGTAAGGGCGGATATTCTGAGGGTGAAGCCATGACGACAGGACTCGATGCGATCAACGCCATGTTCGAGCGGACACAAGCTGCCGGACGCGCCGCCTTTCTGCCATACTTCCCTATCGGTTATCCGACTTACGCTGAGTCGCTCGATGCGATTCAGGGGATGGCGGAAGTCGGGGTTGATGGCTTTGAGATTGGCATTCCTTTCAGCGATCCGCTGGCCGATGGGCCGACGATTCAGGCCGCCACGCAGATTGCGCTGGAAAACGGGACTTCAGTGCGCGATTGCGTACGGGCAATCAGCGAACTGCGGTCACGCGGCGTGGCGCAGCCGCTGCTGCTGATGGGTTATCTGAATCCGCTGCTGGCGTATGGTGTTGAGCAGTTTATCTGTGATGCCAAAGCGGCGGGCGCGGATGGTTTCATTGTGCCGGACCTGCCCCCAGAAGAGGCCGGTTTGTTTATTGATATTTGCGCTCGCGAAAACATGGCGCTGATTTTCTTCCTCGCCCCGACGAGCAGCGAGCGGCGGATCGAACTGGTGGCTCGGCAGGTGCGCGGCTTTATATACTGCGCTTCGCTGACCGGCGTGACCGGGGCACGGGCCGAACTGCCGCCTGATGTGCGTGATTTTATCGGACGTGTGCGGGCACAGACCAATCAGCGGCTGGTGATGGGCTTCGGCATCAGCACGCCTGAACAGGCACGGATGATGAACGAATTGATGGACGGTTTTATTGTTGGCAGTGCGCTGGTGAAAGCCGGCCAGGACGGCGCGGAGGCCGTAAAGGCGCTGGCAGACAGTTTGCGCCGCGCACTGGATTGACCCTGTGGAGATAGCTTGTCGGATGTTGTCCGGCCCGGCTGTGCAGAATCGATGGATACAGTTGTATAACTTGAACATAATCTGTCATTCAGGAGAAAATCACCGGCCAAATCATTGACAGCCTGCCCAATTGTCGTTATGCTGTGCGCTATAATCGAGGAACCTTCAGGGTAAATATCGTGTCTGGTGTATCCAACGTTTTCCACTACTACTATTATTTTGAGAGCCACATAGTGGAGGGTGGAGCGTTGTCTGCTGGGCAGATGAGCCGTTAGATCGTTCCTTATCAGGGACGGAAATCCGAGGCGCAGAGCAAACGCTCCGCGCCTTTTTTGTTGCACAGAAGGAGACACACACCATGATGATGCGCGGGGTACGCGGGGCAATTACAGTTGACGACGATTCGGCTGAAGCAATATGGGAGGCCGCACGGGAACTGCTGCAGGCGTTGATTGAGGCGAATGGCATTGAGGAGGAGCATGTTGCCAGTGTGATTTTTACGACTTCGCCTGACCTTACGGCGGCTTACCCGGCGAAAGCCGCCCGTGATCTGGGCTGGACACAAACTGCGCTGATGGGGATGCAGGAAATGGATGTGCCGGGGGGCCTGCAACGATGCATCCGTGTCCTGATTCACTGGAATACGACGAAAGGTATTGACGAATTACAGCACATTTTTTTGCGGGGCGCGGTGGTGCTGCGGCCTGATTTATCGCCAGAACAAAAGAATCTTTTGAACGGGAGGACTGAAAAGTGATTGTGGTGATGCGTGCGGACGCAAAAGCAAAAGAGATTTCCGATGTAATTGCCAGGGTGCGGGCCAATGGCTATCAACCGCATCTGGCCGAAAGCGACGAAGGGACAATTATCGGGCTGGTTGGTGAAAGTGAAGTCCCGCTGCGAGAGGACGACTATCAGGATATGGCGGGCGTGGCGCGGGTCGAGCGAGTGAAGGCAGCTTACAAGCTGGCGAGCCGGGCGTTCCATCCACGTGATTCGAAAGTGCCGCTGAACGGTTGTTTGATGGGTGATCGAAAGGTGCTGGTCATCGCCGGGCCGTGTTCGGTGGAAAGCCGGACACAGATCATCGAAATGGCCTGCGCCGTCAAGGAGGCCGGAGCGACAGCCCTGCGCGGTGGAGCCTTCAAGCCGCGCACTTCGCCATACAGCTTTCAGGGACACGGCGAAAAAGGGCTGCAATGGCTGGCGGAAGCGCGTGAAGTAACGGGCCTGCCTGTGGTCACTGAGGTGATGGACCCGGGCCTTGTGCCGCTGGTGTGCCAGTACGCGGATGTGCTGCAGATCGGGGCGCGCAACATGCAGAACTTTACGCTGCTCAATGCGGCGGGCGAAAGCCAGCACACGATTTTGCTCAAGCGTGGCATGAGCAGCACGATCATGGATTTGCTGATGGCGGCTGAATATATTCTGGCGTGCGGGAACCAGCGGGTAATGATTTGCGAACGCGGTATTCGCACGTTCGAGACGGCCACCCGCTTCACTTTTGACCTGAACGCTATCCCTGTGCTGAAGAGCCTGACACATTTGCCGTTGATCGCCGACCCCAGTCATGGTATTGGCCTGCGCGAGCATGTAGAAGCAGTGGCACGTGGGGCGGTGGCTGCCGGGGCCGATGGTCTGATTATCGAGGCGCACATGGACCCCGAAAAGGCGATGTCGGATGGGCGGCAAAGCGTGACGGTTGACGGCTTCATCAGGCTGATGGAGAATGTGCGGCGGGTCGCAGAAGCTGTTGGGCGGACAGCTTAGGAGGAGCCTGGGCGATGTATGTACGGCAGGCAACGATGGACGATGCGGCGGCGCTGGCCTTTTATACCCGCCTGGGTTTTGACATATTCAAATACACAATGGCGATTGAATCGGAAGACGAAAGGCACAGAGAGGCTGTATGACAACGGGTGGCTTTCGCAGCCGCCACCTCGCAATAGTTGGCCTGGGGTTGATGGGCGGGTCACTGGCGCTGGCGCTGCGTGAGGTGGCGGATTATATCACCGGGGTGGACACCAACCCGGAGACGCGGGATTATGCGCTGGCAAACAAAATTGTGGATCGCGCGACGGATGACCTGCGTGCCGGCGTGAGCGAGGCCGATGTGGTTATTCTGGCTGCTCCGGTTCGAGTGATAAATGAGATGCTGCGTCAGCGCATTGGCTCGTACATGCGCTCGAACACATTTCTGATTGATATTGGCAGCACCAAGCAGGACATCTGCCGGGTGATGGCCGACCTGCCTATCGGTATTCACGCCGTTGGCGGGCATCCGATGACAGGCAAGGAATGCAGCGGCATCGAAGCGAGTGATGCCGACCTGTACAAAGGGAGGCCGTTCGTACTGTGCCCGACCCGACGCACAACCCCGGCTGGCCGGCTGCGGGCGCTCGGACTGGTGGAGGCGCTGGGCGCGGTTCCGATTGAAATGGATGCCCAACGGCATGACCGGGTGGTGGCGGCTATCAGTCATCTGCCATATTTATTGAGTGCGGCGCTGGTAGCGACGGTGGCGCATGAAGGCGAAACGGATGAGGCGGTGTGGCAGTTGGCGGCGGGCGGTTTCCGGGATATGTCGCGGCTGGCGGGCAGCGATGTGCAGATGATGGGCGATATACTGAGTACCAACACGCAGGCCGTGGCGACTCTGCTGGCAATGTTCCGAATGCAGCTAGCGCACCTGGAGGCAATGCTGATTTCACGTGATGACCAGCATCTGGCAGAGATGCTGCGCCCGACCCGCGAGGCGCGGATGAAATGGATACAGCAATATGGAAATGGGGTGGTCAATGGCACTAAACAGTAGTGAAAGTCTGGTTGTGCAGCAAACAACCGGCCTGCGTGGCAGGGTTTCTGTGCCGGGCGACAAATCTCTGTCGCACCGGGCGGTGATGCTCGGTGCGCTGGCTCAGGGTGATTCGCACATCCGGGGTTGGCTGGCGGCCGGCGACACGGAGGCATCTTTGCGCTGCGTGCAGGCGCTGGGTGTGGATGTCGAGCGACAAAGCGATAGCGAACTGACGATTCGCGGCACCGGAAAACTGCACCCCGCAGATGGCCCCCTGAATTTTGTCAACGCGGGGACTGGAATCCGCCTGATGGCCGGGATCATGGCCGGGCAGCCATTTGCCAGTGTGCTTGATGGCAGCGAGCAACTTCGCCGCCGTCCCATGAAACGGATTATCGCCCCGCTGCGGCTGATGGGCGCAGATATTACCGGCGCGGATGACCGCGCGCCGCTGACTGTGAAGCCGGCGCGGCTGAGGGGTATACATTATGAGATGCCGATGGCGAGCGCCCAGGTTAAAAGCGCGGTGCTGCTGGCAGGATTGTTTGCCGAGGGTGTGACCACAGTGGCGCAGCCTGGCCCGGCCCGCGACCATACTGAACGGATGCTGCGCGCGGCGGGCGTCGATATTACGACCGAGGGCAATACGGTGATCCTCCGGCCCGGCAACAGCCTGCGCCCAATGGATTACAGTG
>Ga0079224_100000376_pt1 | contig 42232 bp, 35 predicted proteins | sample Stecom2015_FD_80414 | JGI IMG/M metagenome (GOLD analysis project Ga0079224, IMG submission 80414) | Agricultural soil microbial communities from Utah to study Nitrogen management - Steer compost 2015 | ecosystem: Environmental > Terrestrial > Soil > Agricultural land | place: USA: Utah... | reverse complement strand
TCCTCAACACCACCATCGGCGTGGTCGCCACCGACGCCGCGCTCGGGGTCACCGGCTGCCGCAGGCTGGCCACCACCGCGCACGACGGACTCGCCCGCGCCATCCGGCCCGCGCATTCTCCGCTCGACGGCGACACCCTCTTCGCCCTCGCCACCGGCGCCGTGCCGATCCCGGACGCGCCGCTGCCCGCCGCCTTCCCACCCGATCTGCTGGTTCTCGACGCGCTCTGCACCGCGGCGGCGGTGTGTGTGGAACGCGCCGTGGTCGACGCCGTGCTCAGCGCGACCGCTGTGGCCGGCATCCCCGCCTACCGCGATCTGTTCCCCTTCTGAACCCGCTCCCGGCGGCCGACGTGGACGCCACCGGCGCGCGCACGGGCGGCCCGCGGGGGAATAGGCACCTAAGCTGGCTGGTTGACGGCAGTGACCCGGGCAATCGACCCGGGCGGTCGACCCGGGACGACGCGGACAGTTGTGCGGAAGGCGTGAGTCAGGTGCTGGTGATCACATCCGAGCTGGTGGAGGCGATGGTGGCGCACGCCCGCGCCGACCATCCCGACGAGGCGTGCGGGATCATCGCGGGCCCGGAGGGCTCCGACCGGCCGGTGCGCTTCGTGCCCATGACCAACGCCGAACGCTCGCCCACCTTCTACCGCTTCGACTCCGGTGAGCAGCTGAAGGTCTGGCGGGCGATGGACGACGCCGACGAGGAGCCGGTGGTCATCTACCACTCGCACACCGCTACCGAGGCCTACCCCAGCCGCACCGATGTCTCCTACGCCTCCGAGCCCGGCGCGCACTACGTGCTCATCTCCACCCGCGACCCGGACCGGCACGAACTGCGCAGCTACCGCATCGTCGACGGCGTGGTCACCGAGGAACCGGTCCGCGTGGTCGACGCCTACTCCGACGAGGCCGTCACCGCCTCGTGACGGCACCCAGCAACAGACCCCACCCAGCGACATCAGGAGAGTTCATGTCGGTCACCGTGTCCATCCCGACCATCATGCGCGGCCTCACCGGCGGCGAAAAGCGCGTGCAGGCCGAGGGAGACACCCTCTCCGCGGTCATCGCCGATCTGGACGCCAACCACCCCGGCCTGGCCGAACGGCTGCTCAAGGACGGCAAGCTGAACCGCTTCGTCAACATCTACGTCGACGACGAGGACGTCCGCTTCACGGGCGGTCTGGCGGCGGAGGTGCCCGAGGGCGCCAGTGTGACCATCCTGCCCGCGGTCGCGGGCGGCGCGCCGGCCGATCGCTGAGCCGACGTGGCGCGCTACGAATCGCTGATCGCGACCCTCGGCGACACCCCGCTGGTGGGGCTGCGCAAGCTGTCGCCGCGGTGGGACGGTGAACAGCACGTGCGGCTGTGGGCCAAGCTCGAGGACCGCAATCCCACCGGCTCGATCAAGGACCGGCCCGCGCTGCGCATGATCGAGCAGGCCGAGGCCGACGGCACGCTGCGCCCCGGCTGCACCATCCTCGAGCCGACCAGCGGCAACACCGGCATCTCGCTGGCCATGGCCGCCAAGCTCAAGGGCTATCAGCTGGTGTGCGTCATGCCGGAGAACACCTCCGTGGAACGGCGGCAGCTGCTCACCATGTACGGCGCGCGCATCATCGACTCACCCGCCGCGGGCGGGTCCAACGAGGCGGTGGCGGTGGCCAAGCGGCTCGCCGCCGACAACCCGGACTGGGTGATGCTCTACCAGTACGGCAACCCGGCCAACGCGCAGGCGCACTACGACACCACCGGCCCCGAACTGCTCGCCGACCTGCCCGAGATCACCCATTTCGTGGCCGGGCTCGGCACCACCGGCACCCTCATGGGGACAGGCCGGTTCCTGCGCGAGAAGGTGCCGGGAATCGAGATCGTGGCCGCCGAGCCGCGCTACGGCGAGCTGGTCTACGGCCTGCGCAACATCGACGAGGGCTTCATCCCGGAGCTCTACGACGAGACCGTGCTCAGCTCGCGTTTCTCCGTCGGACCCTACGACGCCGTCCGGCGCACCCGGGAGCTGGTCGCCGAGGAGGGCATCTTCGCGGGCATCTCCACCGGCGCCATCCTGCACGCCGCGCTCGGCGTCGGCCGCAAGGCGCTGAAGGCGGGCAGACGCGCCGACATCGCCTTCGTGGTCGCCGACGGCGGCTGGAAATACCTGTCCACCGGCGCCTACGACGGCACCCTCGAGGAGGCCGAGAGCAGGCTCGAAGGCCAGCTGTGGGCGTGAGCCGCCACGGCAGCACGGCCGGTCGGCGGGCGCGGCTTCGGTAGCCTCGAAGCAAGCGGAACATCGACGGAGGAGGTCGGCCATGTCCGGCGGTTCGGGCCTCGGCCCTTCGTACGATCCGGGGCGGTTCGCGCCACCGGCCCCCGCGCCGACGGGCCGCCCGCCCGCCACCGGCTTCGGCGCGGTCCGCCAGATGTGGTTGCAGGCCGCGGCGCTGATCACCGGCTTCGTGCTCGTGCTGTGGGCCGTCGAGGGCATCGACGCCCTCGACTCCCGCGACTACGACCAGGCGGGCATCCAGCCCCGCGAGGCCGACGGGCTGTGGGGCATCCTGTGGGCGCCGCTGCTGCACAGCGGCTGGGACCACCTGATCAGCAACACCGTGCCGGTCTTCGTGCTCGGCTTCCTCGTGCTGGCCGCCGGCGTCGGGCGCGGGCTGGTGGCCACCGCGATCATCTGGGTGGTCGCGGGCGTCGGCACCTGGCTCACCGGCGCGGACGGCACCGTGCACGTGGGCGCCTCCGCGCTGGTCTTCGGCTGGCTGACCTTCCTGATCCTGCGCGGCTGGTTCGCCCGAAGTGGGTGGCAGATCGCGCTCGGCCTGGTGGTGCTGCTGTTCTACGGCTCGTTGTTGTGGGGCGTGCTGCCAGGCCAGGACGGGATCTCTTGGCAGGGGCATCTTTTCGGCGCCATCGGCGGTGTGGTCGCGGCCTGGGCGCCGCACACCCGCCGCCGCGCCCTCGCCCGTCGCACCCCGCCCGCGGCCGGATACTGAGCCCGATGCCCCGCCACCGCGGGTTCCCGGCCCGTGCGGCGGTGGCGGCCGTGGCCGCGTCGCGCCGGGTTCCGTCATGTCCGGTATCGTTGCCGCGCAGCGGTATTCGCGACCGGTGCATGCCCGGTGCGGCGTCTGGGTACCCTCGGGGAATGGACGACGAGGTTCGTGGCAGTCTCGAGCGGGAGCCGGCGGTGCCGCCGCGCGCACGGGGCGGCCGCCGGCAAAATCGGGGGATCGTTTCGTGAGCGATGTTTCGTCGTGGCAGCATGAGGGCATGCGCCTTACCGTCCTCGGGTGCTCGGGCAGCGTGTCCGGCCCGGACTCCCCAGCGTCGGGGTACCTGCTGACCGGCCCGGACATGAAGCCGGTCGTCATCGATTTCGGACCGGGTGTGCTCGGCGCGCTGCAGCGCCACGTCGACCCGGGGGAAGCCGACATCTTCCTGACGCATCTGCACGCCGACCACTGCCTCGACCTGCCCGGCCTGCTGGTGTGGCGGCGCTACCACCCCACTCCACCCGTCGGGCGCGCCATCGTGCGCGGCCCCTCCGACGCCCCGCTGCGCATCGGCAACGCCTCGGCCGAGGTCGGCGGCGAATGCGACGACTGGTCCGACGTGATCGACCACCGCGCCTGGCAGGAGGGCGAGGTGGTCGAGTTCGGCCCCGGCCACACCGTCACCGCGCGTCGCATGTACCACCCGCCGGAGTCCTACGGGCTGCGCATCCGTACCGCCGCGGGCCGCACCTTCGTCTACACCGGCGACACCGCCATGTGTGATGCCGTCCAGGAGCTCGCCGAGGGTGCCGACGTCCTCATGGCCGAGGCGTCGTGGACCCACGACCCGGACAACCGCCCGCCCGGCATCCACCTGTCCGGCACCGAGGCCGGGCAGATCGCCGCCCGCGCCGGGGTACGGGAACTGCTGCTCACCCACATCCCGCCGTGGACCTCGCGGGAGGACGTGATCGCCGAGGCCAAGGCCGAGTTCACCGGTCCGGTGCACGCGGTCGCGCCGGGGGAGACCTTCGAACTCTGAGCGGACACCCGGTTTTCGGCGGCGGGTCGTCGTCTAGGCTGGCCATCGTGTCGAGACGAGCCGATGGCAGGGCGGACGACGAGCTCCGCGAGGTCCGCATCACCCGGGGATTCACCACGCATCCCGCGGGATCGGTGCTGGTGGAGTTCGGGCAGACCAGAGTGATGTGCACGGCCAGCGTCACCGAGGGGGTGCCGCCGTGGCGGCGCGACTCCGGTCTGGGCTGGCTGACCGCCGAGTACGCGATGCTGCCCGCCGCGACCCACACCCGTTCGGGCCGGGAGTCGGTGAAGGGCAAGGTCGGCGGCCGCACCCAGGAGATCAGCAGGCTGATCGGCCGCTCGCTGCGCGCCTGTATCGACCTGGCCGCGATCGGCGAGAACACCATCGCCATCGACTGCGACGTGTTGCAGGCCGACGGCGGCACCAGGACCGCCGCCATCACCGGGGCCTACGTGGCGCTCTCGGACGCCATCACCTGGCTCGGCGCGCGCGGCGCGCTGGCCGACCCGCAGCCGATCTCGTGCGCCATCGCCGCGGTCAGCGTCGGCGTGGTGGACGGCCGGGTCCGGCTGGACCTGCCCTACGAGGAGGACTCGCGCGCCGAGGTGGACATGAACGTGGTGGCCACCGACACCGGCACCCTGGTGGAGATCCAGGGCACCGGCGAGGGCGCCACCTTCCCGCGCTCCACCCTGGACAAGCTGCTCGACGCGGCGCTGGCGGGCTGTGAGCAGTTGTTCGCGGTGCAGAAGCAGGCGCTGGCGCTGCCGTACCCCGGTGAGCTGCCCGAGCCCATCGAGCCCGTGTCGAAGAGGAAGTGATGAGCGCGCGGGTCCTCGTCGCCAGCCGCAACGCCAAGAAGCTGGCCGAACTGCGCCGCATCCTCGCCGAGGCCGACGTGGTCGGGCTGCAGGTGGTCGGCCTCGACGACGTGCCCGCCTACGAGGAGGCGCCCGAGACCGGGGCGAGCTTCGAGGAGAACGCGCTGGCCAAGGCGCGCGACGGCGCCGCCGCCACCGGACTGCCCTGTGTGGCCGACGATTCCGGCCTCGAGGTGGATGCGCTGAACGGCATGCCCGGGGTGCTCTCGGCCCGCTGGGCGGGTGCCCACGGCGACGACGCGGCCAACAACGCGCTGCTGTTGGCCCAGCTGCGCGACGTGCCCGACGAGCGGCGCGGCGCCCGCTTCGTCTCCGCCTGCGCCCTGGTCGTGCCAGGCGGGCGCGAGCTGGTGGTCCGCGGGATCTGGCCGGGCAGCATCGGCCGCACACCGGTGGGCGACGGCGGATTCGGCTACGACCCGCTGTTCCTGCCCGAGGGCGGGACGGGTTCGGCCGCGCAGCTCGGCCCGGCCGAGAAGGACGAGGCCTCCCATCGCGGCCGCGCGCTGCGGCAACTGCTGCCCGCGCTGGCCGCGCTCGCGAACTGAGCTGCCGCGCGCACGGCCCGCCCTCGGCCGGTGCGCGGACTGCGAGACAGGCGACGCCCCCGCGCTCGTGCGGGGGCGTCGGTGTGCGCTCGGGGCGCGTCGCCGGTGTTCGCGATGGCGGCGCCGGGGTCGTCAGACGCCGAAGTCGCGCTTGACCTGGGCGGCGTTCTTGTGTTCGACGAAGAACGACAGCAGCGGGATGGTGCCCGCCACCAGGGTGCCGACGGTGCGCCCGATCGGCCAGCGGACCTTCTGTGCCAGGTCGGCGGTGAGGATCAGGTAGACGAAGTAGACCCAGCCGTGCACGATGGCGATCCAGCTCGGCGGGTCGGCGTCGAAGCCGTACTTGGCGATCATCTCGCCGCACAGCAGCAGCAGCCACAGGCCGGTGAACCAGGCCAGCGCACGGTAGCGCAGCAGCGCGCCCTTGATCTTGGCGCGCTCGGCCGGGTCCACGGTCGTGGCCGGGGTCGCCGGATTCCCGGTCGCCGGTTTCTCGACGGAGACGGTCTCGTTGTCGCCGGCGTTCACCCAGCGCTCCTCTCGCTCGTGCCCGCGCCGTGCTGGGCGCCGGCCGCTTGTTCGACGTCGGCGGCGTGCAGTCGTGCCAGGTACCGGTTGTACTCCTCGAGGACCGGGTCTGCGGCGCGGGCCGCCTTGGGCCGCTCGGGCAGGATGCCCGCCGGGATCTCACGTGGCCGGTCCTGCTTGCGGGTGCGGCGCGCCCTGGCGGCGACGGACCCGCGCGGCGGCTCGGCGGAATCCGCGACCCCCCGTGAGCCCCCGGAAACGCTGTCGGCCGACGCCGCGGGGGCCGTGGTGCCGGTGTGGCCCGGCCGCGCGCTCTCGGGGGCGGTCTGCTCCCCGGCCTCCCCCTCGGCTTCGCGCTCGAGGCGGACGAACCGGAAGTAGGCGAACACCACGAACCCGGCGAACAGCGGCCACTGCAGGGCGTAGCCGAGGTTCTGCGCGGTGCCCGCCGCGGACTCGTAGCGCTCCCACTGCCACCAGGCCAGCCCGAGGCAGGCCAGGAAGGCCACCACGACCAGCACGATCAGGGCGGGCCGGTGGTAGCCGGGTCGGGTCGGGGGAGCGGACACGCCTACCACGGTACCTGTCTACTACAGGCTGCGTAGGAGCAGGCCGGTGCCCGGATCGGGGCGTCAGAACCGGTAGGTGACGCCGGTCATGCGCTCGGATTCGGTCCACAGCGCCAGTTGCAGCTCCCGGTCGCGCGAGAGCCTGGTCGACGGGCACGCCACCACCGGGCCCTGGGCGCCGAACAGCCGGTTCGGGCCCCAGTAGACCTCGGGATCGGCGTCGGGCGTGGTCGCGGCGAACAGGGTGGAGTGCGCCGCCTTGGCCGGGGAGTGGCCGATCAGCCGCATGGTCGGGCGCAGGACGTGGTCGAGCGCGGTCTCGGTGTGGGCGAACAGTTCGGTCGCCGAGACGCCGGGGTGCACCGCGTAGGAGCGCACCTTCGAGCCCGCGGCCGTCAGGCGGCGCTGCAACTCGCGCGCGAACATGAGGTTGGCCAGCTTGGACTGCGAGTAGGCGAGATTGCGGAAGTAGCGGCGGTGCTCGTAGTTGAGGTCGTCGATGCGGAACTTCGGGGTCTGCCGGTGCGCGATGCTCGACAGCGTGACCACCCGGTCGCGGACGCGGTCGAGCAGCAGGCCGGTGAGGGCGAAGTGGCCGAGATGGTTGACGCCGAACTGGGTTTCGAAGCCGTCGGCGGTGCGGGAGAAGGGTACGTACATGATGCCCGCGTTGTTGACGAGCACGTCGAATTCCGCGGTATTGTCGGCGAACGCGCGGACCGAGGACAGGTCGGCCAGATCCAATGGCTCCACGCGCACGTCGCCGGGGATCGTCGCGGCGATCTGCTCGGCCTTGGCGACATTGCGGCAGGCCATCACCACGGTCGCGCCCTTGGCCGCCAGCACTTTCGTCGTCACGGCTCCGAGACCGCCGTTCGCGCCGGTGACCACGAACGTGCGGCCGCTCTGATCGGGGATTCGCTTGGGGTTCCACGCCATGGGAGAACCTTACTGTGAAGTAAGTTCGCGCGGAAGGAGATCGGGGCGCGAGGGCTGTCGAATCCGTGCGAATGGTGGACGCGTCTTCGATACCGTGGGCGGGTGAGGACCTCGGTGGGCAGACAGTACGGCGGACGGACGGTGGCCGAGCGCAGGGCCGAGCGACGCACTCGCTTCCTGGACGCCGCCACCCGGTTGTTCGCCGAGGAAGGCTATGCCGACTGCTCGCTCGCCGAGGTGTGCGCCGCCGCCGGGCTGTCCAAGCGGCAGTTCTACGAGGAGTTCGACACCAGAGAGGACGTGCTGCTCGCGGCCTACGACCGGGTGCAGGACGAGGCCGTGGCCGCCGTGATGACCGCGCTGGCCGGGGTGTCGCCGCGGACCGAGCCCGTCGCGGCGATGACCGCCGTGCTCACCGCCTATCTGGAGGCCCTCGGGGCCGATCCGTGGCGCGCCGAACTGGCCTTCGTCGAGGTGGTCGGCGTCAGCGCGCGGATGGAACGCCATCGTCGCCGGCGCAGGCGTCGCTGGGGCGAACTGCTCGTGGCCGAGGTGGTGCCGAAAGTCGTTCCCGGAGGCCGGGTCCGTGGCGCACCCGGGCTGGCCGCCACCGTGCTGATCGGGGCGGTCAACAGCGTGACCGTCGAATGGCTGCGCGCCGACCCGCGCCCGCCGGTCGCCGATCTGGTGGATCTGCTCGTGCCGGTGGCGGCAGCGCTCGTCGAGGTGGCCTGACCCGCCTGCGGTCGCGAGCCTCCAGGGTCTCCGCTTGCCGCTCGAATACTCGCCTACGTATATTCGTAGACGAGTAGGAGGGACGAGTGGGAGGTGTGATGCCCGCCAAACGCAAGGTCGACAACCTGCTGGCGCTGGCCGTGCTGTCGGTCATCGTGGAACGGCCCATGCACCGCTACGAGATCGCCTCCACGCTGCGCTCCCGCGGCAAGGACCGCGACATGGACATCAAGTGGGGCTCGCTCTACACCGTGGTGCGCAACATGACCAAGGCGGGCTTTCTCGAGGAGATCGGCAGCGAGCGGGAGGGCGCGCGCCCGGAACGGGTCATCTACCGGATCACCGAGGCCGGTCGTGCCGAGCTGGTGGACTGGACGAAAGAGCTCCTCTCACAACCGCGTTCGGAGCGCAACGCGTTCACCGCGGGTCTGTCGGTGGTGGCCATGCTCTCGCCCGAGGAGGTGATCGAGCTGCTCGACGCCAGGATCACGGCGCTGGAGGCGATCATCGCGGGTGTGCGGGCCGAACTCGAGTCGCTGGCGGGAACGCTGCCCCGGCTGTTCGTGATCGAAACCGAGTACGGGCTGGCGATGCTGGAGGCCGAGACGGCCTGGGCGCGCGGCTGGCGTGCCGAACTCGTCGACGGCACCTTCCCCGATCTGGCGCTGTGGCGCACGGTCAACGCCTCCGTGCGAGCGGACACAGCGGAAGGAGGCCGATAGCGAGGACCGAAAAACAGGACCGCAGGCAGAAAGGACCGCAGGCAAAAGGACCGTAGGCAACAGAGACGAAGCCCCGAACGAGGGGCGACGAACGAACCCGCTCCCGGACGACGGTGCGGCAACACCGCCGCCGGGAACGGACGACCACTCGAACCGCGCACGCTCGCGCGCACCCGGCTGTCGAGGCCGGCAACCACAGGATAGTCCCGGGTGGGGCGGGCGCGGCGGTTCGCCGCATGCACACGAACCCACCGGGAGGTACATCCATGTCCGCGATACGATCCGCGCTCGTCGTCGGCGGGGGCATCGCAGGCCCTGTCGTCGCCACCGCCCTGCGCAAGGCGGGTATCGACGCGTCCGTCCACGAGGCCTACCCCGGCCCGTCCGAGGGCATCGGCAGCGGACTCGCGCTGGCGCCGAACGGCCTGGCCGCGCTCGACCTGCTCGGCGCGGGCGAGGCGGTGCGCGCCGTCGCCGCTCCGGTCGCCTGCACCGTGCTCGCCGTCGGCGGGCGCATGCACCGGCTGCCCGTCGCGGCGGGCGAGCCGCCGCTGCGACTGGTCGACCGCGCCGCCCTGCACACCGTGCTGCACGAGCACGCCCGCGCCGCCGGGGTGCCGGTCCACTACGGCAGCCGTCTGGTCGGCGCCGAGGAGCGCGCCGACGGCGTCACCGCCCGCTTCGCCGACGGCACGACCGCAAGTGCCGACATCCTCGTCGGCGCCGACGGCATCCGCTCCACCGTGCGCACGCTCATCGATCCCGACGCCCCCGGCCCGGAGTACACCGGCATGCTCGGCTTCGGGGCCACCGTCGACTGCCCGGTGCCGGTGCCGCCGGAGACGATGGTCTTCGCCTACGGCAGGCGCGCCTACTACCTGTACTGGCGCGACCGCGACGGCCGGGTCGGCTGGGGCGCGAATCTGCCGCACCGCGAATACCTGACCCTGGCGCAGGCCAGGCAGGTGGCACCCGAACGGTGGCTGGAGATCCTGCGCGAGACCTACGGGGCGGACACACCGGGCGGGGAGCTGGTCCGCGGCACCAGCCCCGAGCAACTGGAGATCACCGGCGGTCTGCACATCATGCCGCCGGTGCCGCGCTGGTTCTCCGCGCGCACGGTGCTGGTCGGCGACGCGGTGCACGCGCCGTCCAACTCCTCCGGCCAGGGCGCCTCGCTGGCGGTGGAGAGCGCGGTGCAGCTGGCCAGGTGCCTGCGCGACCTGCCCGACCCGGTGTCGGCGTTCGCCGCCTACGAGCGGCTGCGGCGGGAACGGGTCGAGGGCATCGCCGCCAGGGCCGCCAGGATCAACCGCAGCAAGACGCCGGGCCCGGTCGGGCGGACGCTGATGAACCTGCTGATGCCGCTCATGGTCCGCACGGTCATGAAGCCCGGCGAGCGCACCGCCGCCGAGCGCGGCTATCGCATCGACTGGGACGCGCCGGTGTCGCGGGAGACCACCGCTGCCTGACCACCGGCGTCCTTCCACCTGCGGCCTTTCCACCGAGGGTGGGGAATCGCTCACCCTCGGAGGAAGGCGGTGCAGCACTGGGGTTCCTGTCGGCGGGAACGGTCAGGGGAGAAAGTGGAACCACCTCGAAGAACCCCTCGAACATCCTCTCGGATACCGACTCGTCAGGAGTCCACGATGCACATCACCGCCACCCGCCCCGCCGCCCGCTCCGATGCCGCGATCGCCGTCTGGACCCCCGAGGGCTCGCTGACCCACCGCGAGCTCGACAGCTGGTCCAACCGGCTGGCCCGGGTGCTGCTGCGCGCGGGCGTCCGCCGCGGTTCGGTGGTGGCGGTGGCCGTCGAGCCGCTGATCGAGGATCTGGTCACCCGGACCGCGATCGCCAAGATCGGCGCCACCGCCGTCCCCGCGGGCACCCGCGTGCCCGCGCCCGCCTTCGGTGTCACCACCGAGGACGCCCGCGACGGCCTCGGCGAGCCGATCCCGTGGCTGGTCCTCGACGACCGCTCCACCCTGCTGCGGTACCTGACCGGCTCCGACGCCCCGCTCACCGAGGCCGAGCTGGACGGGTTGCGGCCCGCCTGCTGAGGCGGGCGCGCCGCGCCCGCCACCCCGCGGACATGCGCAATCCGAGCTGGCAGCACCCCGTGCGGCGATAGAATCCCCAGCGGACATCTCTCCACGCATGCTGGTCGATCGACCCGCCGGGAGCCTCGTCGACGAACCCGGCTCGCCGGCGGCTGGGCATGCCCGCCCCTCGCGGGCGCGGTGTGCCGTCTGTCTTTTTCCAGAAGTCATCGGTCCCCAGAAGTCATCGGTCCCCCGGAAGTCATCGGTTCGCCGGAAGGCATCGCCAACTCGGTACCGACCGACCCCGTTCGCCGTAGCCCCCATACGCCGACTCCGCTTCCGACTAGCAGGAACGTCCATGCCCCAGAGTTCCGCCGCCCCCCTCACCGCCCCCGCCGCGCTGCCCGCGGGCGCCTTCCCCCTCTCCGCCGCCCAGCGCGGCATCTGGTTCGCCCAGCATCTCGCCGGCGACACCCCCATCTCCATCGCGCAGTACGTGGAACTCGACGGTCCGATCGACCTGGACCTGCTCGCGTCGGCCTCGCGGCGGGCGGGCCGCGAGTTCGGCACCGGCTACCTGCGGCTGATCGAGGTCGACGGGCTGCCCTACCAGCTGGTCGACACCACCATCGAGCACCAGTTGCCCGTCGTGGACCTGCGGGCCGAGCCGGACCCGGCCGCGGCGGCGCTGGACTGGATGCGCGCCGAGTACACCGCCCCGGTCGACCTGCTCGGCGAGCGTCTCGGCGCCTTCGCCATGCTGCGCCTGGCCGACGAGCGCTGGTACTGGTACCAGCGCATCCACCACATCGTGCTCGACGGCTTCGGCGCGGTCACCATGCTGCGCCGCATCGCCGAGCTGTACAACGCGGGAGTGCGCGGGCAGCAGCCGCCGCCCGGCCGCGCGCACGACCTGCGCCGGATCGTGGAAATCGATGCGGCCTATCGCGACTCGGACCGCTTCCACGCCGACGCGGGCTACTGGCGCGAGCACCTGGCGGGCATGCCGCAGGCGATCGGCCTGGCCGGGCGCACCGCCCCGGTGGACGCGCACCCGATCCTGGCCGCGGGCGAGCTGCCCGCCGCCACCGCCGCCCTGCTCGATCAGCGGGTGGCGGCGGAGAACTCCGGCGTCGCGCCCGTGGTGGTCGCCGCCTTCGCCGCCTATGTGGCCGCCATGACCTGCTCGGAGGAGGTCTCGCTGTCGCTGCCGGTGTCCGGGCGCACCACCGCCGTGCTGCGCGACTCCGGCGGCATGGTCGCCAACGTGGTGCCGCTGCGGCTGCGCGCGGGCTCGGGGGTGAGCACCGGCGAGCTGATCCGCGCCGCGCAGACCGAGCTGACCTCGGCGCTGCGCAGGCAGCGCTACCGCCAGGAGGACATCGCCCGCGACCTGGGCTGGGCGGTGGACGAGGGCGGCTCGTTCGGGCCAACCGTGAACCTGATGACGATCGACACCGGGATCACCTTCGGCGAGGTCGTCGGCCGCACCCACGTGCTGACCTCCGGCATGATCGACGACCTGTTCCTCAATCTGTACCCGGGTGTGGGCGGGGAGACCACCCACATCGACTTCCAGGCCAACCCCAACCTCTACGACGCCGGCGAGCTCGTCGCCCACCACCGCCGCTTCCTGGCCTTCCTGCACGACTTCCTCGCCGCCGCACCAGGCACTGCCTGGCGTGCCGTGCCACTGCTCGACGAGGCCGAACGGGCCGCGTTGGTCCCCGCCCGCGGACCCGAGGGCGCCGCCGTGCGCACCCTGCCGCAGATCCTGCTCGACGGCGCCGCCCGCGATCCCGGCGCGGTGGCGGTGCGCGCCGACGGGCGCACGCTGACCTACCGGGAGGTGCTGGCCTACGCCTCCCGCGTCGCCCGCCTGCTCATCGAGCACGGCGCGGGCCCGGAACGCGCGGTGGCCGTGGCGATCCCGCGCTCGGTGGAATCGGTGCTGGCGACCTGGGCGGTGGCGCTGACCGGCGCGGCCTTCACCCCGATCGATCCCACCCTGCCCGCCGACCGCATCGAGCACATGATCGCCGACAGCGCGGTGGTCGCGGGCCTGACCGTCGCCTCCGCGCGGCCCGCCCTGCCCGGCCGCATCACCTGGCTGACCCTCGACGACCAGCAGACCGCCGAGATCGTCGCCGACCAGGACCCCACGCCCGTCACCGACGCCGACCGTCTCGCCCCCGTCCACCCCGACCACATCGCCTACCTGATCTACACCTCCGGCTCCACCGGCCTGCCCAAGGCCGTCATGGTGGCCCATCGCGGGCTGGCGAACCTGGTGGCGGGCTCGGGGTCGGTGTTCGAGGTGGACGCCGCCTCGGTGGTCGCGCACGCCGTCTCACCCAGCTTCGACATCTCGGTCGAGGAACTGCTGGTCGCCTTCGCGGCCGGGGCGAGTGTCGCGGTGGTGCCGCCGAGCGTCTACGCGGGCGAGGACCTGGCGGCGGTGTTGCGCGCCCATCGCGTCACCTGCCTGAACGTCACCCCCGCCGTGGTCGCCTCGCTCGACCCGGCGGACCTGCCCGACCTGCGGACGGTCGTGGTCGGCGGCGACGCCTGCCCGCCGGAGCTGGTGTCGCGCTGGGCGGGCAGGCGGCTGATCAACGGCTACGGCCCCACCGAGACCACCGTGACCACCACCCTGAGCGCGCCGCTGCGCCCGGACGGCCCGGTCACCATCGGCGGGCCCACCACCGGGGTCGCCGCGCTGGTGCTCGACCCGTGGCTGCGGCCGGTCGCCCCCGGCGTCACCGGTGAGCTGTATCTGAGCGGGCCGGGGGTGGCGCGCGGCTACCACCGGCGCAACGGCCTGACCGCGAGCCGCTTCGTCGCCGACCCGTACCGGCCGGGCGGCCGCATGTACCGCACCGGCGATCTGGCGCGTTGGCGGCGTGTCGGCGCACGCTGGGAGCTCGACTACGCGGGCCGCGTCGACTTCCAGGTGAAGGTGCGCGGCTACCGCATCGAACTGGGCGAGATCGACGCCGCGCTGGAACGCAGGCCCGAGGTCGCCGCCGCCGTCACCATCGGCGCGACCACCCCCGCCGGGGCCGCCGCCACCGCCTCCTACGTGGTCGCCGCTCCCGGCTGCGAGATCCAGCCGGAGGCGCTGAAAGCGGCGGTGGGCGAATCGCTTCCGGCGTACATGGTGCCCGGCGCGATCACCGTGCTCGACGCCCTGCCGCTCACCCCGCAGGGCAAGGTGGACCGCCGCGCCCTGCCCGCCCCCGATTTCGGCGCCCGTCGCGGCGTGCACCGTACCCCGTCCACGCCACGCGAGGAGACGCTGGCCGCGCTGTTCGCCGAGGTGCTCGGGCTGGACGCGGTCGGGGTGGACGAGAATTTCTTCGCCCTCGGCGGCGACAGCATCGTCTCCATCCAGCTGGTCTCCCGCGCCAGGGCGGCGGGCCTGCGATTCAGCGCCCGCGACGTGTTCGAACGCAAGACCGTGGCGGCGCTGGCCGCCGTGGCCACCGACGCTGCCGACGACACGGTCGCCGAACTGCCCGGCGGCGGCGTCGGCCCCGTCGACCTCACGCCCATCGTGGCGGCCATGCTCGACCAGGGCCCGACCTGGGACCGCTACGGGCAGGCCGCCCTGATCACCCTGCCGTCCGGCAGCACCGCCGAGCAGTTGATCGCGGCCGTGCGGGCGCTGCTCGACCGGCACGACATGCTGCGCAGCAGGCTGCGGCCCGCCGGCGACGGCTGGGAGTGGATCGTCACCGAGCCGGGGACGGTCGACGCGGCGGAGCTGGTCGAGGTCGTCACCGTGCCACCGGCCCCGGTCGACGGCGCCGGGCACGGCGACGCCGGCTCCCCCGAGGCGTCGCGAGCGACTGTCCTGGAGGCCGCCCTCCAGGACGCGGCGGACCGCCTCGATCCGGCGGCCGGGATCATGGCGCGCTTCGCGCTCGTCCGGCCCGCCGACGACTCCGAGCCGGTGCCGCTGTGGCTGGTGCTGCACCACCTGGTGGTCGACGGCGTCTCCTGGCGCATCCTGCTGCCCGACCTGGTCACCGCATGGGCGGGCGGGGAACCGGAGCCCACCGGCACCTCCTTCCGCCGCTGGGCGCGCGCGCTCACCGAGCAGGCCGCCGAGCGCGCGGCGGAACTGCCGTTGTGGCGGCGGATCTGCTCGACCGAGGACCCGCCGCTGGGCCGTCGCGCCGCCGACCCGGCCCGCGACGTGGTGGCCACCGCGGGGGAACTGCGCACCGTGGTGCCCGCCGAGGTCGCCGGCACGGTGGTCGACGCCCTGCCCGCGCTGTTCCACTGCGGCGCCGACGACGTCCTGCTGGCCGCGCTGGCCATGGCCGTCGGCCGCTGGCGCGCCCGCACCCGCGTCGTGGTGACCCTGGAGGGCCACGGCCGCGAGGAATCGGTGCTGCCCGGCGCGGATCTGGCGCGCACGGTCGGCTGGTTCACCACCGTGCACCCGCTGGCCCTCGACCTGACCGGCATCGACCTCGACGAGGCGTTCGCGGGCGGCCCGGCGGCCGGTGCGGCGGTGCGGGCGATCAAGGAACAGGTGCGCGCCGTGCCGGACAAGGGCATCGGCTACGGCATGCTGCGCCACCTGAACCCCGACACCGCACCGGTGCTCGCCACCGGCGGGCAACCGCAGATCGCGTTCAACTACCTCGGCCGCGTCACCGCCGAGGCGGGCGAGCACCACTGGACGCCGAGGCGATTCGCCTCGACCACCGACGACAGCGCCCCGCTGCCCGCGGTCGTCGACATCAACGCCATCCTCGGCGGCGACGGGCTCGACGTCACCTGGACCTACGCCAGGGAGATCCTCGACGCCGACGATCTCGCCGAGCTGGCCGGACACTGGGCGGCGGCGCTGGCGGCGCTCGCCGGGCACGCGAACCTGCCGGGCGCGGGCGGGCACACCCCCTCGGACTTCCCGCTCACCACCGTCACCCAGGCCGAGATCGACGCCTGGGAGCGCGCATACCCGGATCTGGACCAGGTGTGGCCGCTGTCTCCGCTCCAGTACGGCCTGCTGTTCCACGCGCGCTACGACACCGACACCGCCGACGGTTACACCGTGCAGACCCGGCTGGCGCTGGCGGGCCGGGTCGACGCCCGGCGGCTCAGGCAGGCCGCGCAGGTGCTGGTCGACCGGCACGAGAACCTGCGGGTCGCCTTCGTCGAGACCCCGGACGGCCCGCGTCAGCTGGTGCTCGCCGACGCCGAGGTGGACTGGCGCGACACCGATCTCACCGGCCTGTCCCACGCCGACGCCGCCCGCGAACGCGACCGCCTGCTGGCCGTCGACGCCAACACCCGCTTCGACCTGACCCGCCCACCGCTGCTGCGCTTCCAGCTCATCCGCGAGGCCGACGAGCTGTACACGCTGCTCATGACCAATCACCACCTGGTGCTCGACGGCTGGTCCACCCCGCTGCTGGTGCGCGAGCTGCTCACCGTCTACATCGCCGCGGGCGTGGGCGCGCGGCCCGCCGAGGTGCTCGACCCGGCCCCGTCCTATCGCGGCTTCCTGGCCTGGCTCGCCGAACGGCAGCGGGCGGGCGCCGACGGCGCCGACTCGGTGGCGGCCTGGCGGCAGGCGCTGGCGGGCGTCGACGCCCCCACCCGCGCGGTGCCCACGCTGGCGGGCATCCGCTCCACCGAGTCCGGCACCGTCTCGGTGGATCTGCCCGCGACCGCCGTCGCCCGGTTGGAGGCCACCACCCGCGCGGCGGGCGCCACGGTGAACGTGGCCGTGTAGTCGGCCTGGGCGCTGCTGCTGGCCATGCTGACCGGCCGCACCGATGTGGTGTTCGGCGGTACCGTCTCCGGCCGTCCGCCGGACCTGCCCGGGGTGGAGGAGATGGTCGGCCTGTTCATCAACACCCTGCCGGTGCGGGTGCGGCTCGACCCGCACGAGCGGGTGTCGGACCTGCTGGCCAGGGTGCAGGCCGAACAGGCCGCGCTGCTCGACCACCAGCACGTGGGGCTGGCCGCCATCCACGAGGCGGTCGGGCTGCCCGAACTGTTCGACACCCTCACCGTCTTCGAGTCCTACCCGATCGACCGCGAGGCACTCTCGCAGTCCCTGGACATCGCGGGCATGCGGGTGCTCGACGTCTCTGGCACCGACGCCACCCCGTACCCGCTGAACCTCATGGTCGTCCCGTTGCACGGCGAGCCGGGGGACCCGGGCGACCGGTTGCGGCTGTCGATCAAGTACATGGCCGACCATCTGCCCGAGGCGCGGGCCCGGCAGCTGCTCGACCGCTTCGTCGGCCTGCTCGAGCAGATCGCCGCGCACCCCGGCCACCGGGTGGCCGCCCTGCAGCACTGCGATCCGGGCGAGCGCGCCGCGCTGCTGCCGGTGCGCGGACCCGCCTCCGTGCCCGCCCGCACGCTGCCGGAGATCCTCACCGCCGCGGCCGCGCTCGACCCCGACGCCGTCGCGGTGCGCGCCGGCGAGGACACCATGACCTATCGCGAACTCGACGCCTGGTCCAACCGGTTCGCCCGGGTGCTGCTGCGCCGCGGCATCGGCGCCGAGGTCTTCGTCGTGCTCGCGCTGACCCGCTCGGTGGAATCCGTGGTGGCGGTGTGGGCGCTGGTCAAGACCGGCGCCGCCTTCGCCCCGCTCGACCCCAACCACCCGGTCGAGCGCATCGAGCACATCCTCACCGACTCGAAAGCGCCCATCGGCGTCACCGTGCGCGCCACCGGCGAGACCCTGCCCGGCACCATCGACTGGCTGCTGCTGGACGACCTGAACACCATCCGGCGCGTGATGACCGTGCCCGACGACCCGATCACCGACCACGAGCGCGGCGGCGCCATCCGCCTCGACCAGGTTGCCTACCTGATCTACACCTCCGGCTCCACCGGCAAGCCGAAGGCGGTGTTGCTCGGCCATCGCGGCATCGCCGATCTGGTGGCCGCGCAACACGAATCGCTGGAACTGGACGCCACCGCCCGCGCCCTGCAGGTCGCCTCGCCGAGCTTCGACGCCTCGGTGTTCGAGATGCTGTCCGCGCACGCCGCGGGCGGCACCCTGGTGATCTCGCCGCCGGAGGTCTACGGCGGCGCGGAACTGGAACGGCTGCTGCGCGAGCAGCGGGTCAGCCATGCCGTCATCACGCCGTCGGTGCTGGCCACCATGAACCCGGACCGGCTGCCCGACCTGCGGGTGCTCGCCGTCGCTGGCGAGGCGTCCGGGCCGGAGCTGACCGTCCAGTGGTCGCCCGGCAGGCGGTTGCTGAACCTGTACGGCCCCACCGAGTTCAGCATCTGGGCGACCGGGCCGGGCGAGCTGCGGGCGGGGGAGCGGGTCACCATCGGCGGCCCCATCCGTGGCGCGGCGGCGCTGGTGCTCGACCAGTGGCTGCGGCCCGTCCCGGTCGGCGTGGAGGGCGAGCTGTACCTGGCGGGCCCGGCCATCGCGCGCGGCTACTTCAACCGGTTCGCCCTCACCGCCGCCCGTTTCGTGGCCGATCCGTGGGGCGCGCCGGGGCAGCGCATGTACCGCACCGGCGACATGGTGCGCTGGGTGTCCGGCGAGCGTGGTCTCGAGCTGGAATACCTGGGGCGCAGCGACTTCCAGGTGAAGATCCGCGGCCTGCGCATCGAACTCGGCGAGATCGACGCCGTGCTCACCGCCGACGACGAGGTCGAGTACGCCGCCACCCTCGGCTGCCCGGGACCGTCCGGGGAGACCGTGCTCGTCTCCTACGTCCTCGCCGCCGACCGCTCGCCCGGGGACACCGGCCCGCGCCTGGACACCGAGCGGCTGCGCACCCGTGTGGCCGCGGCCCTGCCCGGCTACATGGTGCCCGCCGTCGTCGTCGAACTCGACGACCTGCCGCTCACCCCCGTCGGCAAGCTGGACCGCAAAGCCCTCCCGCAGCCGGACTTCTCGCCGTCCGCCCGCCCCTATCTCGCCCCGCGCACCCCGGTGGAGCGGGCGGTGGCCGAGATCTTCGCCGAGGTACTCGGCCTGGAGCGGGTCAGCATCGACCACTCCTTCTTCGACCTGGGCGGCAATTCGCTCAGCGCCACCAAGGTGGTGGCCCGCGTCGATGCCGCCCTCGGCGCGAGGATCGCCCTGCGCGACCTGTTCGACGCCCCGACCCCGGCCCAGCTCGCCAGCCGGGTGGTGCCCGCCGCACCGGGGGAGCGGGCCCGCTTCGCCCTCGGCCCCCGCCCCCGCCCCGACCGGGTGCCGCTCTCTCCGGCGCAGCAGCGCATGTGGGTGCTCAACCGCCTCGAACCTGGCTCGCCCGCCTACAACATCGCCGTGGCCCTGCGCCTGACCGGCGCTCTCGACACCGACGCCATGCGCCGGGCCCTGGTCGCCGTTGTCCGCAGGCACGAGAGCCTGCGCACCGTCTATCCGGCCGACGCCGAGGGACCGCGCCAGGTGGTCATCGACGCCGAACACGCCGTGCCGGACCTGCCGGTGGAGGAAGTCGCCGACGGGGCGCCCCTGCGCGCCGCCGTCGCCGAGATCGCGGGCCGCGGTTTCGACCTGACCACCGACCCGCCGCTGCGCGCCCGGTTGCTGCGACTGAACCAGGGCACCGCGACGGCGGGTGCCGAAGCGCCCCTCGACACCACGGCGGGCAACGGCGCCGCGCCGGAGCACGTGATCGTGCTGGTGGTGCACCACATCAGCGCCGACGGCGCCTCGATGGCCCCGCTGGCGGCCGATCTGGTCGCCGCCTACGCCGCCGAGGCGGCGGGCCGGGCGGCCGAGCTGCCCGAGCTGCCCGTCCACTACGCCGATTACGCGCTGTGGCATCGGGAGCTGCTCGGCGCGGAGGACGACCCGGACTCGCCGGCCGCGCGGCAGCTCGCCTTCTGGACCGAAACCCTGGCAGGCGCACCGGAATCGCTGGAACCGGCCGCGGACCGCCCCCGCCCCGCGGTGCAGTCCCTGCGCGGCGCCGACCTGTCGTTCACCGTCCCGGCCGCGCTGCACCGGCGGATGGCACAGCTGGCCGCCGAGTCCGGCGCGAGCCTGTTCATGGTCGCGCACGCCGCCTTCGCGGTGCTGCTGTCGCGGCTCGGCAACACGAGCGATGTGGTGATCGGCACCGCGGTGGCCGGGCGCGGCGAGGCCGCGCTGGACGGCATGGTCGGCATGTTCGTCAACACCCTCGCCCTGCGCACGGCCGTCGACCCGCAGCGCGGCTTCCGCGAGCTGCTCGCCGACGTCCGCGCGGGCGACCTGGCCGCCTTCGCCAACGCCGACGTCCCGTTCGAGCGCCTGGTCCAGCACCTGGACCCGCCGCGCTCCACCGCCCACCACCCGATCTTCCAGTCCACCCTGTCCTTGCAGAACTTCGTCGACCCGGTCCTGGAGCTGCCCGGCCTCCGCATCGCCGTGGAAGACCTCGATCGCGACGCCACCCAGTTCGACCTGGCCCTCGACCTTCGGGAACGAACCGAGAACGGCGAACCGGCAGGCCTGGAGGCGGTGCTGACCTACGCCACCGACCTGTTCGACCCCGCCACCGCCGAGGCCGTGGCCCGTCGCTGGACGGCTCTGCTCGACGCCGCACTCGCCGACCCGGCCGCCCGCGTCGGCGATCTCGACCTGCTCCTGCCCGAGGAACGCCACCTCGTCCCGGCCCGCGGCCCGCGGAGTCGCGAAACCGTCACGCTGCCCGAGCTTCTCGCCACGACCGCCGCCGCGCACCCCGACCGCCCCGCCGTGGTCGCCGACGGACACACCCTCACCTATCGCGAGCTGGACCGCCGCGCGGCCCGGCTCGCGGCCCGGCTGGCCGGTGCGGGCGCAGGCCGGGAAACGGTCGTCGCCCTCGGGCTCGCCCGCGGCGCCGACCTGCTCATCGCCCTGTGGGCCGTCGCCCGTACGGGCGCGGCCTTCCTCCCGGTCGACCCGAAGTACCCGGCGGAGCGCGTCGAGCACATGCTCACCGATTCCGGCGCCACCCTCGGCCTCACCCTCGCCGCACACGCCGAGACCCTCCCCGGCGCGGCCCGGTGGATCGTCCTCGACGAAGCCACCGGCGACAGTGCGGCCGACGGCCCCGCGGCCCCCGGCGACCGACCGGCCGACGGGACCGCCCCGCGCCCCGACCTGCCCGCGTGGATGATCTACACCTCCGGCTCGACCGGAACCCCCAAGGGCGTCACCGTCACCCACCGTGGCCTCGCCGATCTGGTCGCCGCGCAGCGGGAGACCCTGCGGCTCGACGAGCACGCCCGCGTCCTCCAAGTGGCCTCGCCGAGCTTCGACGCCTCGGTGTTCGAGGCGCTCATGGCCTTCGGAGCCGGCGGCGCAGGCGTGGTGGCACCGCCGGACGTGTACGGCGGGGCGCCGCTGGCGGAGCTGATCGCCGAGCAGGGGGTGACGCACATGGTCATCACCCCCTCGGCGCTGGCGACCCTCGACCCGGAAGCGGTGCCCTCGGTGCGGGTGCTCGCGGTGGCGGGCGAGGCGATCGGCGCGGACCTGGTGCGGCGCTGGGCGCGCGGGCGCACCATGCTGAACCTCTACGGCCCCACCGAATCCACCATCTGGGCCACCGCCGCGCCGCTGGTCGCCGGCACGCCCGTGACCATCGGCGGGCCGATCCGGGGAACGGGCGTGCTGGTGCTGGACGCGCGGTTGCGGCCGGTGCCCACCGGCGTGCCGGGCGAGCTGTACCTGTCCGGTCCGGCGCTGGCGCGCGGCTACCACGGCAGGCCGGAACTGAACGCCACCCGTTTCGTCGCCGACCCCTACGGCGCGCCGGGCGAGCGCATGTACCGCACCGGCGACCTGGTGCGCTGGACCCGCACCGGCGAGCTGGAATACCTCGGCCGCACCGACTTCCAGGTGAAGGTGCGCGGCCAGCGCGTGGAACTCGGCGAGATCGACACCGTCCTCACCGCCGCGCCGGGCGTCGAATTCGCCCTCACCCTCGGCGTTCCCGGACCGGGCGGCGGCACCGCGCTGGCCGCCTATCTGGTGGCCGAGCCCGGCGCGGCGATCGATGTGGCCGCCGTCCGCGAGCACGCCGCGGCGAGCCTGCCCGCGCACATGGTTCCCGCCGCCTTCGTTGTGCTCGACGCCATCCCGCGCGACGCGGTCGGCAAGCTCGACCGCAAGGCGCTGCCCGCCCCGGTGTTCGGCCCCGCGGAGGGCGAATACATCGCCCCGGTCACGGCGACCGAACAGACGCTGGCAGGCATCGTGGCCGATCTGCTCGGCCGCGACCGGGTCGGCGTCACCGACTCCTTCTTCGCCCTCGGCGGCGACAGCATCCTGGCCATCCAGCTGGTCTCGCGGGCCAAGGCGGCGGGCCTGACCATCACCCCGGTGCAGGTGTTCGAGCACCGCACCGTCGGCGCGCTGGCCGCGGTCGCCGACCGGGCCGGGGTCGCGGTCACGCTGGCGGAACTGCCGGGTGGCGGCGTCGGCGAGATGCCGCTGACGCCGATCGTGCACTACCTGATCGAGCGCGGCGGCGACTTCGACCGCTTCGCCCAGACCGCGGTGCTGGAACTGCCGGCGGGCATCGACGCCGACGGGCTCACCGCCACTCTGGCCGCCGTGCTGGAACGCCACGACATGCTGCGCGCCAGGCTGTTCCGCGACGGCGCGCGCTGGCGGCTGGAGACCCGTCCCGCCGACGAGGTGGACGTGAGCGCGCTGGTGCGCCGGGTGGAGTTTCCCGCCGCCGCCGACCCGGTGGACCTGCGCGAATTCGCCGTCACCGAGCTCGAGGCCGCCCTCGACAGCCTCGACCCCGCCGACGGCGCGGTGCTGCGCTTCGTCTGGCTCGATCCGGTCGGCGTCGCCGGGGCGCGCCCGCGCACCGGCCGGTTGATCGTGGTGGCCCACCACCTGGTGATCGACGGTGTGTCCTGGCGCATCCTGGTGCCCGACCTGATGGCCGCCTGGGCGCAGGTCTCCACCGGCAACCGCCCGGTGCTCGCCGACACCGGCACCTCGATGCGGCGCTGGGCGCACGCGCTGGCCGAGCACGCCCGCAGCCCGAGGCGCGCCGCCGAACTCGACTTCTGGCGCGCCGTGCTCGACGGCCCCGATCCCGGCTTCGGCGCGCGCGAACTCGACCCCGCCGTCGACACCGCGGGCACGCTCGACCAGGTCGAGGTGGAGCTGCCCGAACAGGTCACCGCCGATCTGCTCACCACCCTGCCCGCCCTGTTCGACGGCGGCGCCGAGGACGGCCTGCTCACCGCGCTGGCCTGTGCGGTGCGCACCTGGCGGGCCCGCCGCGACACCGACACCGGTGACGTGCTGGTCCGGCTGGAGGGTCACGGCCGCCAGGAGGAGGTGATCCCCGGCGCCGACCTGTCGCGCACCATCGGCTGGTTCACCACCATCCACCCGGTGCGCCTGCGCCCCGGCGACGTCGGCGACCCGGCCGGGCTCGGCGCGGCCGTGCGCGCGGTGAAGCACCAGCTGCGCGCCGTCCCGGACAAGGGCATCGGCTTCGGCCTGCTGCGCCATCTGAATCCCGAGACCGCGCGGAATCTTCCGCGCGCGCTGCCGGGCCGGGTGGCCTTCAACTACCTCGGCCGTTACTCAACCGGCGATATCCCCGCCGGACTGGAAGGTCTCGGCTGGCTGCCCGCCGAGGACCTGGGCGATCTGCCCGCCGCCGAGCACCCGAGCGTGCCCGCCCAGGTCGAGGTCGACGTCAACGCGGTCGTCACCGGCGACCGCCTGCGGGCGAGCTTCGGCTTCCCCGCCACCCTGCTCGACCGGGCCGACGTGGCCGAACTGGCCGGGCTGTGGGTCGAATTCCTCACCGAGCTGGCCCGATTCGCGCACACCCCGGAGGGCAGGCGGGCCGGGGAGGAGGAACGCCGCGCCGCCGCCGAACGCGCCGCCGCCGATGCGGCCGCCGCCCCGCCGAGCGCCCCGCCCGGACTCGGCCTCGACGTGCTGCTGCCCATCCGCACCGAGGGCGCCGAGCCCGCCCTGTTCTGCGTGCACCCGTCGTCCGGCATGGCCTGGACCTATCTCGGCCTGGCCGAGGCGCTGGCGCCCGGCCGCCCGATCCACGGCCTCCAGGCGCCCGACCTGAGCGGCAGGGAGCCCTCGGCGACCAGCATCGAGGAGTTCGCCCGCCGGTACGTCGCCGAGATCAGGGCGGTGCAGCCGCAGGGGCCGTACCACCTGCTCGGCTGGTCCTTCGGCGGGCTCATCGCCCACGCCATGGCCGCGCGGCTCGAGCGCGAGGGGCAGCGGGTCGGTGTGCTCGCCCTGCTCGACGCCGACAGCGGCGACATCGACGGCGACAGCATCGAACCTTTGACCCCGGGGAAGTTCGCGCACACCTTCGGCTCGGTCTTCGGCATCGACGACATCCCCGAGACCGCCACCGCGCGGGAGGCCGCCGACCACATCGCCGCTCGCATGGGCGGGGCGCGGTTGCTCGACGCGGACACCCTCACCAGGATGGCCGCCTCCTACAACGCCTCCGCCCGCACCCGCACCGGCTACCGGCGCCCGGTCTACCACGGCCCGGCCGTCTACTTCCGCGCCACCGTGCCCTCCCCGGACATCGAGGGCGAGTTCGGACCCGAGGGCTGGGCGCCCTACATCACCGGCCCGATCACCACCCACGACATCGAGGCCACCCACGACGAGCTGACCGCCCCGCACATCCTGCCGGAGATCGCCCGGCAGCTCGACCGGCACCTTGGAGGCACCCAGTGAACGAACCAGCGGTTGTGGTCGAAGGCGTCGAGAAGTCCTTCGGCGAGGTCCGTGCCCTGCGCGGCGTCGACTTCGCCGCCGCCCAGGGGGAGGTGCTCGGCATCCTCGGCCCCAACGGCGCGGGCAAGACCACCACGGTCAACATCCTGTCCACGCTGGTCACCCCGGACCGGGGACGCGCCGCCGTGGCCGGATACGACGTGGTCGCCGAACCCGCCGAGGTGCGCCGCCGCATCATGCTCACCGGCCAGTTCGCCGCCCTCGACGACATGCTCACCGGCTACGAGAATCTGGTCATGTTCGGCAGGCTGCTCGGCCTGCGCAAGCGGACCGCGCGGGCCAGGGCGCGGGAACTGCTCGTGGAATTCGACCTCACCGGCGCCGCCGATCGTCGCGTCGGCACCTACTCCGGCGGTATGCGCCGTCGCATCGACATCGCCTGCGGCCTGGTCGTCCGCCCCGAGGTGGTCTTCCTCGACGAGCCGACCACCGGCCTCGACCCGCGCAGCCGCCAGGGCGTGTGGGATCTGGTCGGCGGCTTCCGCGAGCACGGCATCACCACCCTGCTCACCACGCAGTACCTGGAAGAGGCCGACGCGCTGTGCGACCGGATCATCGTCATCGACCACGGCCGGGTCATCGCGGAGGGCACCGCCGACGAACTCAAGGCACGCACCGGCGGCAGCTACTGCGAGGTGGTGCCGCTGCGGCTCGAGGACCTGCCCGCCATCGTCACCGCGCTCGGCCCGCTGCTGCCGCCGGAGAGCCCGGCCGCACTCGCGCCCGACGCCGACCGGCTGGCCATCCCCGCCCCGGACGGCGCGAAGACCCTCGCCGAGGCGCTGCGCAGGCTCGACGCCGCAGGCGTCGAACTGGTCGACATCGCCCTGCGCAGGCCCTCCCTCGACGAGGTGTTCCTGCACCTGACCGGGCACCCGGCCGAGGCTTTCGTGGACAGCGAGGTCCCGGCGTGAGCGCCCGCCCGGCCCTCGTGGCCGCGGGCCCGCACAGCGGTGCGTGGCTGACCGATCTGCGCGCCGCGCCGGTGCGGTTGTGGCAGTGGTGGGTGCTGACCATCCGCATGCTCGTCCCCGCGATCAAGACCGGCGAGATCCTGACCTCGGTGCTCGCGCCCGCCGCCTTCACCGCGAGTTTCTACATCCCGCTGAAGACCGTGATGAGTTTCTCCGGGCTGGGATTCAGCAGCTACGCCCAGTTCATGATGCCGCTGGTGGTGTTGCAGGCGGCGGCCTTCACCGCCATCGGCGCGGCCCTGCGCTCGGCCACCGACGCGGTGTCCGGGCTCGACCGCCGCTTCGCCGCCATGCCGGTGGGGCGGCTGGTGCCGTTCTCGGCGCGGATGGCGGGCAATGTGGTCCGGCTGCTCATCGCCCAGGCCGCCGCCCTGACCTGCGGGCACGTCATCGGTTTCCGGTTCGCGCAGGACTGGGCGCACACCATGGGCTTCGTCGGGCTCGGCCTGCTCATCGGAGTGGCCTTCACCCTCGGCGCCGACGTCATCGGCACCGCCTCCAAGAGCCCGGAGACCACCACCCAGGCGCTGCTGCTGCCGCCGTTGATCCTCGGCATGCTCTCCACCGGCATCGCGCCCGCCGCTCAGTTCCCGGACTGGGTGCAGCCGTTCGTGCGCAACCAGCCGGTCTCGCAGTTCGCCACCGCGCTGCGGGCGCTGGCCGGGGACAGCCAGGGCAATGCCGGGGTGGCCGACTGGGCCACCATGACGCCCGCCCTGCTGTGGATCGGGGCCATCGTGGTGCTGGCCCTGCCGTTCGCCGTCCGCTTCGCGATTCGGAGGTCCTAGATGGTGACCGCACTGACCACAGCGGCCGAAGGCGCTCCGCGCGCGGAGAACTCGGCGGCCACGCTGGTCTCCAACGTCTCGGTGCAGACCCAGCGGCTGCTGCTGCGCTGGCTGCGCAACCCGGTGGCGCTGCTGGAGACCCTCGTCATCCCGTGCCTGCTGCTGCTGATGCTCGACATCGTGGTCGGCGGGCAGATCGAGCGGTTCACCGGCGAGGACGCGCTGTTCGGGTCGGTGCCCATGGTGGCCTCGGTGGGAGCGCTGTCCGGCGCGGTCACCGCCGGGGTCATGCTCGGCCGTGAACGCGAGGCCGGGCTGCTGGCCCGCTTCTGGGTGCTGCCGGTGCACCGGGCGTCCGGGCTGATCGCGCGCGTGCTCGCCGAGGGCTGCCGCATCCTCGCAGGCACGCTGGTGGTGGTGCTGGTCGGCTACCTGCTCGGCTTCCGCTTCCGGCAGGGACTGCTGCCCGCGCTGGCGTTCGTCGGCGTGCCGGTGCTCTTCGGTCTTGCCTTCGCGACCCTCGTGACCGCCGTCGCGGTGTTCACCGCCAGAACCGTGCTGGTCGAGGGCATCACGATCCTCAGCACCCTGTTGATGTTCTTCAGCACCGGATTCGTGCCGCTGATCGCCTTCCCGGAATGGATCCAGCCGATCGTGCGCAATCAGCCCATGTCGGCCGCGGTCGACACGATGAAGGCGCTAGCCCTCGGCGGGCCGCTGGCCCGTCCTCTCACCCTCATCCTGGCCTGGTCCCTCGGCGCCGTCCTGCTCTGCGCCGTTCCCGCCGCCATCGGCTACCGCAGGGCCAGCAGGCGCTGAATCCCGCGCCGGGGGCGCTGTTCCGTCGTGCGCCGGGGGCGCTGTGGTGTCGTGCGCCGCGGGCGCTGTGGTGTCCCGCGCGCCGGATTCACCCGGCGCGGTTACCGCCGCCGAGGTGTCGCTCGTCGTCGCGCCTGCCGCGTCCGCATCGGCCGGGGCAGGCGCTTCGGCCGGAGCAGGCGCGTCGGCCACAGCGACGGTCTCGTCCGCGATGGGGCCCGCCTCGGCGTCGGACGCTCCGTTCGCGTCGGAAGCGACATCGCCCGAGGGCGCGCCGCTCTCGGTGGCGGCGGCCGTGGTGGCGTCGGTCGCGATGTCGGCCTCGGCGCTGTCCGACGCGATGCCGTCCGCGGGCGGCGTATCGGCCTCGGGTGCGGTGGCGTCGGGTGCGGTGGCCTCGGGCGCGGTGGCGTCGGGTGTGGTGGCGTCGGGTGTGGTGGCGTCGGGTGTGGCGGCCCCGCCTTCCAGGGTGGCCCCGGAATCGGGCGAAGGACCGTCCCCGACGGGCGGATTCGCGTGCGCCGGGTCCTCCTCGGAGAAGACCTCGAAGGGGATCGTGTTGCCCGCGGCGTCGCGTTCGCCGACGCTCGTCTCGATGGCGGCGGCCAGCCGAGCGACGCTGTCCCAGGCGTGGGCGGGTTCGCCGTCGAGATTGCCGATGGTGAGCCAGGTATCGGTGCCGCGATAGCGGACCAGGCCCTTACCCGCTTCGTCGAGCGTGACGTCGAGTTCGCCGGAGACCGTTCCCTCTTCGTCGGTCATCACGGCGGCGGGGCTGTTGAGCTGCACGATCTCGCTTATCGGAAGCCTCCTTGCCGGGTGCACTCGTCGATCGCGGTGCGCAGTGCGGCCTGCTCCGCCGAGTCCACGGTCAGGCCGTACTTTACTTTCACCCGGAGGTAGCGGTCGACATAGGCACACCGGAACTTCCCCGGCGGAAGGTAGTTCGCGGCGTCCTGGTCACCCTTGGAGCGGTTGGCCGTCGGATCGGAGGCCTCCAGGTTCAGCGCGTCGTTGGCGATGCGCCTCCTGGTGTCCTTGTCCAGCTTGTCGGCGCCGGAGCGCCACGCCTCGGCGAGGGCCACGATGTGCTCGGCGTCCACGCCGGAGGGGTCGGTGATCCACTTGTAGGGCTTGAGTGCGCCGGTCTTGCGGTCGAGCGTGCCGTACTCGTCGCGCCAGCCGCCGTCGGCGCCGACCTTCAGATCGCAGGTGGTCGGGTCGAGGGTGACCTCGCCCTCGGCGTCGCGCAACATCATCACCTCGCGGGTGGTGCACCGCGCGAACTGACTGAAGCCGTCGCCGAATCCGTGCTCGGCCTTGGCCGAATCCCAGTGCGGGAAATGGTCGCGGCTGTAACCGTCCATCGGACGTTCCTCGGCCACCGTCAGCTGCGCGAACAGGCTCTCCACATCGGCGGCCGAGGAGATCGCGGTGGCGGAACTGTCCACCCCGCCCTCGGTGTTGTCCAGCGCGGCGTAGGCGACGGCGACCACGACGGCCAGCACGGCGGGCACGACCACCCCGACCAGGCGCCGGAGCCGCTGGGACGAGAACAACTTCACAACGACTCCCTCACCGACCGGGACGCGGTCCCGCACCAACTCGTCGAACTACCGGACATGGTGCGGCACAGGGCGAACCGCTGTCATCGGCGTGTTCACCGCGGGCCGCGCGCCGGTAGTTGTGCACTTCCGACAGTCGGCCGAGGCCGAAAACCCTTCCGGGGCCGCCGGAGCGACCCGGTGACCGCAGCCGAGCATAGTGTGATCGGCGCGGATCGGCGCAACCTCCGGCCCCGGCGGGTTGCCCAGGGCACGAAGTCGATCGTCCGCGCGCGACAGCCGAAGCGCATGGGCGGCAAGGGAGTCAGCCGACCAGCCCGCCGGCCAGTTGCCCGACGCCGTAGGTGATGGCCATGGCCAGCGCGCCGCCCGTCACCACCCGCACCGCCGCCCGCAGGCGCGGACTGCCGCCGAGCGTGGCGCTGATCGTGCCGGTCAGCGCCAGCGCCACCAGCACGGTGGCAACGGTGACCGGTACCCGCCAGCTCACCGGCGGCAGCAGGATGGCCAGCAGTGGCAACAGCGCGCCGAGGACGAAAGCCAGCGCCGAGGAGCCCGCCGCCGCCCACGGATTCGTGAGCTGCTCCGGGTCGATGCCCAGCTCCACCTCGGCGTGCGCGGCGAAGGCGTCGTGCGCGGTCATCTCCTCGGCGACCCGGCGCGCCGTCTCCTCCGACAGGCCCTTGGCCCGGTAGTTGGCGGCCAGCTCGCGCAATTCGTAGTCCGGGTCCTCCAGCAGTTCCTTGCGCTCCTTGGCCAGCAGCGCCTGTTCGGAATCGCGCTGGGTGCTGACCGAGACGTACTCGCCGACCGCCATCGAGATCGCCCCGGCGGCCACGCCGGCGATGCCCGCCGTCCACAGCGTCTGCGTGCTGGTGTTCGCCGCGGCCACACCGACCACGAGGCCCGCGGTGGAGACGATGCCGTCGTTGGCGCCGAGCACCCCGGCGCGCAGCCAGTTCAGCCGCGAGTGCGGCCGCTCCGAGTGCGGCTCCACGTGGCCGTCCTGCCAGGGCCGCGCCGGGCCGGCCTGCCTGGCCGGCTCCCGGTCGCGTCGCGGACCCGAGCGTGGGTGTGGCCGATCGGGTTTCCCCTCGGCGTCGTCGGAGGAAGGCACGACACGACTCTACTGCGCCGCCACCGCCGGACCCGCTGGTCTGTGAATTCGGGGATCGGCGGCGGTGCTGGCATGCTGACCCGCATGAGCACACTGCGTTTCCAGGGAACACGTTTGGCGGCCGGGCTGGCGGCGGCCGCGCTGCTGCTGACCGGCTGTGGCGGCGGCGAGGAGAGCACGAGCGCGGAATCGCCGAGCACGCCTCGTGACCAGCTGCTGCTGAGCATCGAAGAGTTCCCCGAGGGCGCCACGAAGATCGACATGCCCGCCGACCGGTTGCAGTCCGCGGTCACCGACATGTCCGGCCTGCAGCAGAATTCGACCATCACCCCGGCCGAGTGCGGCGACACCCAGCAGGATCTCGGCGCGGCCACCTCCGAGCTGCTCACCGACTCCGACGTCATCGCCGCCAACGACAGCGCGGCCGGCCTGATGTACGTGGAGTTCGTGGCCTCGCGGGTCGCCGACCTGGCGGCGGTCGAGGCGTCGAACACCACGTGCCCCGAGGTCACCGTGGTCTCCACCGTCGAGGGCAAGGAGATCACCACCGTCGGCACGGTCGAGACTCTGAGCCTGCCCGACGGGCTGAACGCCGACGAGGCGCTGGCCTTCAAGTCGCTCAACACCTCCACCGTGGGTGAGGGCAAGCCGCTGACCAGCCTGGCCTACCAGGGCATGGCGGTGGTGCGCGGCGTCACCGTGATCGTGCGCGTCGGCGCGCTGCGTGAGGAGGGCGTCGAGCAGTCGACCTTCGATCAGGTGTTCGTCGACGCGGTGAACAAGGTGCGCGACGCCGACTGACCCGGCGCCACGACGGTGAGGTACGGCGGCCGGATCGCCGAGCCACGCGTCACGACGGCGGTGCCCCCGGACCTTCCCGGCGCACCGCCGTCGGCGTCTGCTGCCACCAGCGGCGCGCGCAGCGGGTGAGGGTGGCCTGGTCGGCCAGCCCGAGCAGCGAGGCCACCTGGGCCAGCGGCATGTCGGTGGTGGTCAGGTAGTGCGCGGCCTGCCTGCGGCGCACCTCGTCGAGCAGGGTGGCGAAGCCGGTGCCCTCGGCGGCGAGCCTGCGTTGCAGGGTGCGCGGGTGCACGGTGAGCAGTCCGGCCACAGCGCCGATCTCGGCCGGGGCGGTGCCGAGGAGCTGGCGCAGCGCCGCCTTGACCCGGCGCGCGGTCGGGCCGGGCGCGCCGTCCTCCGCGCCGCCCGCGGTCTGCTCGGCGAGGAAGGCCAGGGCCAGCCGGTGCAGGGTCTCGTCGCCGCCGGACAGCGGCCGGTCCGCCAGGGCTGCCGGGATGCGCAGCGCGGCGCGTGGCCTGCCGGTGTGCACCGGGGCGGCGTAGAAGCGTTCGTGGGCCGCGAGCGGCGCGGGCGGGTGGTAGGGCAGTTCCACCGAGCGCAGCCCGTAGCGCGGGGCGGCCAGCCGTTGCAGCGCGCGGTGCACGAAGCCCATGCTCAGATCGGTGCCCTGCACCGGGACGGGCAGGCCCGGTTTCACCCCGCAGGTCAGGGCGACGATCGCGGGATCGCCGTAGGGGTCGGGCCCGATGTCCAGGCTCAGCGAGCGGGCGTGCACGAACAGATAGCGCGAGGTGCACTCCAGGGTGTCGGCCAGCGTGGGGGAGTTGCGGATGGCCAGCGCCAGCGGGCCGAGCATGTCCAGATCCTGCCGGTAGGCGATGCGCAGGCCGAGATCGGGGCAGTCGAGGCGGTGGGCGGCCAGTTCCAGCAGCGCGGCCACCGCCTGGTCGGAGATCAGCAGGTCGTCGGTGTCCAGGGCGGCGACCGGCAGGCCGACGGCGGTGGCCAGCGCCTCGGCGTCGCCGCCGAGTTCGGCGACAGTGGCGCGGAAGCCGCGCAGGCCCGCGGAACGGATGACCGACATGTCGTCGAGAATCAAATAGTTGTCGCGCGGAGTCAAGAAAGCCGGATGCGCTGTCGGGGAGAATGGAGCCATGAACGGGACCGACACGCCTGTGGAGCACCTCGACGTCGTCATCGTCGGGGCCGGACTGTCCGGCATCGGCGCGGCCTACCGGCTGCAGACCGGATGCCCCGGCAAGAGCTATGCGTTGCTGGAGGCGCGCGAGTCGCTCGGCGGCACCTGGGATCTGTTCAAGTACCCCGGCATCCGCTCGGACTCGGACATGTTCACCCTCGGCTACCCCTTCAAGCCGTGGCGCGACGCGAAGTCCATCGCCGACGGCGCGTCCATCCTGCGCTACCTGCGCGAGACCGCCGCCGAGCACGGCATCGACCGCCACATCCGCTACTCCACCAAGGTGGTCGGCGCCGACTGGTCCAGCGCCGAGGCCCGCTGGACACTCACCCTGGCCACCCGCGACGAGCACGGCGCGGCCGTCGAGCGCACGCTCACCTGCGGCTTCCTCTACGTCTGCGCCGGCTACTACGACTACGAGCGCGGCCACGACCCGGTCTTCCCCGGCGCGGAGGACTTCACCGGGCGCATCGTGCACCCGCAGTTCTGGCCCGAGGACCTGGACTACGCGGGCAAGAAGGTGGTTGTCATCGGCAGCGGCGCCACCGCCGTGACGCTGGTGCCCTCGATGGCCGAGCAGGCCGCGTCGGTGACCATGCTCCAGCGCAGCCCCACCTGGATCAGCGCGGTGCCCGCCCGCGACAAGCGCGCCGACACCCTGCGCGGGCTGCTGCCCCCCGACCTGGCGCACCGGCTGATCCGCGGCAAGAACATCCTGTTCGGGATCACCTTCTTCAACTACTGCCGCCGCTTCCCGGCCTCCGCGCGCAAGGTGCTCACCGATCTGAACACTCGCATCCTGAAGGACGAGCGGCTGGTCGCCGAGCACTTCACGCCCAGCTACGACCCGTGGGACCAGCGCCTGTGCGCCGCCCCCGACGCCGACTTCCACAAGGCGATCAAGAAGGGCAGGGCGCGGGTGGTCACCGACCACATCGAGCGGTTCGTGCCCGGTGGCATCGCGTTGCGGTCAGGCAATGTGCTCGACGCCGACATCATCGTCACCGCCACCGGTCTGCGCCTGCTCGCCTTCGGCGGCATCGCTCCCAGAGTGGACGGGAAGCCGGTGCCGCTGTCGGAGCAGTTCGTCTGGCAGGGCGCCATGCTGACCGGTGTGCCCAATTTCGCGGTCTGCATCGGCTACACCAACGCCTCGTGGACACTGCGCGCCGACCTGACCTCGCGCCTGGTCTGCAAGGTGCTGCGGCACCTGGACCGCAACGGCTACGACGCGGTGGTGCCGCGCCCGGACGGCGAGCTGAACCGCCGCCCGCTGCTCGACCTGGCCTCCGGCTACGTCCAGCGCTCCATCGACGAATTCCCCCGGCAGGGCGACCGGCATCCGTGGAAGGTCAGGCAGAACTACCTGCTCGACTCGGCCACCACCCTGCGCACCGATCTGAACAAGACGCTGTCGCCGGTCTCGGCTACCCGTGGGGCGCCCGCGCCCGTGCGCTGAACGGTCCTCGGCTCGGCTTGCCGCCCACTCCGCTCCCGCGCGCGCTGGGCGGCGCACAGCCCCCGGATGGCCAGCGCCCGCAGATGGTCGGCGGTCCCGGCCAGGTCGGCCCGTTCGGCCATGGCCACCGCGTGCGCGGCCCGTTCGGCGGCGATCTCGGGCCGGTCGGCGAGCACGGCGGTCAGGGCGAGACGGATCTGGGCGCGCAGGCGCAATCTCGGTGCGGCCATGGCCTCGGCGAGGGCGAGCGCGCGCCGCAGCCCGCGTTCGCCGAGACGGGTGTCCCCGCGCAGGGTGTGCGCGGTGGCCAGCGCCAGTTCGGCGTAGTAGTCGACGGCGGTGTGCCCGGACAGCGCCGGGCGCGGCGGCAGCACCAGCTCGCGCAAAGTGCCGGGGTCGGCGTGGATGGCCAGATCGGCGGCGGTGGCCGCGTGCAGGGCGGCGAGGGTGCGGGGGTCGGCGATGCGGGAGGCGCCCCTCGGCGGCTGCGTCAGATGGGTGAGGTCCTCCCCGCGCACCAGCACGTCGACGGTGTGCAGCAGGACCAGGGCCGGGTCGTCCAGCAGAGCCGAGCGGGCGCGTTCCAGCGGCTCGAACAGATCGGGCCCGTGCTGGTCGAGGACCAGGCGGACGGCGTGCGCGCGCAGGAATTCCGCCACCCTCGGCCTGCCCGGCTCGGCGAGCAGGTGCGGAAGCACCGTGGGGCAGGGATGGGTGCGATACCAGCGGCGCAGGTTCTCGGCCGCGGTCGACGGCTCGCCAACCGAGGGGGCGCCGCCGGTCGAGGGGCGAACCGGCAGGGCGGCCGGATCCGCGGCCACGTCCGGCGCTTGGTCGGTCCAGACCGCCTCGGCGGTGGGGTGGACGCTGTGCCGGTAGTGGCCGCGCAGCAGGGGCGCGAAGGAGTGGTACAGCCTGCCGTCGCGGCGCTGACGGCGCAGCGGGAATCCCGCGTGCTCGAGGCGGTGCAGCGCGGCGGTGGCGCGCCCCTCGGTGAGGGCGTCGGCCAGGTCGGCGGTGAATTCGGGCAGCAGGCGGGTGGCGGCGAGCAGTTCGCGCTCGAAATGGTCCAGTTCGGCCAGCACCTCGGTGTCGAGGAACTCCGCGATGGGGCACGGGGCGTGCTCGAGCATGGTGAGGGCGGCGGCGCGGTACTCGCGGTGGGTGTCGAGATAGCGGGCGGCCAGACGGACCAGGGCGGGCCAGCCGCGGGTGAGCTCGTGTACCAGCGGCAGTTCGGCGGCGGTGAGCGGGCAGCCCGCCGCGGCGGCCAGCGCGGCCGTGCCGGTGCGGTCCAGGGCGAGGTCGGCGGCGGTGAACCTGGTCAGGCGGGCGGTCGAGGCCAGATCGTGCCAGGGCAGGCCGGGCGGTCGGCGGGCGGCCAGGACGGTGATCAGGCGCGGCGGTGCGGTGCGCAGGAAGCGTTCGACGGCGGCCAGGGCCTCCTCGGAGACCAGCCGGTGCGCGTCCTCGATCACCAGAAGCAGGTCGGCGCGGCCGGTTTCGCGGCACAGCCGGTGAAAGGTGCTGTCGTGCAGGAACTCCTGCGCGCAGTCGGCGGGGATGCGCACCGTGCCGGTCCCCGGCCGCACCGCGGTCAGGTGCTCGCTCCACGCGGTGACCAGCGCGGACTTGCCGCTGCCTGATGGCGCGGCGAGGAGCAGGACCGGCGCCGGACCTGCGGCGGCCCGGTCGAGGCGGGTGAGCAGACGCGCGGGGACCATCGTGCCTCCTCGACGGAGTGACGGATGTGGGGTGCGGAACGGAGGCGGCGCGAACCGCTCTCGAGTGCGCCGGAGGCCGCGGACGGGTGCGCGGCAGGCGCCGTGCCCTGATACCGACCGAATGGCATGTTCCACGGTAGTGCGCGTGGTCGCAGCACGATTCACCCGAAACGGGTGAGCTGTTCACCCCCGGCCGCGGACTGCAATGGAGACATGACGACACCGCACCCCACACCCTCGGCAGCCCCTGGCACGACCCGACAGAGCATCGCGGCCGGCGTCTCCATCGGAGCCTCGATCCTGTTGCTCACCGTGGGTCTGCTGCAACTGTTCCAGGGCATCTCGGCCGTGGTGAACGACGACCTGTTCATCGTCGGTCCCGACTACGTCTACCAGTTCGACACCACCGCCTGGGGCTGGGTCCACATCGTGCTCGGCGTGGTCCTCATCGTCAGCGCGTTCGGCCTCATGACCGGGGCCACGTGGGGCCGGGTCGCGGCCATCACGTTGCTGGCGGTCTCGATCGTCGCCAACTTCCTCTCCCTGCCCTACTACCCCTACTGGGCGCTGCTCATCATCGCCCTCGACATCGTGGTGATCTGGGCGATCTCCACCTGGCGGCCCGACTCCACCACCCGGCCCGACCGGGTCTGAACGGGTGCGCCGCACCGGCGTCCGGGAGCCCGGACGCCGGTGCGGTCGTGTCCGCGCAGGGCAGGGCAGGTCCGGGCCGGGGCCGGTCGGGGTGGGGTCGGTCGACGCGGGGTGGTGGTCAGCCCGGGGCGGTGGTCAGCCCGGGACGGTGGTCAGGCCGGGGCGGTGGTCAGGCCGGGGCGGACGGGCGCGGGGCGGTGTCGCCCGCGTCGACGGCCTGGGCGACCTCGTGCAGCGCGGTGCGGATCAGCGCGCCGTAGGCGTCCTGCCCGAGCGCGCCGAGATGTGCGCGCGCGGCGTCGAGTTCGCGGCGGGCCGCGTCGAAGGAGCCGAGGCGGCGGTAGTCGTCGGCGAGATTGAGGTGCAGGGAGGGGCGGAAGCCCGCGACGGCGAGGCCGGAGTGGTAGGCGGCGGCGCGCTCGTCGGTGAGGGCCTCGGCGGCGTCGAGGGCACGGATGTTCCAGGCAAGGGACTGGGCCGGGTCGGGCTGGAGGTCGGCCAGGTAGTGCGCGAGGGAGCAGCGGTGCAGCGGGTCGCCCGACGGACCGAGGGTGCGCCAGAGGCCGGTCAGCCGGGTGCGGGCGGTCTCGCGGTCGCCCTGCCTGCCGAGTTCGACGGCGTCGGCGATGGCGGCCATGGTCTCGTCGGGTGCGCCATGCGGCTGGGGTGCGGTGGAGGTGGCGATGTCGGCCATGACGATCCTTTCGATCTGTCGGATGGGGCGTGGGCCCTCGGCCGCCGAGAGGCACAGCGTGACCGTGGCGGGCCGGGACGTTTCCGGCATCGCGTCACGCCGCCCGCTCGCCCGGCAGCGCGGAGCGGGCGGTGTGCGAGCCGGGGGCGGGTCAGTCGGTGGTGCGACCGGGCACGCGGTGGTGGGGCAGGGGGTGATCGGGCAGGGGGTGATCGGGCAGGGGGTGATCGAGCACGGGCATGACGAGGACGGTGAGATCGCCGTCGGTGGCCGAGCGGACGACGACGGGCCGGTCGGGGGTTGCCAGGTCGAGCATGAGGTCGGGGCCGAGGGCGCTGTCGACGGCGGGGCGCAGGACGGCCGGATCGAAGGCGATCCGCAGGGGCGGGCCGGTGACGGTGGCCGCGATCGGGTGCGCGCCGGGACGGCGCGCAGTCAGGCCGGTGGGGGTGATGTCCAGGCCGAGCGGGGTGTCTGGGGTGTGGTCGAGCAGGTCGAGCAGGTCGGTGCGGGAGATCAGGACCCGGGTGCGGACCGGGGCGAGGCCGTCGAGGACGACCCGGTAGTCGGGGAAGGTCTCGTCGAGGACGGGCAGGCGTCCCGCTCCTGGCGCGCCGAGAAGGACACCGGTGTCGTCGCGGGTCACGGCGATCTCGCCGGACGGCAGGTGGTGGCCCGCGGCGGCCAGTTCGGCGGCCGGGACGACGGCCGACCAGGCGGTCGCGCCGGGGCGGATCAGGGCGAGGGAGCGGGTGGCGAGGCGGTAGCGGTCGGTTGCGGTGAGCGTCAGGCCGGTCTCGTCGGCCTCGAGCAGGATGCCCGCCAGCACCGGGAAGGTCTTCTCGCGCGCGGCGGCGGGGCCGACCTGGGCGACGGCCGCGGCGAGGGCGGCCGCGTCCACGACGCAGGCGGCCCCTTCGGCCGGTCCGGTGGACGCGGCGGAGAACGCGGCGCGCAGTTCCCCGGCGACGGCCTCGGCCCGCCTGGCGCGTTCGCGCAGCGCCGCCACGTGCCGGTCGAGCAGCTCGGTGGCGCGGGCGGCGTCGCCGGACAGGATCTGCTCGATCCGCGGCAGCGGCATCTCGATCTCGCGCAGCCTGCGGATGAGCACGGCGCGCTCGCACTGGGCGGGCGTGTAGTAGCGGTAGCCGGTGAGATCGTCGACCACGCTCGGGACCAGCAGCCCGCAGTCGCCGTAGAAACGCAGCGCGCTGGCGGTCAGGCCGCTGGCCCTGGCCATCGCGCCGATGGTCAGGAGCGGGTCGTCCTGGTCTGCTGCCGGATGGCGTGCTGTCACGCCGCCATCATGGAGCTTCGACCAAGGTGAAGGTCAAGCGCGGCCGACAGCCGTCTCAGCCGCGTCCTTCGCGCCGGCGCCGCGGGCCGAATGTGCCCGCGAGCACCGACAGCGCGAACAACCCGGCCGCCGCACCGCAGAAGTAGAGCAGGGACCCGTCGGGGCCGAAGCGCGGCAGGAAAGCCATCTGCTGCCCGGTGGCGGCCACGCCGTTGAGGAAGGGGGCGTAGGCCTGCAGGGTGTAGCCGTTGGGCAGCAGATTGATGGAGTTCTCCACCACGTACACCCAGAACAGCAACGCGGCCACGGCGGCGGAGGGGGTGCGGATCGCCGCGCCCGCGGCCACGCCGACGCCGCAGGCGGCGAAGGCGTAGATCGGCACGGTCCACAGGAACCGGACGCCCGCCGCGTCGCCGATGTCCACACCGCCGTAGACGGCGGGGAACAGCGCGGGCAGCGACACCAGGACCAGCACCAGCAACAGCAGCGAGACGATCGCGGCGATGGCGCCGTAGAAGATCCAGCGCGCCAGCGCGGAGGTCCAGGCGCGGGGGAACAGGAAGGCGCCGAGATCACGCAGATCGCCCCTGGTCTGGGCGGCGTGCGCGTAGGCGGCGGTCACCATCATGATCGAGGTGGTGAAGGTGATGACCCAGTAGACGGCGTTGTCGGTGTCCACCGAGGTCACCCGGAAGGTGCCGGAGCTGTCGGCGAACCGCTCGGCCACCACGGCGATGCCGAAGGTGATGACCAGCGGCAGCACGACGGCCAGCGGAACCGCCACCAGCCACAGGAATCCCCGCCCGCCGGTGCGGGTCACCTCGGCGGCCAGCGCGCGGCGCAATTGGGTCCCGCCGGAGTCCGGGCGGGCGGCGCCGACGGTCATCGGGTGGCTCCCTCGGCGGCTCGGGTGGCGGTTGCGGCTCCGGTGACGGAGAGATAGGCGTCCTCGAGGCGGCGCGGGCTGCCGTCCTCCTCGGACAGCAGCTCGATCAGCGGCCGGTCGGCGAGCACCCGGCCTTCGCCGATGATCACCACGTGGTCGGCGTTGCGCTCGGCCTCGTCGAGCAGATGCGAGGTGATCAACACGCACACGCCCTCGTCGGCCAGCCGGCGCAGCAGGGCGCGCATCCAGCGGATGCCCGCGATGTCCAGTCCGTTGAGCGGCTCGTCGAGCAGCAGCGTGGTCGGCTCGGGCAGCAGGGCGGCGGCGATGCCGACGCGCTGGAGCATGCCGAGCGAGTAGCCGCCGAGCCTGCGGTCGGCGACCTCGTGCAGATCCACCAGGCGCAGCAGTTCCTCCACCCGCGCCGGGGCGATGCCCCTGGCGCGGGCGATCCAGCGCAGGTGCCTGCGGGCGGTGTGCCGGGGGTCGAAGGCACGGTGGTCGAGGTGCATGCCGAGACCGGGCGGGGTGCTGTGGCCCGCGCGCACCGGCGCGCCGTTCACGTGGACCGTCCCGGTGGCGGGCGCGATGATCCCGCAGATACACCGCAGCAGTGTCGTCTTGCCGGTGCCGTTCGAACCGAGCAGGTAGGTGACCGAGCCGGCCGCGACGCTCAGCTCGGGCACCTCCAGCACGGTGACCCCGGGATACCGCAGGGTGAGATCACGGATGTCGATCATCGCGCCGGGCGGGTCAGAAGTCGCAGGCGATGGGCAGCCCGACGGCCTCGACGCCGTTGCACAGCGATTCGTCGGCCATCTTCCACTTGCCGTCGATGCGCTTCCAGGTGACCGTCATGGTGATGGCCGGGCGGCCCGCCGAGTGGCTGTGCAGCGTGGCGGTGTGCACATCGCCGTTGTGGGTCTCCGGGCCGGTGACGGTGCTCCAGCCCAGCGGCTCGCGGAACAGCCCGAGGTTGTAGACGGTGCGCGGCACGATCACCGCGTTCATTCCGCCCTCCAGGTTCTCGGCCTTGGCCTCGTCGGAGGCGGGGGTGGCGGTGAGGAAGTGCACCTGCGCCTCGAGCTGCTCGAGGGTGGGCACCTCGCTGGTGATGGAGAAGGTACCGGGATCGGCGGTCGCGGACGGGGCGGCGACGAGCGCGGTGGCCGAAACGGCCGCCAGTGCGGTCCCCAGGGCGCCGAACGAGCTCCACTTCTTCATCTAATTCACCTTTCGAGTGAGTGAGGGCACATCCGTGGATCCCGGAAATTGCCAGATGGTCACGGAAAGTTAGCCTAGCCTAAGGCGTGCGGTCAAGACTCATTTAAATAGTCTCGACCCGAGTCGGCGGCAGTGGCCGAGGACGGGAACGCGGCGACGACCGCCGTGACCGGCGGGCCGACGGCGGATCGGTGACAGGCAGCGAGCGACGGGTGAGGAGTGCGATGGGTCAGGAGGTGCAACGGGTGCGGACCGGTACGGAACCGGCGGGCGTGGCTGTGGCGCCCGCGCGTTCAGCGCGGCAGCGGCGCGGTGCGCGGCGAGCGGCTGGTCAGCCGCAGCGTCACCCCGCAGTCGCCCGCCGACGCGTCCGGGCGCACCTCCACCTCGTACTGGGAGGCCAGGGTCGGCGAATGCCGTTGCAGCGCACGCTCGATCATGCCCTGCTGCACACCGGCCACCACCTCGGGCAGATCGCGGGCGATGCGCCGCAGCGGGCAGTTGCACACGCTGATCTCGTGGCCGCCGAAGCTGGACAGGGTCTGCGACACCTGGAAACCCAGCCGGGTCAGGGTGGTGGTCACCACGGTCACCGGGTCGGGCAGCTCGTCGTCGGTGGCGGTGATGCCGGACAGGCTGTCGGCCCACACGCGCCCGGCCGCAACGGCTTTCGCGCGCCGCTCCGCCGGTGTGTCGCCGAGCTGGGCGAGCAGGGCGGCCAGCACCGGCGCCGCCGGGTCGGCGCCGACGGCGAGATAACCCTTGCGCGGCCTGCCCACGGTCTCCGAGGGCAGCCAGGTGCCCTCCACCAGCCCGGCGTCGATCAGGGCATTGAGGTGGAAGCGCGCGGTGGTGATGTGAATTCCCAAGGTGCGCGCGATGACCGGGGCGTCGAGCGGCTCCAGCGAATCGCGCACGAGCGCGAGGACCTTGTCCCGCTGCCGGGGGTTGGCCGCCATCGGTGTTCCTCTCCCGACACGCCCGGCGTCGACTCCTGCCGGGACGTCCCGGACGACAACTTTCCCCCCGATTGTAGAACCGCCCCCGCGGCGGCCGAACCGACAGGAAGCAGACCATGACCACACCATTACCCTTCGACAAGCGCGACTCCGCGCACCTGCCCGGACACTGGCTGCTCGCCCGCCTCGGCAAGCGGGTGCTGCGTCCCGGCGGGGCCGAGATGACCGAGAACATGCTCGACGCGGCGAAGCTGACCGGCGCCGACGTGGTCGAGCTCGCCCCCGGCCTCGGCAAGACCGCCACCGCCATCCTCGAGCGCAAGCCGGCCAGCTATCGGGGCGTGGAAGCCGATCCCGACGCCGCCGCGCTGACCGCCGCCGCAGTCGGCGGCGCGGGTGTGGTGAGCAGCGGCGACGCCGCCGAGACCGGCCTCGAGTCGGAGTCCGCGGACGCGGTGATCGGCGAGGCCATGCTGACCATGCAGACCGACGCGCACAAGGCACAGATCATCGCCGAGGCCCACCGGGTGCTGCGTCCCGGCGGCCGCTACGCCATCCACGAGCTGTCGCTGACCCCCGACGACCTGCCGGAGACGACCAAGACCGAGCTGCGCAAGGCGCTCGCCCGCTCGATCAAGGTCAATGCCCGTCCGCTCACCGCCGCGGAATGGCGGGAGATCCTCGTCGCGGGCGGCTTCGAGATCGAGCACGTCGGTTACGCGCCGATGGCGCTGCTGCAGCCGCGCCGGGTGATCGCCGACGAGGGCGTGCTCGGCGCCCTGCGCATCGTCAAGAACGTGCTGCGCGACAAGGCCGCTCGCGAGCGCGTGCTCGCCATGCGCGCCACCTTCAACGAGCACAAGCGCGAACTGCGCGCCATCTCCATCATCGCGAGGAAGCCGAAGGCATGACCGAACAGACCGCACCCCAGACCCCGGCCGCGAACGGCACCCACGAGTTCCAGCCCGGCGACGGCCCCGGCCCCAGCGCCCGCAGGCTGCTGGCCGGCCCCGGCCTGACCCTGGTCGGCTTCAGCTTCCGCGCCGGCCAGGTGCTCGACGAGCACAAGGCGCCCGGCCCGATCCTGGTCTCCTGCGTCAGCGGGCGCATCGACCTCGAGGTCACCGGCGGCGAGGCGCAGGGCGCGCACCGGCTCGAGCCCGGCTCCACGGTCTACATCGCCGGCGGCGACCCGCACCGGCTGACCGCGCTGGAGGACTCGGTCGTGCACGTCACCCTGCACCGCAACCTCTGACCCGCCACCTCGGGACATCACCTCCGGGACGTAACCCCAGGGACGTAAC
>Ga0079224_100000375_pt1 | contig 42264 bp, 33 predicted proteins | sample Stecom2015_FD_80414 | JGI IMG/M metagenome (GOLD analysis project Ga0079224, IMG submission 80414) | Agricultural soil microbial communities from Utah to study Nitrogen management - Steer compost 2015 | ecosystem: Environmental > Terrestrial > Soil > Agricultural land | place: USA: Utah... | reverse complement strand
TCCCGTCGGGGCATTCCCCAAGGAAGGTCATCGCAACGAGCCTGTGGATATATCGCTTGGGGTGGCCACCCGTCCCGCCGATATTGACCCACTGATGACCGGTGTCGTTGGCGGACGGCTTGAGGACCGTGCCCTTGACTCTCATGGGGCTAGATCGAGACCGTTGCACTATGCGATCCACACTTCGTACCCGGCCGTGGGAACTCGCCTCATACCCGGGGTGGCCCGGGATAGGGCGCCACTCCTCTGCGGGGGTCATTCCGTAAGCACTCCTTGCTTTCTTAGGTGCTCTTTGATCTCTTCGAGGAACGGCCCGGCGTCCGGCATCGGGATGTCGTTCCAGCCTTTGGCTTTGGCGACCAGTTCGGCGGTCTTCGGGTCCGGGTGGGCGCGCTCCCAGGGCCGCACCGGAGCGCAACCGCCGAGGACCGCGAGCGTGAGGCACGCGATCAGGGCGGTGAGCAGGGGTCGCCGCGCGGCGACGTGCGGTGCGTGTCGATGCTTCGTCACCGCACGCGTCAGTACCACGGAACGCGCGCGCCGTCTCTCCGTTCAGTGCACCCGTTGGCCAGGCGCCGCGCCGCTGTCGGGCGCGAGTAAAAAGACGTCTTTGCCGCCCGGGCCCGCGGCCACGACCATCCCCTCGCTCACGCCGAATTTCATGGTGCGCGGCGCGAGATTCGCGACGATCACGACGAGCCGCCCGACGAGCGCTTCTGGCTCGTACGCCGCCTTGATGCCCGCGAACACCGTGCGCGTGACACCGCCGCCGAGGCTCACCGTGAGCTTTAGGAGCTTCTTCGCCTCGGGCACCGTTTCCGCCTGGACGATGCGCGCGACGCGCAGATCGACCTTGGTAAAATCATCAATCGTGCACTCGGGAGCGAGCGGCTCGGCCGCGAGCGCCGCCCCATCGTCGTCGAAGGTCGGCGCGGACGCCGGCTGTTCGGGAACCACCATCAATGCCTCGAGCTGTTTCGGATCCATGCGCTGGATCAAATGCGTGAAAGGAGCCACCGGCACGCCGAGGAGCGGCGTCGTCGCGTCGGCGAAGCGCGTGATCGGCGTCCCCAAGAGCCGCTCCGTCGCGAGCGCGAGCCGCGGCAGCACCGGAGCGAGGTAGACCACGATTTGCCGGTACAGGTTCAGGACCACCGTGCACACGTCCTGCACGGCGCGGGCGCGGGCGGGGTCCTTGCGGAGCTTCCACGGCTCCATCCGGTCCACGTACTCGTTCGCGCGGTCGGCGAGCGCCATCACGAGCCGCATCGCGCGCGCGGTGTCCGCCGCCTCGTACGCCTCGGCGATCTCGGCGCCCGCGCGCACGCCCTGCTCGAAGAGCCCGCCATCTTCCGGATACTCCGCGGAGAGCCCGGTCGTTTCGACGAAGCGCGCCGTGCGGCTCGCCAGGTTCACGACCTTGCCGACGAGATCGGCGTTGACCTTGGCCGCGATCTCCTCCGGATTGAGGTCGATGTCCTCGACGCGCGTGCTGAGCTTGCTCGCGTAGTAGTAGCGGAGATAGGCCGGATCGAGCTCCGCATCCACGTACTGTCGCGCGAAGACCTGGGTGCCCTTCGATTTGGACAGCTTCTCCGAGCGCATCGTGAGAAAGCCGTGCACCTGGATGCGCGAGGGCAGCGTGTAGCCCGCCGCCTTGAGCATGGCCGGCCAGAACAGCGCGTGGAAATAGGTGATGTCCTTGCCGATGAAGTGGACGATCTGGGTGTCGGGCGAGCGCCACCAGGTATCGAACTCTTCGCCGTGAAGGGCGCACCACTCGCGGGTCGCCGCCATGTAGCCGATCGGCGCGTCGAACCAGACGTACCAGTAGTTCCCGGGGGAGTCGGGGATCTCGAAGCCGAAATACGGGGCCGGACGCGACACGTCCCAGTCCCGCAGCGGCTCACCGAGGAAATGCCCCTTCAGGTAGTTCGCGACCTCGGGCTGCAGGCGCCCGGGCGCTTCGATCCACTGGGCGAGGAAATCGTGCATCGCCTCGATGCGCACGAAGAGGTGCACGGCGCTCCGCACCTCCGGGCGCGCGCCGGAGAGCGTGCTCACCGGCTCGACGAGCTCGGTCGCCGAGTACGTGCTCCCGCAGTTTTCGCAGGAGTCGCCGTACTGGTCGGGCGTGCCGCAGCGCGGGCACTTGCCCTTCACGAAGCGATCGGCGAGGAACACGCCCGCTTCGCCGTCGAAGAGCTGCATCACCTCGCGCTCGACGATCAGCCCCTCGCGGCGCAGCGCCGCCCAGAACTCCGCGCAGATCTCGCGGTTCGCGTCGGAGTGCGTGCTGCCGTAGTAGTCGAACCCGATGTCGAAGGCGGCGAAGTCGCGCTGGTGCGCCGCGTTCATCTCCTCGATGAGCGCCTCCTCGCTCCGCCCCTCCTTGCGCGCCCGCATCATGACGGCGGTGCCGTGCGTGTCGTCGGCGCAGACGTACACCGCGCGCCGCCCTTGCATCCGCTGGTAGCGCACCCAGATGTCCGTCTGAATGTACTCCACCAGATGGCCGAGGTGGATGTGGCCGTTGGCGTACGGCAGGGCGCTCGTCACGAGAATTCGGCTCATGTCGGGCCCGCGTCATAGCACCGCAGCCAAGCTGGGTCGCGCGCGCGCTCGCTCACGCGCCCCCCGGGTCCCGCTCCGGACCCCTGAAGCAGCCCGCCGACTTCACTTCGGCGGGGAGGGACGGCGCGAGCCGCCCCTACGAAACAAGGCTAGAACGCCGATCGGCGTTCTAGGGGACGCGGCCCGGCCGGGGCAGGGCGACGCCGGAGCGCACGTGGCGCACCACTTCCTCGACCAGCCGGGAGTCGTACTCCTCGCACTCTTTCGTCACCTTGCCCATCGTCGCGCCCCGGCAGTGGCGCCGGCGTGCCTCGTACGTCTCGGAAATCCGCGGGTCCGTCTCGAGGGCCCGGCGAATGTCGAAGCTCAGCTTCCGCCACTCGACGCGTGAGTGCCGCACCACCGAGGGAGGCTTGGTCCTGAAGTCCCCGTCGTGGATGGTCGCGCAGGAGCCGTTCCAGCGCAGCACGTCGTAGCCGGAGGTGTCGCCGACCTGGACGCCCGTTCGCCCGGTCCGGCGGCGGAGCGCGATCACCTCTTCCCCGTACTCGAGCTTCTCCCCGAGCAACGACATGCCGCCGGACGCGTTGTACGGCTCCGCCCGCGCCACCATGTAGAAGCGCTGCCACGGCGTCCCCGGTCGGAACATGTGCAGGGCCACGTCCGGATAGATCCCGTCGCACAGCTTGTCGACCCAGTGCTGCGGGGGCAGGCACTCGCCGCGCTTCTTCCGCTTCGAGCACTTGGTCGGGATCTTGTTGTTGAAGCCCACCGCGTTCGACTTCCGCTTCTTCTTCTTCTTCGCCTTCGCTCGCTTCGGAGCCTTGGCTTCGTGCCGCGGCGCCTCGGACTCGGGAGCGGCCGCCCGGGGCGCGGAGCCGCAGGCGATGCAGAAGGCACTCAGCAGACACACCACGCGGAACCAACGCATGCGGGGCAAGGAAAGCGCTGGGTGGAGGTCTTGTCAATCGGTCAAGGGGCCAGTTTCGTCTTCGTTGCGAAGAGAAATGCAAGCACTGTGTCGGCACAGCAAAAGGATGCATTCCGAGTGCACACGCTCGCGGTGCGGCAGGCGTCCCGAGATGCGATCCGGATTTCTCCGCACGGTGAGCGCGGGAGCCAATCCTCGCGGATGAGCTCTGGCCTTCAGCCTCGATTCATCTCGGAAATTCGTCGATACGAACCGGAGCGCCGGAGCGATGTACTACGCTCGCCGTCATGGGTTTGCTCGACGAAGAGGTCGCGATCGTCACCGGCGCGGGCAACGGCATCGGCCGCGCCACGGCGCTTCTGTTCGCGCGCGAGGGCGCGAAGGTCGTCGTCAACGATCGCGGGGGCGCGCGCGACGGCACGGGCGAGAGCCGCTCCGCGGCGGATGCGGTGGTCTCGGAAATTCTCTCGAGCGGCGGAAACGCCGTTGCGAGCTACGACGACGTCTCCACCGAGAGCGGCGCGGACGCGCTGATCGAGCTCGCCCTGTCGAGCTTCGGAGGGCTCGACGTGCTCGTCAACAACGCGGGCATCCTCCGCGACAAGACCCTGCTCAAAATGGAGCTCGACGCGTGGCGCGCGGTGCTCGACGTGCACCTCACGGGGACGTTCTTGTGCCTGCGCGCGGCGGCGCGCGCGATGAAGGCTCGCGGCATTCGCGGCAGCATCGTGAACACCACGAGCGTGTCCGGGCTGCTCGGCAATTTCGGACAAGCGAACTACTCGGCGGCGAAGGGCGGTATCTACGGGCTCACCCGCACCGCTTCGATCGAGCTGCAGCGCTACGGCATCCGCGTCAACGCCGTGGCGCCCCTCGCCAAGACGCGGATGACCGAGGACCTGCCGATGTTCGAGAAGCTCGACGAATCCTTGTCGCCCGAGCACGTCGCGCCGGCGCATTTGTTTCTCGCGAGCGAGCTCGCGCGCGAGGTGAGCGGCGTCGTGCTCGCCGTCGCCGGACAGCGGATGAGCGTCTACAAGGTCGTGGAAAGCGCCGGCAAGTACAAGGAAAAGGACCTGGGCCCCTGGACGGCCGCCGAGATCGCGGAACACTTCGACACGATCGGTAAAGTCTAGTCGCGGCGGTGAGGCCTATCGCCCCGGGCCTCGCGACGTCGCCGCGCAGGGCCGTCCGTCCCCAAAGCCCGGGGAAACCGGCGCCCGGCTGAATTGCTGGCCCAGGGGCTGGGTGTTAGCTTACCCGGACGGCCGGCATCGGCCGCTGCCCATGCCGCGCGACGCGCACATCCCGCTTTTTCTGTGGATAGCGACCGCCGTGCTAGTCCACCTTTTGGGCGGCGGCGGAGTCCATCAAGTCTCCGAATACTTGGAGGAGCGCCTCGATCTGCAGCGCTTCGCGGAGGGCGTCCACAGCTACGTGCGGGGACAGCAAGGACCCGTCGAGGTGACGCTCGAGGCCATCCCCGAGGTCGAGCCGCCGGAGCCCGAGGCCGAGGAGCCCGAGCCAGAGCCCGAAGCCGAGAAGCTGCGCGAGGTCCCCGAGCCTCCCCCCGAACGAGCGGAGCGTCCCCTCGAGCCCCCCGTGGTGAAGCTCGAGGAGAAGAAGGAGGCGGAAAAGGAAGCGGAGAAGGTCGAGCCGCTCCAGGACAAGAAACGGATTTCGGTCCGGCAGCGCGTCGAGGACGAGAACCAAGAGGACAACCCCGACGCGGAGTTCCTCGCGGAGCACAACAACCGCGTCCGCGAGCAGACGCAGTCGCGCATCACGTCGAACAACCAAGACGACCCCGAGCCGACTCCCGGCTCGAACGACAGCGGTGTCGGGGATCGACCGGGCAACGCGCACGAGACGCGCATCGCCCACAATGAGGACCGCCCCGGTGAGGAAGGCCGCGCTCCGAGCGAAGAGCCCGCCGCGATGCGGCCGAAACCGAGCGACGTTCCCCCCAACGCGGGCGCGCCGGACGTCGCGAACGCGCGGCCCCCCGAAGCGCCACGCCAGCCGGGAGACGTCACCGGTGTGAAGCGCCCCGGTGACGACCGCACGGCGCAAGCGACCCCGGAAGAGGCGGATCGCTCCCCGGAGCGAGAAGCCCGCGAGCGGACCGAAATCGTGACCTCGGAGCACGGAGCCGAGGCGCATCCGGGCGCGCAGCGCGAGCAAGAACAGCGCGAGGCGCGGAAGCCGCGACGGCTACCCCCGCGGCGCGTGCGCGGCTACGAAGATCTCCTCGGCCTGGGCGCCGCGGGCACCACGCGGAACGGCATCAACCTGAACCTCACGCCGGGCGTCGCTCGAGAAGCGATCGGGCTCGATCAGCTCTCGCGCGAGCGCCTCGCCGACGGCGCTCGGCGCCGCAGCCAACACCTCGGCTCGTGGAAGACGGCGGGCCTCGAGCGGTGGCGCTCGGCGATCGAAAACTACGTCCCGAGCGTGCGCCCCGGCAATCAAACGGCCCTCAACACGGCGCGCGCCCCGTTCGCGAGCTACCTCGCGGCGATTCACAATCGCCTGCACCCGATCTTCGCCGACTGGTTCCTCGACAGTCTCGACTCCCTGCCCGCGGGGCATCCGATGAATCGCCCCGATCTGCGCACGAACCTGGAGATCGTGCTGGATCGAGCCGAGGGGCGCATCGTCCGGATGGGCGTGACGCGCACGAGCGGGATCACCGCGTTCGACGTGGCCGCGCTCGACTCCGCGCAGCGCGCCTCCCCGTTCGGGCCGCCGCCGCGCGAGATCGTCTCACCCGACGGCAGCGTCTATCTCCACTGGGAATTTCACCGCGATCCGCGGATCGCTTGCACCACCTACAATGCGCGCCCCTTCATCCTGAAGGCGCAGCCCAAGCCCGCTCCAGCGCCGACGCCCGCGCCGCCACCGGACGACCAGGAACAACACGGGGCCTTGCCGTTGCCGCAGAAGCTCGGGATGCGCGTCCGGTAACCCACTCGTTTCATGAGGTCTGTGAACGCCATCGCGACGAGCACCCGTCCGCGGCCGGTCGAAGGAGCTGGGGTCTCGCTGATCGCGTATGCGGCGGCGGCGTGGCTCGCGGCCGTCTTCGCGCGCGCCCTCTCGCCGGCGCTCCCGGGATCCGCGGTGGGCATCGCCGAGCTCATTTGGTCCACGCGTTTCGGGGCGGCCTGCGCGAGCCAGCTCGTCGCCGCGGGCGGCATCGCGCTCTGCATCCGCCTGCTCGGGACGGTGCTCCCGCTCCCCGGGCTCGGCGTCGGCCTGCGCATGCTGATTGCACCGACGACGCTCGCCGTCGTCGCGCTGGTCGTGAGCGCCGCGACGCGACCGCTCGATCCCACGCTGAGCTCCGTGCTCGGGGTCGCTGCGGCGGTGGCGCTCCTCGCGCCCGCGCCGTTGCTCTTCTCCGGACCGGAGACGCGGCTCGCTGCCGTGGTGCTGACCGGAGCGGGCATCGCGACCGGGTGTGACGTGCTCGCGATGGAGCTCGGTCGCAAAGGCGACACGGGCGGGCCCGAGCAGCTCGCCGCCGCGGCGCTGGTGCTCGATCTCGCGCTCGCGGCGCTCGCCATCGCGTCGCGCGCTCGGCGCGGCTCCCGCCTCACCGCGAGCGTGCTCGCGTTCACGGTGCTCGTGCTCGTGCCCGTCGCGATCGCGGCAGGCGGCGACGGCCACGCGGCGTCGGGCATCGAGGTGCTGTTCTATCGCAGCCTCGAGGCGCTCTCGGATCCGTGGCCGTTGCTTCTCCCGACCTGGCTCGAGCACACGGCGACGCTGGTGCCGTTCGCGGCCAGCGCGGTGTTGATCGTCCTCTGCCTACCGCGCGACGATCTCGCCGTGGCGCTCGCGCTCTGCCTGCTCGGCAGGCCCGCGCCCGGCGCGCCGATCGCCACGCTGCTCTCCGCGGGGGCCGCGCTGCTCGCCACGCGCGTGTTCTACGTGTCGTTCCGGCGCGGCGCGGGCGCCCGGGACGGCTCCGCGCGGCAACGCGGGCCGCGCTCAGCGCCGAGCGACGCGGATCACGCGCGCCCGAACGCCGCGAGCGCTCCGAGCACCACCACGAGGTAGGGCATCGACGCGAAGAACACGCGACGCGCCCAGACGTCGTCGTTCTGCGCGGCGAGCCCCGCGGTGGCGAGAACCAAGAACAAGAGCCCGCTCGACAGCGCTATCGCCGCGTACGCGATCCCCGCGAGGCCGAGCGCGATGGGCAAGAGCGAGACGAGCACGAGCACGAGGCTCTGCGCGGCGATCTCGAGCTTGGCGCGCCGCACGCCGCGCACGACCGTGAGCACGCGGAGCCCTGCGCGCGCGTACTCCTCGCGGCGGAAGACCGCGATGGCGAGGAAGTGGGGCAGCTGCCAGACGAGGAGGATCGCGAACTGCATCCAGGCGAGCGTCTCGAGCGATCCCGTGACGCTGGCCCAGCCGATGAGCGGCGGGATCGCCCCCGGCACGGCCCCCACGTGGAGCGACAGCGGCGTGACGCGCTTGAGCGGCGTGTAGATGACCGTGTAGCTGACGAGCGCCGCGAGCGCCAAGCCGGCGCAGAAGAGGCCGCCCACGACGGCGAGCAGCGCGAGGCCGGAGACGGCCGTGACGGCAGCGAAGATCAGCGCGACTTCGGGCGTGATGCGACCGGACGGCAACGGGCGCCCCCGAGTCCGCGTCATGAGCCCGTCCGTGTCCCGCTCGAGGTACATGTTCACGGCGTTCGCCGCCGCGACCACGAGGACGGTGCCGAGCAGCACCGCGGCGAGGCGCAGCACGCCGAGCGAGCCGGGCGCAGTGAGCGCGCCACAGAGCGTGGTGATCGCCACGAGCCGGGTGACCCCCGGCTTGCTGAGCTCGATCAACGCGGGGGCGAGGCGGGCCGCCGGGGCCGCCGGGGTCTCACGCAGCACGGGGCTTTGGGACAACACGTCTTCAGGATCCTCGGTCGTCTAGGTGGGATTTTCCGGTCTCGCCCTTGGCCGGGAGGAGCTTCGGGGGACTTTCGGTGACCGAAATGGCGGGCGGCGGCTTTGCGGGCGGTTCCTCGCCACGGACGGCCTTCCGGTAGGTCCTGAGACCCGCGCCGAGGCCCTTACCCAGTGCCGCCAGACGATTGCCGCCGAGGAGGAGCACGAGGATAACCGCGAGGACGAGGAGGGCGGACAAACGCCGATTCCGGCTCGGCGCCGGGAACACCCGACGCTCGCGTGCCCTACCATCGGCCACCCTGCCGGGCAATGACATCTCACGGACGCCGAACAACCCCGGGCGCCTCGAAGGCCCCACGGCCGGGGAGGCCGGCCCGGGAGCGGAACCACGCTCCTGCCCCGAGGAAGTTCCCGTGCCGCCGAGAGCGCTGTTATGATCGGCGTCCGTGGTTTGCGCGGCCGAGCCTTGGGAGCCGCGCCCCCCTCGCGAGGACGACATGCGTTTGCTCAGGTCCATCGTGGCGCCGGCGGTGATCGCCGCCTTCTCGACCCTGTCTTTCGACGCGCACGCGCTCGAGGCACCGCCGGATCCGACCGGCAAAGGCATCGCCGGGGGTGCGTTGCTGGGGGCGGAGCTCGTGTTGGCGATCGAGGCAGCGTTCGATGTCGAGCCGACATGGGCCTACGTCGTGGGCGGGCTCGTCGGCGCGGGCGGCGGCGCCGTGGGCGGTTACTTCGTCGAGGAGGAGGCCGATCCGCGTATTCCGATGTTCATGCTCGCGGGCGGGATGGCGCTCGCGATCCCGACGATGGTCGCCGTGCTGAGCGCGACCGCGTACGAAGCACCCGAGGGCCCCGTCGGCTCCGGCTCATCGCCCGCGCTCGTCGGCGTCGACGCGGAGCGCGTGTCGCTCGGCGTTCCGGCGCTCGAACTTCGAGACGTCTATTCGCGTTTCGAAGTTGCGGCCTACGGTGCCCAGCAGGCGACCGAGGTGCGCGTGCCGGTGCTGAACGTGCTCTTTTGACGTGAAGGGTAGTAAAGGAGCAAGAGCATGGACTCGGCTCCTCTCCCCTTTGCTTCGTGGAACGCCAGCCGTTAGCATGAGTCGTCGTGGTGCGGCTGCGCGCCACTGCACGAGCAAAGCGACATGGCACAGGCCGCCCTGCAGAAATCCGGGAGCACGGTTCGCAGTCGGCGAGGCGACGATCCGTCGCTCGGCAAGGTCATTGCCGGGCGGTATCGGCTCGAGGCCCGCATCGGAGAAGGCGGGATGGGCATCGTTTATCGAGCCCGTCACGTCCTCATCGACCGCGTCGTGGCAGTGAAGCTGATACGGCCCGATCTTCGCGGCGAGACGCACCTCCGAGCCTGGATGTTGCGGGAGGCGCGCGCCGCGAATCGCGTCGATCACGCCCACATCATCGATATCCACGACATCGGCGAGACCGACGACGGCGAGCTCTACCTCGTGATGGAGTACCTCGTCGGAACACCGCTCTCCGCGGACCTCGCTCGCGGTCCGCTCCCGCTCGCGCGCGCCGTCGACGTCCTCGAGCAGATGGGCGCGGCGCTGACGCGCGCGCACGACCTCGGCGTCGTGCACCGGGACCTGAAGAGCGACAACATCCTGCTCACCCAGCGCGGCGGCCGCAAAGACTTCGTGAAGATCCTCGACTTCGGCCTCGCGGCGCTCGCGCACGATCCGCGGCTCGCGCCGAAGGGCGCGGTGTTCGGGACGCCCGAGTACATGTCGCCCGAGCAGGCCCGCGGCGAGCAGGCCGGCCCGCACTCGGACCTCTACGCGCTCGGCGTTCTCTTCTTCGAGATGCTGACCGGTCAGCTCCCGTTCCGCGCGAGCGATCGCGACACGCTGCTCGAGATGCAGCGGACGGCGCCGGCCCCGCGCCCCACGAACCTGCGCAAGGACTGCCATCCGGTCGCCGAGCGCATCGTGCTCCGCCTGCTCGAGAAGGATCCGCGCAAGCGCTACCGCGACGGCCATCACCTGCTCGAGGAGCTCAAGGCGCTGCAGCGCTCGCTGCCCAGCACCTCCTGGGAGAAGGAAGGCGGGACGAGCGAGCACGCGAACGCGGCGCCGCCCCCGCCGCCTCCGCCGAAGTCTCCCGGGGTGAACGAGTGGGGCAGCCGCGCCGGCCTGTTCGCGCGCATGCTCGCGCGCGTGTACCCGGCCGGCAACGCGCCGGACGAGATCCAACACGCCGTCAGCACGCTCTGGGAGCTCGCGTCGAAGGGCAGCGCGCTCGAAGGCGAGGTCGCGAGCCTCACGCGCAAGCTCGAGGCGCTCGAGCGGCGCGGTCGCGCCCTGCGCGCGGAAATCGGGCGCAAGGTGGAAGAGCTCGCGCAGGAAGAGTCCCGCGTGCTGCGCGAAGCCGCCGCCTACGCCGAAGAGGAAGAGGGCGCTCGCCGCGAGCTCGCGCAGGCGCAGCAGGTCGCGCAGGAGAAGCTCGCTCAGGCGGCACAAGCCGAACGGAATGGAACCGGTACACGCACCATCTACGAGCAGGCGGGCGCCGCGTCGGCGATGGTCGAGGCGCAGCGGCAGTGGCTGAAGACACGTGAGGCGCGCCGCATGGCCCGCGAGGCCACGGCCTCGGATCTGCGCCGGCAGATCGACGATCTCCGCGCGCAGCTCGCTCGCTACGCCGAGGCGCTCGAAGAGGACCTGAACAGCGGGCGCGAGAAGATCGCGCTGCGCACGCGCGAGGGCCTCAAATACGAAAAATCCTTCGTCGACAGCTCGCAGACGCTGATCGCCCACCTCCGCGGCAAGCCCGAGTGCCGCGATCTCATGAGCGAGCTGCTCGCCATGAGCGGCAACGACGCGGACCCCGGCTCGGCGATGCCCTCGCGCGCCGCCGACGGCACGTGATCAGGACGCCTTCAGCTTCGCCCCGAAGTAGGCGCGCAGCTTCACCAGGTTCTTCTCGTCGCGAGTGAACGCCGGGACCGCATAGGAGCCCGCGAACTCGCGCGCCTCGCGCACGAGCGCGGCGCGCGCCTCGGCGTCCCCGAGGACGCCGTCCACGGTGCGGCCCCGCACCACGCGCTGATCGAGCTCGGCGACGTGGGCCGCGAGCGCCTCGAAGGTTTCTCCCAAGAACTCGCGCACCAGCGCGGCGTCGGCCGCGAGCCGGTGCACCGTGGCTCCCGGCTCTCGCTCGCGATCGGGGGGGAGCTCGCCCTCGCCGACGGCTCCCGCGGCGACGCGCACGACGAACGCGTCGTCCAGGTAGCCGAGATCTTCGAGGCCGTCCGGGATCAGGTCCACGGACTTGACCACGTAGACGAGGGCGCGCGCCGCCGCACGGCTGAGCGCCTCCGGCGCGTCGCTTTCGAGCACGCCGGCGAGGGCGCGGGCGTCGTCTCCCAAGGTCCGGAGCCAGGCCGAAAAGCTGTCGAGGCAGCGAGTCTCGAAGGAGGACATCGCCGCCGAGGTACCATCGAGGCCCCCGCGACGCCAAGCCCTCCCCTACTTTTCGCCGCAGAGGATGCGGAGCGCGTTCCGCGAGAAGATGCGCCTCACGTCCTCGCGCGAGAGCCCCGCGCGCTCGAGCTCGCTCGCGAGCCGCGGGAAGCCGCCGACGTCGGCGAGCTCCGGCGGCGGATTGATGTCGCCCTCGAAGTCCGAGCCGATCGCTACGTGCTCCACGCCGGCTACGCGCACGAGGTGCATCACGTGCTTGACCACGTCGGCGAGCGTTGCGGGCCTGCCCGAGACCAGGAATCGGGAGTGGAAGTTGACGCCGACGATGCCGCCCGTCGACGCGATCGCGCGCAGCTGTTCGTCCGTGAGGTTCCTCGGGTGATCGGCGAGCGCGCGCGCGTTCGAGTGCGTCGCGATCGTCGGAACACCGCTCGCGCGCGAAAGCGCGATCACATCCTCCACGGCGCGGTCCGACGCGTGCGACACGTCGATCGGCACCCGCAACCGATGCGCCCGCTTCACGAGCGCTTTGCCCGCCTGGGTCAAGCCGAAGGGCTTCGGTTTGGGATCGCCCGAAGACGACGCGAGCTCGTTCGCCTTGGAGTGAACGAGCCCCAAGCTGCGCACGCCGCGACCGACCCACTCGTCCAGGCGTTTCGGATCCTGGGCGAACGCGCCAGCGCCCTCGAACGCGAGGAACGTGCGCACCCGGCCAGCCACCTCGAGGCACCCCGGGGCCAAATACGGCGGGGTCTTCCCGAGCTGCCCGAGGACGCCCCGATACGACATCTCGAAATCGGAGAAGCGCGGCCCCTCCGGCGCGTGGGACTTCGGCACGAAGAGCGGAAGCACCACGCCCACGACGCCGGAGCGCGCGAGCTTGCGCGCGGGAAACTGACCCGAGCTCTCGGCGAACGACCCATCTCGGTAGTTGAACCGGTACGGCAGGTCGACGTGCAGGTCCACGACCGCGATCGGACGCTCCTTCGCCTCCGCGCCGCGCGCGGGCAGGCGCACGAGCAGCGTCGCGAGGGAGATGCCGAGGGCGAGCCACGCCGTTCGCCGGAGGCCGGTCCGAATGCGGGAAGAAGCGCCGCGGCGCGGGGTCGAGCTCTCGAGCGTCATTCCACGGTCGGGCAACCGTACACCACGTCGACGCGGCGCGCTCCACTCTCGCGGATCTGCGAGCAAATGGGGCCCACGAGCTCGATGATCGGCGGGTCCTCCGACGTGTCGAGCTCCCAGCCGGACCCATCGTCTTCCATCGGCCGAACCACTTCGCAATCGACCGCCACGTTGACGAGGTTCGCGTTGGAGGGGGTCGTGCCGAGCTCGACCTCGCACGAACGGACCAAGAGCTGGGTGATCTCGTGGAACACGTCGACGAGGCCCTGGACACCGCCCTCGCTCGACACGGCGTAGTACGCCTGCTCGTCGTCGCTGGGAACGCCGCCCGCCTCGGCGAAGGCCTCGAGATGGGGCGCGTAGAGCTCGGTCCCGGGAATGCCCACGACGAAGGTGGGAATGTCCGCCTCGCGGAGCGCCTCGATTTCGTCGAGCACCGACGCGTCGTCGAGGCAATACTCGCCGGCCCCGGCGCAGCAGTTGTCGTCCTCGTCGCACTGCCCGTCGAGCCACGGCGTGCAGCGCGTGCGATCGCAAGTGTTCTCCTCGTTGCAGTTCGGGCCGCCGTCGGTCGCGAGCAGCACGTACTTGTCCCCCTCGAGATCCGCGCCGAGGCCCTCCGTGAAGTACTCGCGCGCGCGAGCGAGCGCGAGCGCCGTCGGCGTGCCGCCGCCGGGCGGCGTCGAGTCCAGGAGGTCGAGGATCTTGGGCACGCTCTCGGTCCCCGCGTCGATCGGGATGTTCACCGCGGACGCTCCTCCGGGCACCTCGCAGCAGTTGCTCTCGCAATCCACGGGGATGGTTCGAAGCGGCGCGTACGGATAGAGCAAGAGGCCGATGTCGAGCTTGTCGGACGTGGCCTCGAGCGCCTCGCCGAGCGCGAGCCGCATTGCCTCCCACTTGTCCTGATCGAAGCCATCCGGCTGATCCGTCATGCTGCCGGACTTGTCGATCACGAGCAGCAGGTTCACCTTCTTGAGCTCGGCCTGAACGCTGCTCCCGCCGCAGTTGCCGAGCCCCTCGAGCTCTTCGCACGCGGGCACGGGCGCCGGTTTTTCGCCCTCCCCACCGTCCCCGGCGTTGCCCGCTTCCGAGCGGCCGCCGAAGGCCACCGGGTTTCCCGGTCGACCACCGGTCTCGGCGGCTTGGGGAGCCGGGATCTCGGAGGGGTCCTCTTGAAAGATCGTGCAGCAAGGAATCGCGGCGAGAACGAGGGTCCAAAGCCTGCGTCCCGAGCGGGCTGAGTGAGCGAGACTCATGAGGGGCTCCTTCGACTCGAGCGGGCTCGCGGCAGATCGCTTCGAGCCAGCGGGCGGCTCCTCGGGACGTTACCGCCTAACGGAGCGGCCGGCAATTTGCTCCGCGTTGGGGGGTTCGCAGCGGTTCGCAGCGCGAAGGGGCGAGCGCGCGCCCTCGTGCACGCGGGCCGCATTCCGCGCTCACATGCCCGCCCGATGTAGGCTCGGGCTCGGACCGACGGCGACCGTTTCAGTTCGAGACGGGTCCTCGAATCGAAAAGTGATTTGACGATCCAAAACCGCGTTCGGCTCGGGCACTCACACGGTGAACCGGAGTGATAAACCCGGCAGCGTTTGTCTACCGGGGTATTCCAATTCGCATCGATCGCACGACGATTCGACCGCGCCTGTGCCGCGCTCTGCTATTTTCTGGAACATGGGTCAGCGATACGGGTTCGTCGCCTGCTTCGTCGTGTCGTGTTTTGCGTGCTCGTCGAGCGGAGGGAACGACGATCCCCTGCCCAACGTTCCGCCGCCACCGCCGACGACGGGGACACCGATCGTGGTGCCTTCGGGGGGAAGCGGGGGCGGACCAAGCGGCGAGCCCCGGGACGGCGGCACCAAGCCGCTCACGCCGGACCAGGTGACGGCGCTCGAAACCTCGTCGTGCGCCGGGTGGAAGGCAGAGGTCGAGTCCCTGCCCGCGCTCTTGCAGCTCGTCGTGGACGTGAGCGGCTCGATGGACGACGAAGCGCCGGGCCCGGGCAACGACAGCAAATGGGAGCTGACCCGCGAAGCGCTGCGCGACGCCATCGCCGGCCTCCCCGACACCACGGGCGTCGGCGTGCTCTACTACCCGAATCGCCGAACGAGCCGGAGTAGCAGGCCTCAGGACATCACCGCTTGTGTCGACACCGACGAGCTCATTCCCATGGCGCTGCTCGGTGCTCCCGGTTCGAGCCACCGCGACCGGATCGACGACTCCTTGAACGATGTCTCGCCGAACGGCGCGACGCCCACGCACGACGCGTTCTACTATGCGTTCGAGAATGGGCTCCAGCCGTCGAACCTGACGGGCAATCGCTTCATGTTGCTCATCACCGACGGCGCTCCCACGCTCGCGCGCCAGTGCGTCGGCGACGGCAGGACGCCCGTCGATACCGATCCCATCATCGACGAGATCGAGCGGGCGCGCGACGAGGGGACCCGCACCTTCATCATCGGCTCCCCCGGGAGCGAGGTGAGCCTCGGCGGCTCGATGGATGACGCCCGTCCCTGGCTGTCGCGGGCCGCCATGGTGGGCGGCACGGCGAAAGACGGCTGCACGGAGAGCGGCCCGAACTTCTGCCATTTCGACATGACGCAGGTCTCGGATTTCGGGGCGGCGCTCCGCGACGGGCTCGCGCAAATCGCCGGTCAGATCGTCTCGTGCGCTTACGACATTCCGACGCCCCCGGCCGGGCAGAGCATCAACCTCGAGGCCATCAACGTGGTGCTGTCCTCGAACAGCGGCGACGCCGAGCTCGTGCTGCGCGACGACATGGGCGCGTGCAGCGAGGGATGGAAGATCGAGGGCGACCAGGTCGTGCTGTGCGAGGCCACCTGTGATCGGGCCAAGTCCGACGAGTCGGCGCGCGTGCAGCTCCTGTTCGGCTGCACCTCGAATCAGGTGCCCACCGTCGAGTGATTTTCGGGGGCCCGGCCCCGGCCCCCGAGAACGCCGATCCGCTTGTCGGATCGGCGCATTTCGGCGCGTACCCAGCCGTTCGTCGCTCTAGCTCAGCGCTGGCCGAGCCGCTCAGCGCAGGCCGAGCCGCGGCTTGCAGCCGAGCCGGACTTCGACGCGGCCTGCGCCGAACCGGGCGCACGTGCACGGGCACACTTGAATGCTGCGCGGGCTCGCCGGGTTGTCGTAGAACCAGCCGCCGTTCGGGTTCCGATCGCAGGACGCCGACGACTCGAGCCGCGGGATCTCCTCCGGCTCTCCCGAGGCGGGCGTGTACACGATCTGCACCTCGTCGAAATCCACGCGGAGGTCCGGATCCGGGGACGCGGGGATCTGGTACTGGCACGCGAGCTGTGCGTTGGAGATGTTGAGCAGTGTCTCCAGGAACGAGTCGGTGAGGTTCGACTCGTCCACCAGGTGTCCTTCGCGCGTCCCGCCCCCGCGCGCGATGTTGTCGAGGTTCGGAGCGCCCTCGAGCCCAACGGCGTACGTGCGCACCGACGGCTCGTCCTCGTAGGCGGCGCGCGCGACGTCCACGACGTCGGAGACCTGGGCCGAGCACTGCGTGGGGAACGCGTCCGAAACGAGCACTACCATCGTCGCCCGCTCCGGGTGATCCTCCGCCCACTCCTTGGCGTAGGCGATGGCCCCTTCGAGGGCCGGCAGCACCGGGGTGAGTCCTCCCGGGACGGTGTCGTCGATGGCGGCCACGATGTCCTCGCCGACCTCGGAGAGCGGCCCGATCGGCACCACCGGCGTCTCGTAGTTGCTCGCGTCGCAGTCGAGATCGTCGTCGGACCCGCCGGAGAGACCGAAGAAGCCGATGCCGGCGCCGATCGAGCCCGCGTCCGACGAGCTCACGAACTCTTCCACCGCGGCGCGGATCGCTTCCCAGCGCGTCGTGCCCGTTCCGGCGGCCTCGTATCCCATGGACACGGACCGGTCCATGATGATGTAGAGGTCCACGGGGGTCACCTCGGCCTCGGTGCTGAGGGCCACGCAGGCGCTGGCTCCTGCTTCGCCGCCAGCCTGATCCTCGAAGGGGAGCCCGGCGCACATCTCGCTGCCGCTCTTCCCGCCCTTGGAGGAGAGCCCACCCTGACCCTGACCCCCGCCGGGCGCGCCGCCCTGCCCACCCGTGAGCGTGGAGGGCGGAATGCTGGGGCCTCCCCCACGCACGCCGTCACCGAGCCCTTTCCCCTCTTCGTCGTCGCTGCAGGCCCCCATGCCGAGCGCGAGGAGGCAGCCGAGCCCCAAGAGCCCGAGGCTCCGCCGCCACACACTCGCGCCGATAGGTGGACCTTGTATCATTCCGGAACGTAGACGCCGCACGGGAACCAGATATCGATGCCTTGAGCCCCGGACTGGATCAACTGACATCCCGCTCCTTGCACGACCACTTGGTTGGCTCCGTTAAGTCGCCAGCCGTCGGGGTCGTTGTACGGAAGCTGTGTGCCGTCCACCGTCACGCGCCCCTGGTCGGCGGCCGACGGATTGACGGTGCCGTTCAGGTCGAACGTGCAGCTCCGGACGCCGTTGATGATGATGTCGAACGCCTCGGTGAGCTGCGCGGGGTCGTTCGCCGGGTAGTAGCGATCCATCGGGTCGTTGGCGGGGAAACCCTGTCCGAGGTTGGCGATCTCGTGCAGGTGATCCTCACCCACCTGATTGCCGACGCTGATGACGAACGTCTGAATGCCGGCGTCGAACGCCGCACGGATCGCCTCGACGGAGCGTTGCCGCCCTTCCTGCATCGCATTGACGCTCGTGCAGGTGTTCGGCTCGCCGTCGGTCGCGAGCACGATCACCTTGGGCCCGGGGAACGTCACCGGATCGAGATCGCGGAGCTTCGGCCAAACCACGTCGAGGCTCTGACCGGTGGGCGTGCTTCCCTCCCAATCGTCGGGGAGATACACCGCCGACATCGCCTGCAGATTGTTGAGCGCGACGGGCACCTCGATCAGGTTCGGGCACATCGCCGCTCCCGAGCCAGAGCCCGCGGTGCCGGACGCGCCGCCCGCGCCCCCGCTTCCGCCGAACCCTCCTCCGGGGGGTAGGCCGGGACCGAACCCACCACCGAAATTGGCCGGGCCCGTATAGAGCGTGAGCCCGAAGCGCACTTCGGCCTGGAGCTGCGTGACGATGCCCGTCGTCGGATCGATCAGCGCGTCGCGCACGACGTTCCAGCGCTCCTGGCCGCCGGCGCCGAAAGGCGTGTTCATGCTGAGCGAGCGGTCGACGACGAGCATGACGTTCGGCGTCTGCTTCTCGAACTCGACCTGAGACGTCGCGCACGTGGCCGCGCCGGCATTGCCCCCGCTGTTCGAGCCGCCGAGGATGATGCCGCCGCCGGAGGTTCCGGGCGCGCCTCCGCCACCGGGTGGTGCCTGACCCGTGCCGGTGGGAACGATGCAGCGGCCGTCGGCGCTGCACGCCTGCCCCGAGGGACAGGGGAGATACTCGCTGCAGTCCGCGCGACAGGTCTTCTCCGGACCGCAGTAGGTGCCGGTGCCGCATTCATTGCCGTTCGGGCAAGGCACCGCCGCGAACGATGGCAACCCGTTGTCCTGCGAACCGCTACTGCAGGCAATGGCCCACGCAGCTGCATTCGTCACAGCCAGCACCAAGAGGCTGCTGCTCCGCAAAACGCCAAAGCCCAAGGACATCGTCAAACCTCCGAACGGCTGTTTCCGGGAAATGGGGCCGCCGACTCCCGAGCCCGCCTGGAGCGCCGGGTGAGTCGCCATCGCATGGAGGCATAGTATCCCCTATCGTCCGGGTGCAGGCGTGGGGTCGCGTCCGAATTCGTTCCTCGACACGCGCGAATCACGGCCAGGCGCGCAGCAGCCACGGAGTTTTCCAAAGGCACTGTGCCTGGCGGATGAAAAGCCCCCTTCTTTACGAACCGGGCTCATGCGCAGTTGGCGTCGAGCCCGAACCGGGCTGGGCCCGATTCGCGCCAGGCGATTTTCGACGTCAAACCGGCTCGTTTCCGGGCTTCCACTTGATGTTGCAGCCGATGCTCGGCTTCTGTTCGGCGCTCGGACGACCTCCTGCGAGCAGCGCTTCCACGGCAGCGCGCGCGTCCCGTCCCGTGACAGGCACGTTATTTCCCGGGCGGCTGTCGTCGAACTGTCCCCGATACGCGAGTTTGCCCTCTGAATCGAAAATATACAGGTCTGGTGTACACGCGGCCTGAAACGCGCGCGCGACGGCTTGGCTCTCGTCGAACAGGTACGGAAAGACGTAGCCGGCCTCGCGCGCCTCGCGCGCCATCGACTCCGGAGCGTCTTCGGGATACGCCGTGGCGTCGTTCGCGTTGATCGCGACCATCGCCACGCCCCGCTCTTTGCAGAAGGTTCCGAAGCGCGCGAGCTCCGCCCGAATGTGCTTCACGAACGGGCAGTGATTGCAGATGAAGATGACGACGGACGGTCGCCCCTGGAGCTCCGTCGACGTCACCGTGCGTCCGGAAACGACGTCGGGCAGAGAGAACTCCGGCATCGGGGTGCCGAGCGGCAGCATGGTGGAGGGAGTGCGGGCCATGGTCTCGGCCGTCACTATACCCGCGCTCCGCCGCGATGCAGCGCCGACCTCGCTAGCGAAAAACCCCAACGAGTGCGGCGCTCGAGAACGCAGCTCGCGGCCTTTTCACGCTCCGCCATGGCGCTAGAACGCCGATCGGTTTGACCGATCGGCGTTCTAGCCTCGTTTCGTAGAGGCGGCACGCGCCGCCCCTCCCCGCCGAGGTGAACTCGGCGGGGCCCCTCCCCACGCGGGCACTCTGTCCGACGCAGTTTTCCGAATATCTCGGCGCGTTCCTAACCGGTTGTCGCTCTAGAAGCCCGCCCGAGACCGGGGCTTTTTCGCGCGATGACGCTCGAGGCCCAACCCGATTCAGAGAGAGCTGGTGCGGAGATCTCCCGCGGCGCGGATGGGGAGGATGAGGCGCGCTTCGGCTTCGTTGCCGTCGTAGAGCGTCGCGTAGATCGCGCGGCTCGAGAGGACCCGCTTCGTGTAGTGGCGCGTCTCTCTGAACGGCACGAGCTCGACCCAGAGATCGAAGTCCGCGGAGGGACGCTCGCGCAGCCAACGCGCGGGCCGCCCCGGCCCCGCGTTGTACGCGGGAATGCCGAGCAGCGGATTCTCCTCGAAGCGCCCCGAGAACTTGGCGAGCGCGCGGCAGCCGAGCGCCACGTTGAGCTCCGGCAGCTTCAGTGTGCTCGGGCTCACGCGCATCTTGTCCTCGGGTTTGGCGAACATCCGTGCCGTGGGCAGGATCAGCTGCATGAGCCCGTAGGCGTTCGCGACGCTCACGGCGCGCGGATTGAACGCGGACTCTTCGCGCATGATGGCGTACACGAGCGCGGGATCCAGATTGTTCTCGCGCGCTTCGCGTTCGACGATGTCCGAGTAGAGCTTGGGATACGCGAGCTGCCAGGCCCGCTCCCAACCGCCGGCGGGCCAGCGTCGGACGATTCCGTGAATGCCCTGCCGCGCGAGGTTCGCGGAGATCATCGGGTAGCCCGCGCGGTCGTAGAGGAGCGCGACGCCCCACAGGAGCTCGCGCACGCCCTCGTCGCTCTCCGCGCGGATCGAGTTGAGCTCCGCGCGCGCAGCGGTCGGCTCACCGATCCGGAGCAGCTCGACGAGCCGCGCGAAGGCCGGGCTCGCGAGCTCGATGCGCCGCGGGAACGCGAAGGGCTCGGCCTCGGCCGCCGCGCGTCCGAGCTCGACGGCGCGCTTGGCCGCCTCGCTGTCGAGCGAGCGCAGATGCGAGTACGCCTGGAGCATGTAGTACGAGAGCGGGAAGGTGCGCACGACCTCCACGAGCTCCGCGATGCCCTCGTTGCGCTTGCCCGTCGACACGAGCGCGCGGGCGCGGAAGTAACGTTCGCGTCCCGCGTCGTCGAGGCCGCGCTCGGCGTCGCGCTCGGCGTCGCGGAGGAACGCGACCGCCCGATCGAGCAGCGGGAGCGCCTCTGCCCACGAGTCGCGCTCGAGCCGGCTCAGCGACACCTCGAAGAGCGCGGCCGCGCCCATGTCACCATCCGGATAGCGCTGGGGAATCGACGTCAGGGACTCGAGCAAGCGCGCTTCGTTCCCGAGCTCCCGGTAGATCCTCGCGGCTCGCAAGCGCGCGTCGTCCGCGAGGCTGTGCGTCGCGTGCCGGGCCTCCACGCCCGCGTAAAACTCGAGCGCCTCGGATTGGGCCCCCGCGGACTCCGCGTACTTACCGGACAGGTACCAGATCCAGGCCCCGCGAACGTTGTCGTTGCTGCACCGGGGGCGAGCGTGGACGAGCGCGTCCACCGCTTCGCGGTACTTGCGGCGCGAGGCGAGCGCCTTGGCGGCGATCAAATCCGCTTCGCAGCCGACCGCGCCGAAGCGCTGCCGTTCCCCGAGCACCCCGACGAGCTCGCGCGCCTCTCGCTCCGCGTCTTCGTAGCGACGCGCGCCGAAGAGCGCGCTGACCCGTATCAGGCGCTCCTCGGGAGTGCGCGTCGCGTAGGCGCTCGCGAGCTCGAGCGGCAGCGCGGCGAGCGCCCGCTTCTCGAGCGACTCGGCCCGCTCGCGCGGCACGTCGCGAGCGGCCATGGCCGCAGCGACCCGTCGCGAGACCCGCAGCGCTTCCTCGACCTCGGCAGGCGTGGGCTCCCCCGCGAGCAGCGTCTCGGCGAGGAGCAGCGCGCGATCCGCGCTCGCCCAGTCGAGGTCGTCGGGCAGCGTGTCGCGCAGGGCAGCGATGGCGCGCGCCCGGTCGCCGCTCGCCTGGGCCGCGCGGGCCACGAGCAAGCCATGCTCCTCCTCGATCGCGGGCGGGACGGGCAGGTTCCAGAGGCGCTCGAGCGCTTCCGGAGCGCGCCCGAGCTCGAGCAGCGCGCGTCCCGTGCACAGCGTCGCGTACGCTTGGAGCGGCGCGGTCACGACCGTCGCACGCTCGCAGGCCTCGAGCGCCCGCGCCGCATCCCCGGCACGCTCCCAGAGGCGGCCGAGCCAAAGATCCAACGTCGGAGTGCGCTCCTCCGGAGCGGCCTCGAGCACCCCCGCGAGCACCGTCGCGGCCTTGTGCGGGCTGCCCTGCTCGATCGCCTCGCCCACGGCGAGGAACCGGGGCTCGCGCGCGAACGGCACGAACTCCGTGAGCGTTTCGACGAACGCCGGCATCGGCCCGAACGTCGCCGCCGGTGCCGCGGACGCTTTCGGCGCGGGCCCCCCCGCCGGCTCCGTGCCGCGACTGTAGAGGAGGGCCGCCGAGGAGCACCCCGCCAAGAAAACACCGAGCAACGCGGCTGGACGGGCCGGGCGCCTCAGTGCTTGCGTGATTCGAGACGTAATACGCTCCATCGCTCCAAAGCCGTCTCTTCTTCCACCTTCTCGGCTTCGCGCGCGCACCCCGCGCGGAAGCGCTCGTAATGACGATGTACCAGGGAGAGCTCCGCGTTGGCCATTCCGAATGCGCGCGCGGCTCGGTCGCGCTCGGTGAGCGCCGTCGCCGCGCGCTCCTTCGAGGCGGCCAGCGCGCGAGCGAGCGTCTGCTGTTGATACGCCGCGGCGCGCGCGTGCTCCGCGGCGGCCGCCAGATCCGAAGCGCTCAGCTCGCCGTTCACGAGCCGCTGTCGTTCGCTGTCCTGCACCGCTCGCGCGCGGTCGCGGGCGGCTTCGAGGAGCCCTTCGGCGCTCGCCACCTCGTTCCGAGCGCGAGCGAGCGCGGCCTCTCGAGAGGAGAGCTCGCGCGCCGAGGCTTGCTCGCGTACCGCGCGCAGCACCTTCAAGCTCTCGAGCGGGTACTTTCCTCTCACCCCCGAAGGGTACACAAAACCCTGGCGCCTCGTCACGATTTCGGGGGCAAAGGGTGGGACTCCTCGCTTCGAGCCCCGAAATCTCCGTTCAGTCTCGCGCGCGTGCGGCGATGATCGCGCACGCAACTTGCGTGCGAACGCGCGGCTCCGCGTCGGCGAGCGCTCGCGCAGCGATATTCGACTCGCCGAGCGCGAAGGCATCGAGTGCGGCGAGCTGACGCCCCGCGGCGTCCGCAGCAGTGATATCCCGAGCGAGGGCGGGAACTACGGAGCGGTCGCCGATGGCCGCGAGCACGCTGCGCGCTTCCGCTGCCACGGCACTTCTTCCGGCTCCCAGTGCGCGGAGCTGCTCGTGCGCCCTCTTGCGGGTTTCCGGTCGCTCGAGCAGGCGGCGCAGCGCGGGCACTCGCAGCTCCGGGCTCGGGTCCCGAGCGGCGCGCTGGAGCGCCGTCACCACGCGGCCATCCCCGAGCGGCGCGACCGCGATTGCCAATCGCCGCTCTCCTCGAGTGCCGTGAGCGATCGATCGCGAGAGGACTCCAATGTGGGCCTCGGTAACCCGCCCGCGTCGAGCGAGCGCGTCGACGGCGGCAACGGAGAGGAGCCCCGCGCCGCCCTCGGCGACGCTGACGAGCTCCCGCTCGCCCCCCGTGCGGAACGCCGCCGGTTGCGACCAGGCCTCGATGATGGCGAGTCGGCCTGGCGTGTCCATCGCGGCGTAGCGATCGCGGAGCCCGAGAACGGCGCTCTCCCCGCCGATTTTGCCCGCCAAGCGGGCGGCAAGGCTCTGAATCACTGGATCCGGGTCGAGGCGGGCCGCCTCGAGCGCCGCCTCGAGATCGCCGGGATCGGGAGCGGCGAGCGCCGCTTCGAACGCCGCCAAGCGCACCCGCCGGTCGCCATCCACGAACGCGGCCCGACGGAACAAGACGTCCCGGTCCTCCACGGCCGCGCGCGCCGCAACCGCCCGGAACGGGGCGTCCATGGCGTTCGCGTAGCGCTCGACGAAGGGCTCGGGGCCGACCCGCCCCGATGCCAGGAGCACCAGGAGCGCTTCCGCGGCGACCGCGTCCTCCCCTTCTGCGCGGTCCCGAAGGGCGCCTTCCAGCGGCGGCGCACAGCCGCGGAGGCTTCGCACGCGGGATGCTCCGTCCAGCCCCCTCGCGGAGGCGATTTCTCGGCGCAGAACGGCCTCCGCGAGCTCTGTGGTGGCCGCGCGGTCGAGGCGCCCCGCCGCCGCTGCGGCCGCGATCTCCTGCTGGAGGTCAGCGAGCGTCCCGTGGAGCGCGGCCCGCACGGGCCCCGGCGGCGCACACGCCGACACGCCGAGGACTACCGGCCCGACACCGAGGACGAGACGAGCGAGCAGGGAACGACACCACATGCGTGTTCCCCGATAGCAAACGCGCGAAACGGCCGCCGATCTTTCGACGGCCCGGCTGCACCTCGGCTCCTCGGAGCGTTCGCCTCGCTTCGCAGGGGCGGCTCGCGCCGCCCTTCCCCGCCGAAGTGATTCGGCGGGGCCCCTCCCAGGCGCGTTCGACGCCGTTTTTCGCGTATCTCGGCGCGTTCCTAGACGCTGATCGCTCTAGTTCACGCGCGTTTCGCTGGTGGAGCTCGCGTGACCCGCCTGCTGCTCCTCGCGGGCAGAGCGGGCGATCGCGTCGCGACGAACGCAGGCCGCGCGCACGAAGTGCGAGAACAGCGGATGAGCGGCCATGGGCCGACTCTTGAACTCCGGGTGGAACTGACAGCCCAGGAAGTAGGGATGGTCGCTGAGCTCGACGATCTCGACGAGCCAGTCGTTCGGGCTCGTGCCGCTCAGCGTCAGCCCGGCTTTCGACAGCGTCTCCCGGTAGTCGTTGTTCACCTCGAAACGGTGCCGGTGCCGCTCGGAGATCTCCTCCTTGCCGTAGATCTCGACGGCACGCGTCCCGGGCTTGAGCACGCACGGGAACGCGCCGAGGCGCATCGTTCCCCCCTTGTCGTGAACGCCCCGCTGCTCCGGCATGAGGTCGATCACGGGATGGGCGCATTCCTTGTCGAACTCGGTCGAGCTCGCGCCGCGCAGCCCGCAGACGTTCCGGGCGAACTCGATCACGGCGAGCTGCATCCCGAGGCAGATGCCGAAGAAGGGAACGCCGTTCTCGCGCGCAAAGCGGATCGCGGAGATCTTCCCCTCGACCCCGCGATCGCCGAAGCCGCCAGGGACGAGGATCGCATCCAAGCCGCTCAGCAGCGCCTCGGTGCTGCCGCGCTCGAGCTGCTCCGAGTCGAGGTACTCGAGCTCGACGGCGACGTCGTTGGCGAGGCCGCCGTGGACGAGCGCCTCGTGCAAGGACTTGTAGCTGTCCTTGAGGTGAACGTACTTGCCCACCACACCGATGCGCACCGAGCCGTTGGCGGGCTTCTTGAACTTCTCGACGGTGCGCTTCCAGGGCGCGAGCTCCGGCTCGCGCGACCAGATGTTGAGGCGCTCGGCGATTTGATTGTCGAGCCCCTCGGCGTGCAGCACGAGCGGGAGCTCGTAGATGCACGAGACGTCCACCGCCGACACGACGCGCTCGACCGGGACGTTCGAGAATAGCGCGATCTTCTCCTTGAGGCCGCGCGCGATCGGGCGATCACAGCGGCAGATCAGGATGTCGGGCTGGATACCGATCTCGCGCATCTCGCGGACGGAGTGCTGCGTCGGCTTGGTCTTGAGCTCGCCGGCGGTCGCGATGTGCGGAACGAGCGTGACGTGCACGCTCACCGCGTTCTGCTCGCCCACCTCGAGCTTGAGCTGGCGGATCGCTTCGAGGAACGGCAGCGACTCGATGTCGCCGACGGTCCCGCCGATCTCGACGATGGCGATGTCGGCCTCGCGCGTCGCTTCGTGAATGCGCCGTTTGATCTCGTCCGTGATGTGCGGGATCACCTGCACGGTGGCGCCGAGATATTCGCCGCGCCGCTCCTTGCTGATGACGGACTCGTAGATACGGCCCGTGGTGGCGTTGGCCTTCTGCGTCAGGCGACAGGAAGTGAACCGCTCGTAGTGGCCGAGATCCAAATCGGTCTCGGCTCCGTCATCCGTGACGTACACCTCGCCGTGCTGATACGGGGACATCGTCCCCGGATCGACGTTGATGTAGGGATCGAGCTTCATGAGCGTGACGCGCAAGCCGCGCGCCTCCATGAGCGCTCCGATCGACGCGGATGCCAGGCCCTTACCGATGGAAGAGACGACTCCACCGGTGACCAAGACGAACTTGGTTCGCCGACTCACCGGAAAGCCTCCGTCACGGACCTTCTACCTATCATGCTTCCTTCCTTCATGCATCCCTGGATCTCACCGAACCATCGCCGCAATGCGCGGGCGAGTGGAGCCATGCCAACATTTCTGCGCCGTTGCGGCGCTTCCTCCGACGACGGGCCGTCAGGTTTCTGTTCGACGCGCGCGCTCGGGCGCGCACGAACGGCGTCCGGCTAGCAGCGCCGGCCTTCTAGATGGACGCGCGCGATTCTGCAACCGCTCGCGTCGTCCGCGCGTGGTGCAACGGCGTGTCCCCGCTCGGATCTCTGAGCCCGAGCGCGGGAGTACCCGCGGAATCCACTTCCACGGGACGGGGCAGCGCCCCAGTGCGACGCGACGACGCGATCGGAATCAGACGGGTCGCGCGGCGCGACCGGCCATTTAGAGCACCAGGGCGCGGCCGTCCAGAGGCCACGAACGATCCCGCGCGTTCAGAAGCTGCCGACGAGACCGAGCCCCACGCCGTCGCGTTTCGTCACGAGGACCGGGCGAACGGCGGTGCGCGCCGCGCGCTCGCCGCCAGCGGGAGCCGTCGGCAAGAACAACGCTTCACCGAGCACGGCGAGCCCGCCGAGCTGACCGATTCCGTCGGCGGCGGTCAGGATGGCGCGCAACACCACCGACGCCGTGCTGCAGTTCGGCTCGTCACTCGGGCAGCCCGTGTCACCGAGCGCGATCCACGGCCCAACCACCGGGATGCGGAGATCGGTCGCCCCCGGAGCATCCGGATAGAGGAAAGAAGCTCCGAGCGCCGCGCCGTACCACGCCGCGACGAGCGCCACGCCCGTTACGGCGACGGTGCCCCGCGCACCCGGCGGCGGATACTCCGCGGTGAGCACGGCCTCCGTGTCCGCGCGCGGCGGCGCGCTCACGTCCGCTGGCGCTTGCGCTCGAGCGCTCTCCGCCGCGAGTGCAATCACGCTGGCCGAGAGGATCGCGGTGAGGGGTCGCACGATGCGAGTCTCTCCGTGAACGGCGGCGGGCCGCAAGCGCAAAGCGCGTCGCGCGATTTCGGGGCGGACGGAGCCGAGGCGGACCGTGTTAAGCTCCGCGTTCGTGACCGGGACGAGCGCTCCCTGCGTCACGCTTCGCTGGGTCCTGCTCCCCCATGCATCGCTCGCTTCCCGAACGCGTTTCCGTTACCGCTCGCCCGACGCGGCGAGCGCTCCTCGGCTCTGCCGTCGGCCTCGGCCTTCTGCTCACCGAGCGCGCCTTCGCCGAGCAGGCGGCACCGCGACGAGCGCCAGCGCGCGCGCCGAATCCCGTCGAGCAAGCCGTCGACGAGCTCGCGCGCTGGGCGCGCGCGCAAAAAGCCGAGCTCGGCGCGTCGGTGCTCGACCTCCAGTCGGGTCGCGAGCTCGCCGCGGTGTCGTCGGAGCGCGCCTTGAACCCCGCGTCGAACCAGAAAATCCTGACGATTTGTGCGGCGCTCGAGACGCTCGGCCCCGGGCACCGCTTCGTGACGAGCTTGCACGGTCGGCAGTCGGGCGCGGTCCTCTCCGAGCTCGTCTTGCGCAGCGACGGCGATCCGGATTTGAGCACCGCCGATCTCGCGGAGTTCGTCCACCGCTTGCGGCGCATGGGCGTGCAGCGCGTGGAGGGCGACATTTTCGTGGATCAGAGCGCGTTCGATCGCCAATGGGAGCCTCCCGCGTACGAGCAGCGCCCGGACGACTGGGCCTCGTATCGCTCGCCCGTGAGCGCGGTCGCCATCGACAACAACGCGCTCGTCTTGCACGTGGTGCCCACCGCCGAAGGAAAGCCAGCGCTCGCGTGGGTCGAGCCGTCCGGCATCGCCGAGCTCTCCGGCGCGATCGCCACGGAGGGGCGGAACACGCGCTCGGACGTACGCCTGACCGTCTCTCCGAACGGTGAGAAGATGCGCGTCCTCGTCGGGGGCAAGGTGCCGAGCCACGGGCCCGCGCTCGCCTATGCGCGCCGCATCGCGGCGCCCGAGCGCGCCCCGGGCCACATCTTGCACGCGCTCCTCGCGCAACACGGAATCCCCGTCACGGGGAAGGTCAAATCCGGCGGAGCCGGGTTCGTTGCCGAGCTCGTGCGGCTCGAGTCCCGTCCGCTCTCGGAACTCGTGCACGCGCTCGGCAAGCAGAGCAACAACTTCGTGGCCGAGATGCTGCTCAAGGCGATGGGGCGCTCCGGCTCGGAGGCAGGCACGTCTCAGAAGGGCGCGGCCGTCATCCAGGACATGCTGCGCCGTCTGCGCGCGCTCACACCAGGAACACGCATCACGAACGGCTCGGGGCTGTACGACGCGAATCGCATCAGCGCCTTCACCCTGACGCGGGTCCTCGCGCACGCGCGCACGGATCCGAAGGTCGGGCCCGAGCTGCTCGCCGCGCTCTCGATCGGGGGCACCGACGGGACGCTCTCGTCGCGCCTCGCCGCGTTCAAGTCCGCGCGTACGGTCCGGGCCAAGACGGGCACGCTCGCGAGCGTCGTCACCCTCGCCGGTTACATCCTCGGCCCCTCCCCGCTCGCGTTCGCGTTCCTCCTGAACGGCGTCGGCGGGAAGGTCAGCGAATCGCGCCGCCGTATCGACATGGCCGTCGCGAAAATCGCGAGCTAGAGCGACGAACGGTTCGGAGCGCCGAGCGCGTCCCCGACTTCGCTTTGGGCGAGGCCTTTCGCTTCGGCGCTCGCCCCAAAGCCCGGGGACTACTGTCCCGTGAGGTGGAAGTTGTCGAGATCCGGCTGGTACTCGGCGCGATCGGTGAGGCTGAGCGACAGGAACAGGATCAAGAAGAGCACCGAGATCAGAAACAGGATCAGGTGGAGCTTCTTGTCCCAGACCAGGTGCATGAAGAACGCCACCACGAGCGTCGCCTTGACCGTGGCGATCGCCATCGCGACGACGAGGTTGCCGGAGGCGCCGAGGTCGATCCGCGTCACCGCGACCGTCAGCACCGTCAGGATCATCAGCATGGCGAGCACGCCGACGAGGAGCGCGACGGGAGTGGTGTGGGCGAGCCCGTGATGGGAGTGCCCGGGCGCGTGTGCGCCGTTCGCCCCATGAGCCGCGGCTACGGGCGCATTGCCGGTTCGAGCTCGGGAGTGTTCGTCTGCCATGGCCTAGTTACTCAGTCTCGGAAGTCGTTGTTCCGGTGGTCGAGCCGCCTCGAGGCGAGACCCGACCCTGCGCAAAATCCGCTGGATTCCGATGCTCCGGTCGGCGAGCTAGTGGATCAGGTAGAGGAGCGGGAAGAGGTAGATCCAGATGAGATCGACGAGGTGCCAGTAGAGCGCCGCGTAGTCGATCGGGCCGAAGTACATGGGCCCGAAGACTCCCTTGCTCGCGCGAATCAAGAGCCACACCCACACCCCGATGCCGATGAGCACGTGGACGCCGTGTAGCCCGGTCATGAAGAAGTAGATCCCGAAGAACACGTGCGCATTGCGCGGTCGGGAGGGCACGTTCGGATCCTCGGCCTTGGGCCCGAGCACGCCGGCCTTGATGAGCGGCTCGATCTGCTCCGCCGTCGGCTTCGTTGCCTCGGCCTCGGGAGCCGGCGAAGCCTCGGCCGCGGGTGCCGCGGCGCCTTCCGCCTTGCTGGCCGCCGCCTGCGCGACGAGCTTGCGCGCATACTCGGCCGCTTCGGGGTGCTTCTTCTGGAAGGATGGAACCTCCCAGACCTGCTCGGTGGGCTGAAAGTTCTTGCCCGGCAGGAGCCCCACGTGCGCCTTGTGGGAGTACTCGAAGTACTTCACGACCATGAAGGTCCCGGCGCAGACGATCGTGATCAGGATGTTGGCGACGAGCTTCTGCTTCTGCGCGAGCTGCGCGCTGCGCACGGCCCAGGCGGCCGTGAGGCTGCTCACGAGCAGGACGCACGTGTTCAGCGCGCCGAGGTTCGTGTCCAGGAAGTAGTGCGCGTACACGAACACCTCGGGCCGCATCGCCCGATAAATCGTGTAGGCGCAGAACAGCCCGGAGAAGAACAGCACCTCCGTCAGGAGGAACAGCCAGATGCCGAGCTTTCCGGCGTCGAACTGCTGCTGAGGCGTATCGAAGTGATGCGCCAGGTGCGGAAACTCGCCATGGCCATGGCCGTGGTCCGCGTGGCCGTGACCCGAAGGTCCGTGCGGAGCTCCGCCGGGCACCGGGCGAGCTTCACTGCGCGCTTCCGAAGTTTGTTCCGACATTGCCGACTCTCAGGCCACCTGGGCCGTTCTGGGGGGGGCCGCCTTCCTCGGCACGTACCCGTCGATCTTCTCGTCGTAAACGAGGTCCTCGTAGCCGTCGTACGGGCCACGAGTGATCTCGGGCGCCGAATGGAAGTTGTAGTAGGGCGGCGGCGAGCTGATCGTCCACTCGAGCGTGGCGCCTCCCCAGGGGTTCATCGCCGCGTCGTGCTTCTTCTTCCGGATCGAGGCCAGCAGGTACGCGGCCGTGAGCAAGAAGCCGAGGCCGAGCACGTAGGCGCCGATGGTCGAGAGCTGGTGGAGGCCCTGGAACTCCGGCAGATAGTTGTAGTAGCGCCGCGGCATGCCGCGCGTGCCCAGCACGAACTGCGGGAAGAACGTGACGTTGAGACCGACGAACACGAGCAGAGCGCCCCAGCGGCCGAGCGTCTCGTTGTACCGCTTGCCCGTGATCTTCGACCACCAGTAGTGGACGCCGCCCATGAAGGCGGTGATGGCGCCGCCCATCATCACGTAGTGGAAGTGCGCCACCACGAAGTACGTGTCGTGCAGGTGCACGTCGACGCTCATGGTCGCCAAGAACACGCCGGTGAGGCCGCCAATCGTGAACACCCACAAGAACGCCAGGGCGTAGAGCATGGGGGTGTCGAGGTGGATCCGGCCCTTGTACATGGTGGCGATCCAGTTGAAGACCTTGATGGCCGTCGGGATCGCGATGAGGAACGTGATCGCGCTGAAGATCGTGCCGGCGAGCACCGACTGCCCGCTCGTGAACATGTGGTGACCCCACACGAGGAAGCCGAGCAGCGCGATGGCGAGGCTGGAGAGAGCGATGAACTTGTAGCCGAACATGCGCTTCCGCGAGAACACCGGGATGATCTCGCTCACCACGCCGAACGCCGGGACGATCATGATGTACACGGCGGGGTGCGAGTAGAACCAGAAGAAGTGCTGGAACAGCACCGGGTCACCGCCGAGGGCGGGATCGAAGATACCGATCCCGAAGGCGCGCTCGACGATCATCATCAGCAACGTGATGCCGATCACCGGCGTCGCGAGCACCTGGATCAGGGCCGTCGCATAGAGCGCCCAGCAGAAGAGCGGCATCCGGAACCAGCTCATCCCGGGCGGACGCATCTTGTGGATGGTCACGATGAAGTTCAGCCCCGTGAAGATCGAGGCGAACCCGAGGATGAACGCGCCGAACGCGGCCGGGATCACGGCCGTCGCGGTGGTGGTGCTGTAGGGCGTGTAGAACGTCCAGCCCGTGTCCACCGCGTTGATGCCGAGCGAGGCGAGCATGAAGAGCGCGCCGATGATCCACAGGTGGTAGCTCGCGAGGTTCAGGCGCGGGAACGCCACGTCCTTCGCGCCGAGCTGGAGCGGCATGATGATGTTCCCGAGCGCCGCAGGGATCCCGGGGATGATCACCAGGAAGACCATCACCGCGCCGTGCAGCGTGAACATCTGGTTGTAGGTGTCCGGGTCCATGATCGTGCGACCGGGCGTCAAAAGCTCGGTGCGCACGAGCAGGGCGAACAAGCCCCCCAGCGCGAACGCCGCCAGCACGGAGCAGAGGTACATGACGCCGATCCGCTTGTGATCGAGCGTGAAGAGCCACGACTGGATCCCCTTCTCGTGGGTCAGGTAATTCTCGTCCGCGCTGGTCGGGCGCGGCACGACGGCGTCGGCCGTGGTGCTGGGAGATGCCATGGGGGGCCTCCTACTTCAAAGACTTGATATAGGCGATGATGCCGTCGATCTCGGCATCCTTGAGCTTGCCCTGGTAGGTGGGCATCGAGGGCACGAAGCCCTGGACGATCTTCGCGTTCGGGTCGACGATCGACTCGCGAATGTAATTCTCATCGACGGTGAGGGAGGAGCCGTTGGTGAACGACGACTGCTTGCCGAACAGCCCCTTCCAGCTCGGTCCGATCTTGGGGGTCCCGTCGACGCTGTGGCATGTGCTGCAGCCCTGCTTTTCGTAGAGGAGCTTGCCGAGCTCCTCCGGCGGCATGCTGAGCAGCTTGTCCTGCTGCTCCTGGAGCCACGCCTCGTAGCCACCGGGCGGGTGGACGACCACGCGGCTCAGCATGTCGGAGTGGGACGTGCCGCAGTACTCCGTGCAGAAGATCGGATAATCGCCGGTCTTCGTGGCCTGGAACCAGAGGTCCGTGTAGCGCCCGGGCACGGCGTCCATCTTCACCCGGAAGTTCGGGATGAAGAGGCTGTGGAGCACGTCGACGGAGCTGATCACGACGCGAACCGGCTCGTCCACCGGCACGTGCAGGGTGTCGTCCGTGAACCCACCCGGATACGTGAAGATCCATTTCCACTTCTGTGCGGTGGCGCGGATCTCCATGGCGCCCTTCGGCGGCGTGCGCAGATCCACGTACCCTTTGAAGCCCCACACGAACAGCGCGATGAGCAGGAAGAGCGGGAGGACCGACCACGTCACCTCGAGGACGGTGCTGTGATCCGGCGTTCGCTCCGCTTGCTCGTTGTCGCGCCGCGACTTCGCTCGGTACTTGAAGACGAAATACGCCCCCACGCCGACGACCCCCACCGTGAAGACGACGCTGATCCAGTAGAGGAAGTCGTAGACTCCGTCCACGGCGCGCGTCGTGACGGACGCGTCGAGGGGCATCCAGTAGGTCGGCGACGCGGGGCTCTCGGGCAGCCCGGGAGCGGGCTCACCGGCGAACGCAAGCAGAATCCTCGGGATCTCGGTCATGGGGTTGTGCCTTGGGCTAGGCGCCGCCTTCGTTTCGCTTCGGCCCGGAGCAGGACCGAAACGAAGCCGGCGAGCAGAACGACGGCGACGAAGCCGCCGACCTGCATGATCTTGCGCGCGACGGGCGCGTAACGCCCGACGCTCGAGTCGTAGTGGAAGCAGTAGAGGATCAGGCGATCCAGCGTGGTCCCGATGCGGCCCTGCGAAGCCTCGACGAGGCCGAGCCGGAGCGTCTTCGGATCGTACTCGAGACCGTACAGATAGCGGACGAGCTTACCGTCCGGCGCCGCGAGGGCCAGCGCGGCGGGATGCGCGTACTCCTGGCTGCGCTCGTCGTAGCGATACGAGAACCCGATGGCGTCGGCGAACGCGCGGACGTTCGCTTCGGACCCGGCGAGGAAGCGCCAGCCACCGCGCGCCTCGGGTCGCCCGTATTGAGTGAGGTAGCGGTTCAGCGTGCGCTGTGCGACGTCCTGCGGCTCGTTCGGCTCGAGGCTGACCGTCACGATGCGGTACTCGCGGTTCATGCCCCACTCGACCTGCTTCAGGCCCTGAATCAGCCCGTTCAGCTGCAAGCTGCAGAGCATGGGGCAGTTCGAGTAGTTGAGCGTGAGGATCACCGGCGTTCGGCCATCGAACAGATCGCCGAGGAGCACGGTTTTCCCGGATTCGTCGCGGAACGTGAGGTCCTTCGGCACGTACTTGCCGAGGCGCTCCTCGACGTCGACGGCGGCGAGCTGTGCCGGGACGGGATCGACGCGGTCGACGCGCTCCTCGGGCCGCACCGGTGCCGCAGCCGAAGCCCCGGCCCAGAGCAGCAGCGTGGCGACGAGCGCCACCCATCCGAAGAGAGCGTCGCGCACCCGCATCACGGAGCTCCCGAACGCCCTCCCGGAGGCAAGCTGGGGGTGCCCGCTGCTCCCTTCGAAGGCGGCTGCACGACGGCGCCCGCGCCGCCCGCGGCAGGAGCGCCCGTGGTCGCCGGAGGCGTCCGCGGGGCGCTGGTCGCGGTCGCGGTCGGTGCCGGCGTCGCGCCGGTCGCGGTCGGTGCCGGCGTCGCGCCGGTCGCGGCCGGTGCCGGCGCGCCGGTTGGCGTCGGCTTCGCGGTGGTTGCCGGTGCCGCCGGGCTCGGTGCGGGCGCCGCGCCGGCTCCGCCCGCGGCGGCCGGTTCGGGTGCCGGTGCTGCGGGAGCCGTGCCAGCGGCTCCACCCGTGCCGGCGGTCCCCGCGGTGCCCGCGCCTTCCGCCGCGGCTCCGCCCGCCGCTTCGGCCGGAGCCGGCGGTGCGGGCGAGGCGCTTTCCGGGTTTTGCTTGAGCTGGGTCAGCACGACCTGCATCGCCTTCTCGATGGGCACGCCCTGCTCGAGCTTCTCGCGCTGCGCGCGAGCGAGCTTCTCGTACTCGATGCGAGCCGTTCCGTCCTTCTCGGCTGCCTCGGCCGCCATCTCGTCGCGCGTGAGGGCCGTCACCGCCAGGGCGACGCCGACGACACCGAGGGTGATCACCGCGATGAGGGTGGCGAGAGCGCCGTCGTTGACCTTGTCCGCTTCGGTGGCCATTCCCGTTCCTCAGATGTTCTCGAAGGCGAGCGACGCGGGCAGTCGCGGATCCTTCACGGGGATGAGGTTATTGACCTTGCGAGCGCCGAAGGCCGTCGCGGCCGTCACGGCGCACGCGATACCGACGAGCGAGCTCAGCTCGATGAGCCCGAAGGGCAGCCCCTCGGCACCGAAGGCGGGCATCACCAGCCAGTACATGTCGAGGTACACGACGCCGAGCGTCCAGAACGCCCAGAAGGCGAGCGCGCGCTTGTGGCGCTTCACGTGCCGCGAGAGCATCCCAAAGAACGGCACCACGAAGTGCAGCACCAAGAGCAGCGTGGAGATGGTCGCCCAGTCGCCGGCGAACCGCTCTTTGTACCAGAACGTCTCCTCGGGGACGTTCGCGTACCAGATCAGCATGAACTGCGAGAAGCCGATGTACGCCCAGAACACCGTGAAGGCGAACATCATCTTCCCGAGGTCGTGCAGGTGCTCCACCGTGACGCTGCGCGTGAGCCGGCCCTGCTTGTGGAGCCACATCGCGGCGAGCGCGAGGCACGAGTTCGCGGCCAAAAAGCAGCTCGCGAAGTAGTACACGCCGAAGATCGTGCTGAACCAGGCGGGCTCGAGCGACATCAAGAGGTCGATCGCGCAGAACGTGAGCGCGAGCGCGAACAGGATCATCGCGGGACCCGAGACCCGCTGCATTCGCTTGGCGATCTCGGAGCCGCCCGACTTGTCCTGCGCGAGGGACTGCTTGAGGAAGAAGCGCCCGAGCAGGGTGAAGAAGGCGAAGTAGACGACGAAGCGAATCAGGAAGAACGTGGGGTTCAGGTAGGGCGCCTTGTGGTGCAGCAGGTGATCGGCGTGCACCCTGTCGTGGTTCGCCCACGGGTAGAGGATGTCGTGCCCGAGGAAAGCCGGGATCACGATCGGCAGCGCCAGAACGCCGAGGACCGGCGCGGTGCCGGCGAGGATCTCGCCGACTCGGCGCAGCGCGATGCTCCACTTCGCGTTCACGAGGTGCTGCAAGGTCACCCAGAACAGCGCCCCGAGCCCGATGGCGAGGCCCCACATGTAGGCAGTGAGATAGGCGTACGAGAAGCGGCGGAAGCCGTCGTTCTCGAGCATGCCGAGGACGGCGCTTCCTCCGAGGCCGAGCACCGCCACCGCGCCGGCCTTCGTGGCGAGCGAAGCAACGGCGGGCCCGGGTCGGATCTCGTCCCCGAGCACGTGAACGTCGGACTCGCTGCCCCCGCCCTTCGGCGAGGCGCCGCTCGAGTGCCGCGTCCTGTCCTTGTCCTTCGAGGTCATGGTCTCAGCGTCCCTTCTCGATCACTTGGCGGCGCTCTTGTGCTGCAAGGCGCGGAGGTACATCACGATGGCCCAGCGGTCCTCCGTCGAGATCTGGGCGCCGTAGGGAGGCATGTTGCGAACGCCGTTCGTGATGCTCTCGAAGAGCTGCCCGACGGGCTGCTCCCGCAGGTAGTCCTGATTGAGGTTCGTGGGCGGGATCCAGCCCATGCCCTTGCCTTCTCCGGAGATCGCGAGGTACTCGGCACGCTTGGCGACCATGCCGTCGCCGTCCCCGGCGAGGCCGTGGCAGGGCGCGCAGTAGACGCCGAAGCGCTCGCGCCCCCGCTCCATCGTCGCGTCGGTGAGGGCGATTTGGCTCGGGAACGTGCGCGCGTACGCGCCGTCGGTCTTGCCCGTGTAGAAGTGGTCGTCGTCGCGGAGCTCGCCCACCGCCACCGTGCCGGTGACGTCGGGCCGGTGAGCGCGCAGATCGGCGAACACGGGGTTCTGCCGCTGAGCCTTGTATTTCGGCTGCGCGTCCATGTCCTGGATGATGTGGACGCGCGTGTCGCGCGACTTCGTGAAGCGCGCCTTGGCGGCGAGCGCGAGCGGGATCGCGCCCGCGGTCGCGAGGACGATCGTCGCGTAGATGATGCCGCGAGGCATCCGATCCGAGGTGACGCGATCCTCGAGCACCTCGTCGAGGACGACGGGGCGCGTCTCGTCGAGCAGCGCCCGCGTGCGCGCCTCGTCGAACTTCGGATCGCTCGCCTGGATCAGGAGGAAGAAGCGATCGTTCGAGGCACGCGCGAAGCGCTCCTTCAGGTCGAGCGGGTGCGACGGCAGCGGGAGCCCGTTGAGCATCAGCATGCCGACGAGCGTCGTGATGCCCGAGAACAGCACCGTCAGCTCGAACATGATCGGCACGTTGGCCGCGATGCTCCAGATCGGCTTTCCGCTGATGTTCCAGGCGTAGTCCACGGAGTTCGTCCACCACTGGAGGAGGATCGCCGTGGTGAGCCCGGTGAGGCCCGCTGCGAGCACGAACCAGGGCAGCCCCGTCATGCGGATGCCCATGGCCTTCTCGATCCCGTGGATCGGGAAGGGCGTGAACGTGTCCCAGCGCTCGTACTTGGCGTCGCGCACCTTCTTCGCCGCCTCGACGAGCTGCCAGGGCGTCTCGTACTCCGCGAGCAACCCGTGCAGCGGCGCCTTCTCGGCGGCGGCAGGTTCCTTCTTGTGCTCGTCGCTCATGGTCGTTTTCGAGGGATCGTCAGTTGCGGATTTCACCGTGCGAGTGCGCGGCATGGCCGGACGCGTGGGCGTGGGCGAGGACGCTCGGGTGGAACGCCTTCACCTCCGCCATCGCGACCATCGGCAGGTAGCGGCAGAAGAGGAGGAAGAGCGTGAAGAACAACCCGAAGCTGCCGCCGAGCGTGACGTAGTCCAGCGCGGTCGGGATGTAGTAGTGCCAGCTCGAGGGCAGGAAGTCGCGCGCGAGCGAGGTGCAGATGATCACGAAGCGCTCGAACCACATGCCCACGTTGATCACGACGCCGATGGCGAGCGTCGCCCAGGGGTTGCGCCGGATCTTCTTGAACCAGTGGAGCTGCGGCGCGAGGACGTTACAGGTGATCATCGTCCAGTAGGCCCAGGCGTACGGGCCGAACAGGCGATTCACGAAGGTGAAGCCCTCGTACATGCTGCCGCTGTACCAGGCGATGAAGAACTCCATCCCGTACGCGTAGCCGACGAGCAGGCCCGTCGCGATCAACACCTTGTTCATGAGCTCGAGGTGATCGATCGTGATGATGCGCTTGAGCCCGAAGAGCTGGCGCGCCGGCACGGCGAGCGTGACCACCATCGCGAACCCGCCGAAGATGGCGCCCGCGACGAAGTAGGGCGGGAAGATGGTCGTGTGCCAGCCCGGAAGCTGTGCCGTGGCGAAGTCGAAGGACACCACCGAGTGCACGGAGAGCACGAGCGGCGTGGCCAGCGCGGCGAGCAGCAGGTAGGCGCGCTCGTAGCGGTGCCACTGGCGCGACGACCCGCGCCAGCCCATGGCGAGCAGGCCGTACGCGAGGCGCCGAATCGTGGTCTTCGACCGATCCCGGAAGGTCGCGAAATCCGGGATCATGCCCATGTACCAGAAGAGGATCGAGATCGTGCCGTAGGTGCTGACCGCGAAGATGTCCCACTCGAGGGGGCTCCTGAACTGCGGCCACATCTCCATCTGGTTCGGGATGGGCACCATGTAATAGGGCAGCCAGGGCCGCCCGATGTGCACGCCCGGGAAGATGGCGGCGGTCACCACCGCGAAGATCGTCATCGCCTCGGCGAAGCGGTTGATCGCGGTGCGCCAGTTCTGCCGAAGCAAGAACAGGATCGCGCTGATCAAGGTGCCGGCGTGGCCGATACCGATCCAAAACACGAAGTTTACGATCGGGAAGGCCCACGCGACGGGCATCATGTTGCCCCAGGCCCCGATGCCGACCCAGGCGACGTAGCCGAGGCTGCCGAGGAACAGCGTGAGCAGCGTGAGGGAAACCCCGAACGCGATGTACCACGCCCGCGGAGGCCGCTCCGCTTCGGCGATTCGCGCGATGTTGTCCGTGATCTTCGCGAACGGGTTGTCCCCACGAGGGGCGAGCGCGAAGGGGTTATCGTGTCGCGGGGCGTCCATCAGACGAGCTCCGGATTCGGGTTCTTGATGCGCGCGAGGTACTGCACGCGCGGGCGATTGTTCAGCTCACCGAGAACGGCGTAGGAACGCGGCTTGTTCTGCAGGCGTGCGACCTCGCTCTTCGGGTCGTTCAGGTCGCCGAAGACGATGGCCTCGGTGGGGCACGTCTCCTGGCACGCCGTCTTGATCTCGCCGTCCTGGATCGGGCGCTTCTGGTTCTTGGCCTGGATCTTCACGTTCTGGATGCGCTGCACGCAGAACGTGCACTTCTCCATCACGCCGCGGGAACGCACGGTGACCTCCGGGTTGAAGACCATTGCCTTGATCTTCATCTTCGGGTCGTCCGTGGGCGTGTACGGGGTCATCCCGATCACGTCGAGGTTGTAGTTGAAGTAGTTGAAGCGCCGAACCTTGTAGGGGCAGTTGTTCGAGCAGTACCGCGTGCCGATGCAGCGGTTGTAGACCATGTCGTTCAGGCCTTCGCTCGAGTGCATCGTGGCGCCGACCGGACACACCTGCTCGCACGGCGCATTCTCGCAGTGCTGGCAAGGCATGGGCTGGAACGCCACCTCGGCCGTCGCGGGATCGCCCTTGTAGTAGCGATCGACGCGCAACCAGAGCATCTCGCGCCCCATCGAGACCGCTTCGGGGCCCGTGACGGGGATGTTGTTCTCGGCCTGGCACGCCGTGACGCACGCGCTGCAGCCGACGCACTTGTTGAGGTCGATGCTCATGCCCCACTTGCGTCCCTCGTACGAGACGGGGGGCACCCACAAGTTGAGGAGCGGCGGGTGGTGGACCTTGTCGTGCACGAAGCGCGGCTTCTCGCGATACTCGGCCACCGTCCCTTCGCGCACGATCTGACCGAGGCGCTCGTTCACGCCGTCTTTCCCGAGCTGATCGATCGCGTAGTTGTCCTGGGAGACGGGCAGCCTGGGCCCCTCCCCCGCCGCCTTGAGCGACGCGCCCGTCGTCCAGAAGCCCTGGTCGCTCTTCCAGAGGCGGTAGGCGTTCGCGCCGACCGGGTCGATGCCTTCGTCGGTGAGGCCGCCGACGTGGCCCGCGCGGGTTCGGCCGTAGCCGAGCGTCACTTTGAGGCAGCCTTCTGCCTGGCCCGGGATCACGAGGGCCCGCAGCCGAATCGAAGCGCCGCCGACCTCGAGGTCGACGAAGTGGCCGTCCTTGAGACCGAGCCGCTCGGCCACCGCCATCGGCACCGAGACCGCGTTGTCCCAGGAGAGCTTCGTGAACGTGCCCGGCAGCTCCTGCAACCAGCCGTTGTTCGCGTAGCGCCCGTCGTGCACCTTCGGATCGAGGCCGATCAAAAGCTCGTACGAGCCGTTCTGCGCGGCTCCGCCGCCGAGCTCCGCCTCGCTGAACTTCAGAGCCGGCAGAGGACGCAGCGCCGGAGTCACGCGCGGCAGCGCGCTGCCCGCGGCGATGCCGTCGTGGAGCGCCTTGCGCAGCGCGCGCTCTCCGTCGAGCAGCGTGGCATGCGTGCGCTGAACCAGCGCGCGCCCGTCGGGGCGATCGTTGCCCAGAACGAACTCGAGGAGCTCGCTCGCAGTGCGCCCGTCGTAGAGCGGCGCGATCAGCGGCTGCGCGATGCTGATCGTGCCGTCCCACGCGCGCGCGTCGCCCCAGCTCTCGAGATAGTGCGCGGCCGGCACGTGCCAGGTCGCGCGCGCGGACGTTTCGTCGTCGTACAGGCTGAGGTGAATGCTCGTCTTCACCTTGGCGAGCGCGTCCGCGAACGGGACGTCCGCCGGCGCCGTGAACGCGGGATTGCCGCCCAGGATGAGCAGCGTATCGAGCGACGGCATCTCGGCGACGAGGGCCTTCAGCGCGGCCACGTCGTCGGCCTGCTCCTCCTCGGACTCCGCCGTGTAGAACACGGTGGCGCCGACGTTGCCGAGCATGGCGTTCAGTCGATGCGCGAGCGCGTGCACCTCGGCGGGCTGTTCGGGGCCCACGACGACGATGCTCCGCCCGATGTTCGCGAGCAAATCCTTCGCCAACGCGGCGACGAACTTCGAGACCGCGGCGTCCTTCAGCACCGCCGCGTCGGGGCGTGCCTGTGCCGGGCCGAGCTCCGGCAACGGCCGCGCCTTCGGGCTGATCTCGGCGTCGAGCGCGGCGGCGATCGCCTTGATCTGCCGGGGAGACACGGCGAGTCGGTGGTCCGCCTGCGAGCCGGCGAGCGAGTACGTCGCTTCGACGACGTACGTGCGGTTCATCTCGCCCTCGGCGACGCGCCCCTTCGACCAACCGCGCGCGTTGGCGAGACCGCTCGGGAACATCGGCGAGACGAAGTCCGCGTCGAGCGAGAGGATGACCTTCGCCTTGCTGAAGTCGTAGTGCGTCCGGTGCGGCGCCCCGAACGCGAGCACGCTGCCGGCACGCGGCCCCGGAGCGTGGCCGGGCTCGTAGGTCGTCCACTTCGCTTGCGGGAACGCCTCCGCGAAGCGCCGCCGCATGTCGGCGAGCGTCGGCGACGAGCTGCGCTCGGCGAGCACGTGGAGACCGGCGCCCCCGCGCGCCCGAAGCGCCGTGAAATGGGCTCGGGCGAACTTCTCGAACTCCGCCCGCGAGGTCGGCTTGCCACCGCGGCGAACCGTATCGCTGCGATCCGGATCGTACAGAGACAGCACGCTCGCCTGGTGGATGGGCCCGCACGCCCCGAGGCTGTCGGGGTGATTCGGGTTTCCGTCCACCTTGATCGGGCGGCCGTCGTAGCTCGTCACGTGCAAGCCCACGGTGAGGCCCCCGACATCCATCGCCGTCGCGAACTTGCGGGGCACGCCCGGGATGGTCCCTTCGGGGCGACGCGAGAGCGGAACGAGCTTGTCCTCCGGCCAACAACCGGTCGCCCCCGCGAGCGCGAAGGAGGCGCCCATGATCTGCAGGAAGCGGCGACGTTCCGGGGAGTTCGGCGGAAGGTGCTCGAGCGGCGTCGGGAACTCGCGCTCGACGAACTCGCGGAACTCGGGCGTGTTCTCGAGCTCGGCCAGACTACGCCAGTAGAGCGGCTTGAACTTCTTCAGCGATGACATGTCGAGCAATCCGTCGGAGGATTGATGTTGTTCGTCTCACGCAGCGTCTTGCCGTAGGCGACCGGATCTCCCGGTGGCGTCCACGTCATGTTCGTGACCTCTGCGGGAGGACGGAGGTTCGGTTCCGGATTGCGGTGACACTCGAGACACCAGCTCATGCTGAGCGGCTCCTGTTGGTGCACCTCTTCCATCTGGTCGACGCGCCCGTGGCACGACACGCAGCCCACACCGCGAGTGACGTGCGCGCTGTGGTTGAAGTAAACGTAGTCGGGCAAGTCGTGCACCTTCGTCCACGCGATGGGCTGGCCCGTCGCGTGGCTCTCACGCACGGGAGCGAGCAGCGGACTCTGGGTGTGCACCTTGTCGTGGCAGTTCATGCACGTCGCCGTGGCCGGAATCGCCGCGACTGCCGCGTCCTCGACCGTGTTGTGGCAGTAACGGCAATCGAGCCCCAACTGCCCGACGTGCAGCGCGTGGCTGTAAGGGACGGGCTGTTCGGGCATGTAGCCCACGTCCGTCGTTTTCGGCGAGGCTCCGTACCAGACGAGGCCGACCACGTAGAGCGGCGTCGCACCGAGGAGCAAACCAGCCAGGGAGCGTGTCTTGTTGGCCCAGCGCGGGAAGACGAAGAGCTTCATGGTTGAGGAGCGGTGGGGAGGAGTCCGGGACGGACCTTGGGTCGAACCCCGAGTGCCGGCCGTGCGGTGCTTCCGGCGCCGAACGCGATACCACACTCTTCC
>Ga0079224_100000374_pt1 | contig 42330 bp, 40 predicted proteins | sample Stecom2015_FD_80414 | JGI IMG/M metagenome (GOLD analysis project Ga0079224, IMG submission 80414) | Agricultural soil microbial communities from Utah to study Nitrogen management - Steer compost 2015 | ecosystem: Environmental > Terrestrial > Soil > Agricultural land | place: USA: Utah... | reverse complement strand
TCCTCGGCGCGGCCCGCCTCGGCGTGCCGCTGATCGTCTCCGACCACGACCCGGACCTGACCCACCAGCTCATCGGCCACGACTGGGTGCGGGTGTTCCCCGCCGGCTCCCCGGTCAGCCTGGCCACGGCGCTGGACCGCCTCAGCGACGAACCGATGCCGCGCCCACCGGCCTCGGCGGGCAAGTCCCTGGGCATGGCCACCCCGAGCGAACAAGCGGCCTTCCTGGTCGACACCTACCGCCGGCTGCCAGAGGCCCGGCGGTGACGCCGCCGGTGATCGCGGTGATCGGGCCCGTCGAACCCGCCCTGCTCACCGCCTGGACCAACCACTATCGACGAATCGGCGTCGACCGGTTCCTGATCGCATTCCACTTCCCCGAACAGGTGTACCCGCGCCATCGGGACACGTTGCTGGGCACCGCCGCCGATCTCGGCATCGGACCGGCCCTGACCAGCACCGGCCCGTGGCACGAGCACACCAACACAGAGCTGCGCGAACGGCTGCGCACCCTGGCCGGCCCCGGCTGGCACCTGCTCGCCGACGCCGACGAATTCCACCAATTCCCCGGCGGCGTCGACGACGCGATCACCGCCGCCGAGACCCGCGCGCACCCGCTTGTCGGCGGCCTGCTGCTCGACCGCATCAGCCGTGACGGCGCACTCCCGCCGATCACCCCCGGCATCGACCTGGATCAGGCGTTTCCGCTCGGCGGGCACCTGACCCACCGGCTGCTCGGTGGTGATCCCCGCAAGATCGTGGCGGTGCGCTCCGATGTCGTGGTGGCCTCGGGCAATCACCGTGCCCCCGGATATCGGCCGGATCCGGATCGGCTGGTGTGCGTGCACCACTTCAAATGGCGGCGCGGTGTTCTTGCCGACCTGCACCAGCGGGTGACCCGCTTCGGCAGCGGCGAATGGATCGAACACACCCCCGCAGTGCGGTCGGAAGCCGCCCGACTGCTCGACCACGTCGGCCACCACCACGGCCGCCTCGACCCCACCGACCCGCGCCCGGCCTACCGGCCTGCCACCCTGGCCCAGCTGCCAGAAAAATGGGTGGCCGAGGCCCGTAACATCCTGGTCGAATGGCGGCCACCGACACCGACGAGCAAGGAGTGATCATCCGAATGCACCGGTCACGGGTCATTTTGTTGTGCGGCATCACCGGATCCGGAAAGACGGTGCTCGCCAAGGCCCTCGCGGACAAGGGCTTCACCCGGCTCTCGGTCGACGAGGAAGTCTTCCGCCGACACGGCCGCTACGGCATCGACTACCCCCACGACACCTACTTCGAGAAAGAACGCCCCGTCGTCGACGACATCCGCAACCAGCTCGCCGCCGAGATCGCCGCGGGTCACGATGTGGTGCTCGATCACGGGCTGTGGCTGCGCCCAGACCGCGACGCCTGGCGCGAGTTCGCCCAATCCCTCGGCGCAGAAGCGTTTTTGGTGTACCTGCCCGTGGACAAGGACGAGTTGCTGCGCCGCCTCGACGAGCGCAACCAGCGTGAGGACGCCAACGCCCTGGAAGTCACTCCGGAAGCCCTCGACGACTTCTTCGCCCGATTCGACCCACCCGAGCCGGACGAGCACGCCGTCATCTACACCGGCGGCGACCCCGCCGCGATCCTGGAATGAGGATCGAGCCGCTGTCGGTGCCCCGCATCGCCGAGGTCATCGACCTGATGGGCACCGGCGCCCCCTACATCACACCGCGCACCACCTCGGACTACTGGCTGTATGCCACCCTGTTCTCCGCCACCTGCCCGCTCGCGGTCGTCGACGGAGCGATCGCGGGCGCGATGATCGCGTTCCGCAGCCAGGACGACCCCGCCGACATCTACCTCCAGGACGTCATCACCCACCCCGACCACCGGCGCCGCGGCATCACCCGCGCGTTGATCGCCACGGTTGCCGAACGCGGCATCGGATGGGGCTGTCGACGGTTGTATCTGACCTCCGAACCCGACAACCACCCAGCTCACACCGCGTGGACGATGTTGGGGTTCGCCAATGTTGCCGGTGACCACACCATTGGCGAGGTATCGGTGATCACCGACTTCAAGGGACCAGGCAAGACCCGCGCGGTCTACGAGAAGCTGCTGAGCTGAACGGACGGCCCCGGAACCACACACCAGGGCCGTCCTCGACCGCTGCCCCGAAGGGGACAAGACCGCGGCCTCAGCAGGTATCGAACCATCAGCCACCGACAGAGCCCAGCTACCAGGGACGACCGAGCCGATAGCCGGCCAGGGCAACCTACGGCGTGGGGCCGGGACTGCACAGTCCCGGCCCGGCCCCACATGCCGAATTCCTATCTCCGCATTCAGCTTTCGAAGGTGACCTCCGCGTTCCTGTCGTCGGTCCACACCAGCAGGGGTGTGGTGATCTGCTGACCGCAGTCGTTCTCGCAGGTGCGGACCTCGCCCAGGCCGTCGGGGGTCGCGACGCCGGCGGGGAAAGCGGTCGTCTCCCCGCAGCGAGCGCAGAAGGTGTATTCCGTGTGGACGACGCGCTGACCGATTCTGTTGCTGCTCATCGTGTTTCACCCTCCGCTTCGGTGCCGACCGGTGCGGTGCCGACCGCGGCCGGGTCCTGTCGTGCGGACAGCGGCCATTTCTCGGCCTCGGCGTGGGCGTCGAAGATGCCGAACGGCGCCACGTCGTTGATATCGTCGGCCTCGTCGTCGCCGGGATCGTCGGCTGTCACGGTGCGAGTGTTGCCCTCCAGCAGCGGAAGTCCGTGTTCGGCGGCCGTCGTGTCGACCCAGCGGAAGAACTGGAGCGCGGAGCCGGCGAACATGGTGCGGACACGGTCCTGGAAGGCGCGCACGTCGTGGCCGGGCAGGAAGTCGCGGGTGGAGATCTCACCGCAGCCGCAGCCGCAGGGCCGTTCGCGGAACTCGGCTTCTTCCGGGAGGTCGCAGTAGCCGACCGGGTTCTGCGAGGCGTTGACCACCGGATCGGGTTTGCCGATCCAGGCGTCGCGGACCGGGTGACCTTCGGCCAGCACCTCGCCGTCGACAGCGACCCGATCCTCATGCACGGACACCCCGTGGATCTCGGCGACGGCGCACACCCGGCCATCACCGATGATGAGCGCGAACTTCTCTCGGGCTAACCGTTCCTTGTTGGCCTTCCATACGCCCCGGCCTGCTGTCCACGCCTCCTCTTCAGTCATACGCGGGAAGTAGCCGACGTAATCCCGATTCAGCGGGTCGTCTGAGACTGGCGAGTAGTAACCGAGCTTGAACCGGACAGCCATGCAGCACACTCCTCATGTAGACCTGGTGCGGTATTCATAGAGTGCCATCAATTAAAGCCAGGTGGCAAACGATGAATTGAACCAGATCAAACCGGATTCGTACTGATGCAGTGGATTCGGCGCGAACCCGGTTGGGGAGCGTGTTCGGCTCGGATAGTGGTTGTCGGAAAACGATCATTTGCCGACAACCTCGCGTGAGCGGGAGAAACCCCAAGAGAAGAGTGTCGAAAAACCGTGCCGGAAATCAACGTCGGCAAACCTGATTTCGGCTATTTTCGACATCATGTTGATCGGCTACGGGCGGGTGTCGACCGCCGAGCAGAACCCCGCCCACCAGATCGACGCGCTCCGGCGCGCCGGGGTCGAGCCGGGCGACATTCATATCGATACTGCCAGCGGCGCGAAGGCATCGCGACCGAAACTCGATCTCGTCCTCACCCTCGCCCGCCGCGGCGACACCATCGTCATCACCCGCCTGGACCGGCTGGGCCGGTCGATGCTCCATCTGGTCAACCTCGGCGCGGATCTCCGTGAACGCGGTATCGGGTTGAAAGTCCTCGAACAGGGCATCGACACCGACACCGCCGAAGGCCGCGCTATGTTCGGCATGCTCTCGGTGCTCGCGGAGTTCCAGCGGGAGCTGATCGTCGCCAACACCCGTGACGGGCTCGAAGCCGCCCGCGCCCGCGGCCGCAAAGGCGGCCGGCGCCCGAAACTCACCGTCCATCAGATCGAACAGGCCCAGCGTCTCTACGACGAGGGCCGCCACACCGTGCAGCAGATCGCCGACATCCTCGGCGTCAAACGCGGCACCCTCTACGGGCACCTCGACAAGAACAGCATCGGCACCCGGCCCCACTCCGGCCCCGCCGAGCGCCATGCAAGCGGTGCACCGACCGCCGCAGTGGTCGACACGACCGGGCTGGCACTGGATGCCGTGCCGCTCATCACCGAAACCGAAATCGCAACCGCCACACCGCAAACTCTCGCTGCCCCAGGCGATATCGGCGTCGCACCACCGGCGGCGGCATTGGGCGGCCTGTCCGACCTCGGTGAGGTCGACCCTGAATCCGAATACGATGAAACCAGCACCAGCGCACGCGAGTTCGCTCGCGAGCGACCGAATCTGGCGTGGCGGCTCAAGCAGACCGCGCGTATGAATTTGCCCGAGCCGCGCGCGGTCTGCCCGAACGAAGCCTGCGGCTACACCGCCCTCGAGACCTCCGAACGCGGGCGACTCCTGCAAGACATCAAGGTCGTCTGGCTCGAGCCGGCCGACGACGGCGGCCTCATCGAGGCCCGCCACTGCCACCGGTGCCGGCCCCGTGACGTGCCGATCGTCGATATCGAGTGCGCGGCCTGCGACTGCGGCGGCCCCCTGCTCACCGGCGTCTACGCCACCGAACTCCGCGACACCGGCGAAATCCCGGCACTGGTCCGGCGCTGGCTGGCGGTGCGCCGGTGGCGAACCACCGACGCCGGGCCGGTATGCCCGGACCACGGCGCCGCGGGGTGAGATCAGCAGGTCTGAAACTGAATGCCCTGGTGCCCTCGTAGCTGAAATTGGGCGGAGAGTTGCGGGCACGGACAGCCCGGGTGATCGCCTTGTCCAGCGCGGTCGCCGAACCGGCGGCCAGTGCGGTGAGTTCGTCGGCCGTCAGGTCGCTCACGATGAGCCGGCGCTCGCGCGGGCGGGTGGGTTCCGAGTCGGCCCATGAATAGCCCAGCAGCACCACGGTGAATCCCGTTGGCGCGCACCCGGCTTCGACGGCTTTGCCCAGCTCCGCGGCGAACGTGACGTACGAGTCGGTCTGTATGTAGTACCTGCCGCCCGGAAGGTCGATCTTTGTGGCCTGCGGCGGATCGCTCGCCGGCGGTGGGGTGCTCACGACTGCTCGGTGATCTTGAGTTGCCGGGCTCGTTTGATCTCCTGGAACGATTCGTAGTCGCCTGCGCGGCCCAACGTCTTGAGCAGGGTCTCGAACTTCTTGGCGTTGAGTTTGCTCTCCGTGCACTGGTCGAACAGTTCCGGCTCCCTGGCTTGCACCAGGTCGGGATTGATACGGCGGCTCTTGATGCCCGTTTCCCAGGTCGCCACTCCGTCGATGCCGGCATGGGTGCCGATGGCGAGTTTGAGTTCGGTCTCCACCCGCGCCCGCTCGACCGCGGCCTGCTCGTATTCCTGCTTGAGCCGCTGCTCCTCGTCGTACAGCTTGATCCACTGATTCCGCAACGCCTCGGCGGCCGGGTCACGCGGCAGCAGGGTGGGTTCGGGTTCGACATCTTCGAGTTGTTCGATCTGCCGTAGCTTGGGCAGATCCTCGGCGAGCCAGACTCGGCAGCGGGCGAACAGCCCGGTGGCCTCGGTCTCGGTGAGGTGGTAGATCTCCGTCCCGCCCTCGATGCTGCGGCGATCGGCCCAGGTGTCCTTGATGTACTTCTCGAGGGCCTTGTACTCGTCGGTCTCGATGGCATCGAACAACACCAGCGGCACAGCACAGTTGGTCTGCAACGTGGACCTGCGTTTGTCCGGCGTCGCGGACGTCTGGCCTATCTTGAACAGGTCCTCGGTGCCGTGACGGAACCCGTAGACGTACCCCATGATCATCCCCTGCCTTGGAGTGAAATGTGTTCTCGCCCAGCCGAGAACACAGCCGAGCGTCATCCTCTCAGGGCCTACCGACATGTTTCGGCCCGCGCCGCTGCGGTCACTGGTGCGCGATCTTCCGCGCAAACGGCACACGCCCTGGTCAACCGGTTGCTCATCCGGCGTGTCGGCGGCGGGATCGATGCATACTGGGGCTCGCTCCGGTTCCTGCTCGACCGACGCAACACAATCCCTGGAGGGGTGTCGTGACCAGCGCAGCTACCGCCCGAATCGGCGAGATCGCTGAACTCGCACCGCAACTGGCCGAACGTGACAACGAGATCCGCACGCGGATCTCGACGCTGGATCGCGAGTACACCTTCGCGCGCCGCGCCGGCGAACCCATCCTGCCGACACTGCTCGCCGAGCAGCGCCGTGCACGTGAGGATCAGAAGGCTCTCGACGCCCAGCGTGTGCAGTTGCTCGCCGAACTGGACGAGTTGCGTGTGCCGTTGGTCGAGCGGCAGCGGCTGTACCGCTCGCGCAGCGCGGTCAGCAAGCGCGGGGAACGGATGAGCCGTGCGGAATTCGACGCCGTGGTCGCCGATATACGTCGTGAGCAGGCCATGCTGGACCGCGCTCGCAACTGGCTCAACGGCAATATCCCCCGTGCCAGGGCCGAAGCCGCGACAATGGCGGCGATCTACGCCAGCTGCCATGATCCACTGTCGTTCGACAGCAACGACTGGTAAACCCGCACAGGAACTTCCGGCAGCTAGTCGAGTCCGGGTTCGTCGGTGAGCCCACCGACGGCCCATGCCGGGACCCCTCGCTTGAGCGCATAGCGTCGAGCGATCTGCGGCCAGTCTGGTGGTGGTCCAGCCTGCACCGGGGCGGCGGGCCACCAGCGCGGCGGATACAGCAGATCGCGCCGCGGCGGACGATGTCGCGCCGGGGGATCTCCGGGCGGCACCGGCCGGTACGGCACCGGGGCGAGTGCGGACCCGAGTTCCCCGAGCGCCGGAATGGACCGCTGCGCGGCCAGCGCCAGCGCCAACGCGGCAGCGCGCAGCAGCGTCTCGGCGACCTCGGGGTCCAGGCACTCGTATGGCTCGAGCATCGCGACGATCCGCCCGCGCATCGGGAGTTCGATTGTGTCCCAGATGGTTTCCAGGACAGCGCCCGTGCGGGCACTGCACGACAGGCGGGACACGCAGAGTTCTTCGAGCACGCAGCGCAGCAGCCGAAACCACACCCCGGCGTGCACGGTGCGGCCCGGCAACCGCACCAGACCGGTGGTGAGCGCTTGGTAGGTGTAGCCGTCCATCGTGGTGACCGTCTCGTCCACAGCGACCACCGTGGCGTCACCATTCGCGACGGCGCCGGCGCGTTCGAGGCGGCAGCGGTGGGCGACACAGCTGATCATCAGCGGCAGATCCCACACCAGGGCGCGGCCGGAATCCGGGTCGGTGGCGCAGACCGGGCAGGCCCGCGGCCTGCGCGGGGACGCCAGCCAGGGACCGTCCCATCGGGATTTGACGCGGCGGACGATGTCGCGGTCGATGGTCCCGGGCAGCAGCAACACCGAGTGGCGGCCTACGTAGTTGTCGAAGATTTCCTGCTGCTCGAACTCGCGGGGCCACAGTTTCTCGAACAGCCATGGCACCCATCCGGACAGGGTCATCGTCGCCAGCCGGGGCACTGGAACGCCGGTGCGGTCGGCGAGCGCGGCCAGCAGCGCTGGCTGCGGAAAGGTCGAGGTGACCAGGCGAATGTTCAGCCCGGAATCGGCACACAGGTCCGCCAGCAGCACTTTCACCGGCAGCTGATAGACCGTGGCGAGCCGGTCCAGCCACGACGACAACGATTCGATCGGCCCCGGTCGCGGGTGTAGCGGCCATCGGGGCACGCTCACAACTCCAGGCGGGCGCGGATCTGGCCGAGTTCGTCCTCGTCGATCAGCACGCCCTCATCGGCCACGTCGCACAACGCTTTCGGCTCGGCGACACACCGGTCCAGCTCGTAGGCCACGTCGCGGGGATCGAATCCCTCGGCCACCAGCAGGGTTTCGGTTTCGTCCCAGGTGCGCCGGCCTGGGCACTTCAGTAGATCGTCGCGCAGGAATCGCGCGGGGATGCCCTCACCGATCAACACGTCACGGTGCCGGATGGCGTGGGCCGGAGTCGTATTGAGCGCGGTCAGCCACCGCAGCATCGCGCGGGCGGCATCGGCATCGACGCGAGCCCGCGCGTGCCAGGCGTTCATCGCCTGCATGAGTTCCCGCCCGGCCCGTTCGGCAGGAGTAGGGGCCGGTGGCCACGGTGAGTCACCGTCATAGACGGGCTGCGGCCGCGGTTCGGTCAGCAATCCGGCCAGAGTCCCCCGGGGTTGGATGCGCTGGTCGGCGGCCAGCACCAGCGCGGTCGCGGCCGCGGTCAGCAGCTTCTCCTGGGTAGGCCAATCCAGATTCTCGTAGGGCTGCCACACCGTCAGCCCGGCCCGCACCGGCTCACCGGTCGCATCCCAGATCTGTTCGAGAAGCTGCTGCGAGCTTCGGGTGACGGTGGAACCGGCGAGGCTGAGTTCGTCGAGCAGACAGCGCAGCAGCCGAAACCACACCCCGGCATGCACCGTGCGGCCCGGCAACCGCACCGAGGCCTCGATCAGGGCTTGACGGGTGTAGCCGTCCAGGGCCGCCAGTGGTTCGCGGAGCGGAACCGCCTCGTTGGGCCGGCCTGCTATCTCGGCCGCGAAAGTATCCGCGTCCAGCGCCAGTCGGCAGCGGTGTTCGAGGCAGCTCACCGTGAGTGGCAACTGCCAGATCAGCGCGCGGGCCGGGTCGGGCCCGGCCGCGCACTGTGGGCACGACCGCCGCAACGGGCGTTCCGGAATCCACGGGCCCCGCCAGCGGCGGCGACTGGTCACCTCGAAGCGCGGCGCCTCCCGCGGCGCCAGCAGCACCGAATACTGGCGGACATAGGTGTAGAAACCGTCGGTGGCGTCGCGTTCGGGCAGTGGGTAGGCGTCGAACAGCCACGGCACCCACCCGGGCAGCGTCATCGCCCGCACCTGCCCGGCCGGCACACCGGTGCGCTCGGCCAGCGCAGTGAACACCGCCGGGGGCGGATCCTCGTCGAGAACATCGCGGAGGCCGACCAGCACACCGAGATTCGGGCCGAGCAGATCGGTCACCGGCACTCCGTAGATGCGGGCGAGCCGGTCCAGCCACGACGACAGCGACTCCAACGCACCCGGTGCCGGGTGCACCGGCCAGCGCCGCGGCGGCGCCGGGCTCACGCCAGCTCGCGTTCGAACATCCGCCGCCGCTCGGTCGGCCCCGCATACGACGCGAGCAGCAGGGTGCGCTGGTTGATGGTCTCCTCCCCGGACTCGATCGCCGCGATCGCCGCGTCCGACAGCAGGGCGGTCAGCTCCCCGATCGTGCCCTCACACCGGGTGAGCAGGTATGACGCCATCTCCTCGGTCGCGATCGGCGAGGACCGGCGCAGCGGGAACGACGCCGCGAAACTCGCCAGCAACGCGCACGCCTCGTCGCCGGGCTCCCACAGCGGCAGCGTGAACGGCGCGAACCGGTTCTCCAGCTGCGGATCGGAACGGATCGCCAGATAGGCGTCCCGAGTGCCGACACCGACCAGCGGAATCCGGAGCTCGTTGCCCAGAAACCGCAGCACGTTCAAAAACTCCCGGCGCGTGTCCCCCCTCCCGGCGAGCACGTTGTGCAGCTCGTCGATCACCAGCACCCGCACACCACAGGTCCGTAGCAGGCGCAGCACCAGTTGTTCCAGCTCGGCCAGCCGCGGTGCCCGGGGCCGGATCGGCGCGCCGAGTGCGGCCAGCACCGCGACATAGAAGCGCGACACCGACGGCTCCGAGGGCATCTGCATGGTCAGCACCGGGATCTCCTCCCGATCGGCGTGTGAGACCGGCGGGTGGTCGCGGCGGAACTTCTCGATGATCATCGACTTGCCGTTGTTCGTGGCGCCGATGAGCAGCAGGTTCGGCATCCGCTGCTTACCAGGCATCGTGAGCAGCCCCTCCAGCACGGCCAGGGCCTCGGTCGCGCGGGTGTAGCCGATCCACCGATCCGCCCGCACGTACTGGATCCGCTCGGCATCCGGCAGCATCGCCGGGCGCTGCGCCGACGGATGCAGATGCGACAGGTCGAGGGGTTCACCGATGCTCACCACTGCTCGATCACCTCGAACGGTGCCACCGCCACCGGCCCAGCACCCGATCCCGCCGGTGACGGTGGTGGTGGTACCGGTGGCAGGGTCTGGGCCCGGCTGCGTGCCGGGGTCGCTCGGCGGCGTTCGGTGTTGCGGCGCGCTCGCCGGCTTGTCGCGGTCGCGTTCTCGGTGATGTGGCGCATCTGCTCGACCATCGCGAACAGCGCGTTCTCGTCGATCTCGGCGCGGCCCTGCTCCCGCAACCGGGCCACCGCCGCGCGCTGCTCCCACAGGCTGATCGCCGGCCGCGACCACGTCCGGTACGGCACCTCCAGATACTCGCCGGTCTCCGGATGCAGCGCCCAGATCCGGGAAATATCGCGCGGGTCGCGCCGCAACACCACCTTCCCCAGCTGCTCGCGCCGCGCGATCAACGGCTTCAAAGCGTCGCTGTAGTACTGCACGTGATCGAGCACAAACCCGGTGCGCCGCAACGATCTCCGTTCCACCGGCAGGAAATCGATTAGAAACGCCGTCTCGTTCGTCACCGTCGGTGGCGCGCCCAGCTCGGCGACTTTCTCCGCCCACACCCCACCCGGGGTCCGCCCGCCCAAACCGTCATGGGGTTCGCCGTGGTAGCAGGCCACGGCCAGGGCCATCCAGCGTTGCAACTCGGCAAGAGTGAGAACGGCTTTCGCGTCGCTGTCGTAATCGCCGCGCTCACGAGTGTCGGAAAACGTCGTCCCCGGCAATTCGTGGACCATCCGCATCATCGTCCCGACCAGCCGCTCCACGATCCCGCCGTAATGCGGGGCACCCAGCGGGCGGTAGCCGATCGCGATACCGTGCTGGTCACAACCCCGGCGCAGGGCCTCGCTCTTGAACTCCGTCGCATTATCGGTATACAGCTGAGCCGGTTTGCCGCTCATCGGCCACACCGCCCGCACCCCGATGCGTTCCAGCCACGCGCGCTTATCAATCGCCATGTGCGCCAAACACAGACCCACCGAGGTCGCCGACGGCGCCTCCAAAGTGAGCACGAACCCGGGCACGCACTTGGTGGCCTCATCGATCGCCGCCGTCACATACGGCCGCCCGATCGGCAGCCGGTGATGCTCATCGACCACGATCACATCCGCCGGAGTGTGATCGATCTGCACCCGCTCCAACACCCCCGCCACCGGCGGCGCCACCCCGCCGGCGGGCCTGCGGGACCGGGCCGCCCCCTGCCCCTCCCGCGCGGCCACGGTCTTCACCGGATCCAGCCTGCCGATCCGGCGCTGCACCGCCGACCGCGACGGCGGCCGCAACCCGCGCACCTTGCACTCCCGATCGATCTCCCGGCAGATCACCGCCACCGACCGCCGCTGCCGGGCCAGATACCGCGCCCGCAGCACCGTCCGCACAATCTCCTCCACCTCCTCCGGCAGCCGCTCACCACCCCGGCCACCCGACGAACGACGCGGCAGCAGATCCGACGCCACCCCCTCACCAGCCCGCCACCGCCTCACCAGCGCATACACCTGCCGCTGCGTCACCCCCAACTCCGCGGCGGCCTCATCAGCAGCGGCCACGCACACCCGATCCAACTGCGCGAGACGGCCGATCACCTCCGCCCGCCGCACCGCCACCTGCCAGCGCGCCTCCTCCGCGGTCAGCACACCGCGATCAGCCACCGACGAATCCCCGGCCATCCCTGGTCCCTCACTGAAGACGAGTACGAGCGAAAAGCACGCTACTGAACCGGAGTTCGAGACACGCCGACGATCGAAGTCCTCTTCAACCAGAACCGAACCCACAGGTCAGCACTGAACACGACTTCGAACATCACAGGTGGGATGGATCACACCGCATCGATTTACTTGGATGTCCAACTATAGGATGACCGAGATCGCGCAGTCCCCTGCGCGCGTCAGCGACGACAACGAGAAGGACTGTCATGGTTCGGGAACTCACGCATTTCATCGGCGGACAGCACGTCGCCGGCACCTCGGGCAAGTTCGGCGACGTGTTCGACCCGAACATCGGCGAGGTGCAGGCCAGGGTGCCGCTGGCGAGCAAGTCCGAGGTCGAGGCCGTCATCGTCAACGCCGAAGAGGCGCAGAAGGTCTGGGCCGCGTTCAACCCGCAGAAGCGCGCCCGCGTGCTGATGAAGTTCCTGACCCTGGTCCAGGACGAGATGGACAGCCTGGCGGCGCTGCTGGCCAGTGAGCACGGCAAGACCATCCCCGACGCCAAGGGCGACATCCAGCGCGGCCTCGAGGTCATCGAGTTCGCCACCGGCATCCCGCACCTGCTCAAGGGCGAGTACACCGAAGGCGCGGGCACCGGCATCGACGTCTACTCCATGCGCCAGCCGCTCGGCGTCGTCGCGGGCATCACCCCGTTCAACTTCCCGGCCATGATCCCGCTGTGGAAGGCCGGCCCGGCCCTGGCCTGCGGCAACGCCTTCGTGCTCAAGCCGTCCGAGCGCGACCCCTCGGTGCCGCTGCGCCTGGCCGAGCTGTTCCTCGAGGCCGGTCTGCCCGCCGGCGTGTTCAACGTCGTCAACGGTGACAAGGAAGCCGTCGACACGCTGCTGCACGACCCGCGCATCAAGGCCGTCGGCTTCGTCGGCTCCACCCCGATCGCGCAGTACATCTACGAGACCGCCACCGCCAACGGCAAGCGCGCGCAGTGCTTCGGCGGCGCCAAGAACCACGCCATCGTCATGCCCGACGCCGACCTCGACGATGTCGCCGACCAGCTGATCGGTGCGGGCTACGGCTCCGCGGGCGAGCGCTGCATGGCCATCTCGGTCGCGGTGCCGGTGGGCGAGGAGACCGCCGACCGCCTGGTCGCCAAGCTGACCGAGCGCGTGCACAAGCTCAATGTCGGCCGCTCCGACGATCCCGGCGCCGACTTCGGCCCGCTGGTCGGCCAGGACGGGGTGAACCGCGTCAACAACTACGTCCAGATCGGCATCGACGAGGGCGCCGAGCTGGTCGTCGACGGCCGCGGCCTGACCGTCGAGGGCGGCGAGAACGGCTACTTCGTCGGCGCCACCCTGTTCGACAAGGTCACCCCCGAGATGCGCATCTACAAGGAGGAGATCTTCGGCCCTGTGGTCTCCGTCGTGCGCGCCGCGACCTACGAGGAGGCCCTGCGCCTGGCCGACGAGCACGAGTACGGCAACGGCGTGGCCATCTTCACCCGCGACGGTGACACCGCCCGCGACTTCGCCTCCCGCGTGCAGGTCGGCATGGTCGGCATCAACGTCCCGATTCCGGTCCCGATCGCCTACTACACCTTCGGCGGCTGGAAGCGCTCCGGCTTCGGCGACCTCAACCAGCACGGTCCCGACTCGATCCGCTTCTACACCAAGACCAAGACGGTGACGCAGCGCTGGCCGGGCGGCGGAATCCGAGCTGAGCTGCCGGGACGCTCCGCGGGCTCCGCGTCCAACGCCTTTGTGATCCCGACGATGGACTGACACTCCGATGTTCACACTCGACGAGGACGAACGGGCGATTCGCGACACCGCGCGCGATTTCGCCGACGAGTTCCTTGCGCCGAACGCGCTGGAATGGGACGAGAAGAAGCACTTCCCGGTCGACGTGCTGCGCAAGGCGGGCCCGCTCGGGCTCGGCGGCATCTACGTCGGCGAGCAGTGGGGCGGCTCGGGCCTGCGCAGGCTCGACGCGGTCCGCATCTTCGAGCAGCTGGCCACCGGCTGCCCGGCGGTGGCCGCCTACATCTCCATCCACAACATGGCCACGTGGATGATCGACGCCTATGGCACCGACGAGCAGCGCGCCCGCTGGCTGCCCGGCCTGACCTCGATGGAACTGCTCGGCAGCTACGCGCTGACCGAGCCCGGGGTCGGCTCGGACGCGGCGGCGCTGAGCACCAGGGCCGTGCGTGACGGCGAGGACTACATCCTCAACGGCGCCAAGCAGTTCATCTCCGGCGCCGGCGCCAACGACGTCTACGTGATGATGGTGCGCACCGGAGACGACGGCGCGCGCGGCATCTCGGCGCTGATCGTGCCCGCCGACACCCCCGGGCTGTCGGTCGGACCGAACGAGAAGAAGATGGGCTGGAACGCCCAGCCCACCCGTCAGGTCATCCTCGAGGACGCGCGGGTGCCGGTCGCCAACCGGCTCGGCGCCGAGGGCGAGGGTTTCCGCATCGCCATGAACGGCCTCAACGGCGGCAGGCTCAACATCGCCGCCTGCTCGATGGGCGGCGCGCAGGCCGCCCTGGACAAGACCGTGCCGTACCTGGCCGGGCGCACCGCCTTCGGCAAGCCGCTGGTGGCCAACCAGGCCCTGCAATTCGACCTGGCCGACATGCGCACCGAGCTGGAGGCGGCGCGGACCCTGCTGTGGCGGGCCGCGGCCGCGCTCGACGCCGACGCACCGGACAAGGTGGAGCTGTGCGCGATGGCCAAGCGCTTCGCCACCGACGTCGGCTTCGAGGTCGCCAACAAGGCCCTGCAATTGCACGGCGGCTACGGTTACCTGGCCGAATACGGGCTGGAGAAGATCGTCCGGGATCTGCGAGTGCACCAGATCCTCGAGGGCACCAACGAGATCATGCGGGTGGTCGTCGCCCGCACGGTCGTAGGAGCAGCATGAGCGACAACAACACCGCGGCGGAACCCGAGGTTCTGATCGACAAGCGCGACGGCCTCGGCCTGATCACGCTCAACCGTCCCAAGGCGATCAACGCGCTGAACCACTCGATGGCGCTGGCCATCACCGAGGCGCTGCGCGCCTGGGCCGACGACGAGGAGGTCCGCACCGTCGTCGTCACCGGCGCCGGTGAGCGCGGCCTGTGCGCCGGCGGCGACATCGTGGCCATCCACGCCGACGCCAAGGCAGGCGGTGCGGACGCCGATTCGGCCACCGGCAGGTTCTGGCGCGACGAATACATCCTCAACGCGCTGATCGGCCGCTACCCCAAGCCGTACGTGGTGGTCATGGACGGCATCGTGATGGGCGGCGGCGTCGGCCTGTCCGGTCACGGCAGCCACCGCATCGTCACCGAGCGGTCCAAGATCGGCATGCCCGAGGTGGGCATCGGCTTCATCCCCGACGTGGGCGGCACCTACCTGCTCTCCCGCGCGCCCGGCGAGATCGGCACCCACGTGGCGCTGACCACCGCGCGCATGAGCGCGGGCGATGCCATCGCCACCGGCTTCGCCGACTACTTCGTGCCATCGGAGCACATCCCGGCGCTGCTGGAGACGCTGCGCACCGAGCCCGCCGACGTGGCGATCGCCAAGTTCGCCACCGACGCCCCGGCCTCGCCGCTCGACGCCCAGCGCGACTGGATCGACGCCTGCTACGGCGCCGACACCGTCGAGGAGATCGTCTCCCGCCTGGAGACCGCCGACGCGCCCGAGGCCAGGGCCGCGGCCGCCGAGATCCTCGGCAAGTCGCCGGTCGCGCTGAAGGTCACGCTGCGTTCGCTGCGGGCCGCGCGCGAGCTGGACAGCCTGGAGGCGGTGCTGAACGAGGAGTACCGCGTGTCCATCGCCTCGCTGGGCACCCACGACCTGGTCGAGGGCATCCGCGCGCAGGTGATCGACAAGGACCGCAACCCGCAATGGAACCCGGCGACCCTCGCCGATGTCACCGACGAGCAGGTCGCGGCCTACTTCGTCGGACTCGGCGACAAGGAGCTGGGCCTGGTGACCCCGGAGGCACAGCAGTGAGCAAGAAGATCGGATTCCTCGGCCTGGGCAACATGGGCGGCCCGATGGCCGCCAACCTGGTGAAGGCCGGCTACGACGTGGTCGCCTTCGACCCGGCGCCCGCCGCGCAGGAGCAGGCCCGCACCGACGGCGCGACCGTCGTCGCCACCGCTGCCGAGGCCGCCGCGGGCCGCGACATCGTCATCACCATGCTGCCCAACGGCAAGCTGGTGCTCGACGTCTACGCCGAGCTGCTGCCGGTGGCCGACCCCGGCACGCTGTTCATCGACTGCTCGACCATCGACGTCGCCGACGCCAAGGCCGCCGCCGAGAAGGCCGTCGCCGCCGGCCACCGCGCGGTCGACGCCCCGGTCTCCGGTGGTGTGGCCGGTGCGGCCGCCGGCACGCTGACCTTCATGGTCGGCGGCGAGGAGGCGGATTTCGCCGCCGCGCTGCCGGTGCTCGAGGTCATGGGCGGCAAGGTCGTGCACTGCGGCGGCGCGGGCGTCGGCCAGGCCGCCAAGATCTGCAACAACATGCTGCTCGGCGTGTCGATGGTGGCGCTGTCGGAGGCGCTGGTGCTCGGCGAGAAACTCGGCCTGAGCCACCAGTCCTTCTTCGACGTGGTCTCCACCGCCTCCGGCCAGAGCTGGGCGCTGACCAGCTACTGCCCGGTGCCGGGCCCGGTCCCCGGCAGCCCGGCCAACAACGACTACAAGCCCGGTTTCGCCACCGCGCTGATGACCAAGGACCTCGGTCTGGCCGCCAACGCGCTGCGCGCCAACGGCGTCGACGGTCGGCTCGGCGCACTCGCCGCCGAGATCTACAGCCGGTTCAACCAGACCGATGGGCATCGCGATTTCTCGGCTATCGTCACCGATGTCCGCAACCGTTCCGAGCAAGAGGGTGACAAGTGACCGACTTCGAGACGATTCTGCTGGAGCGCAGGCCCAACAGCGCCGGTAAGGGCGCGGTCGGCTGGATCACGCTGAACCGTCCCAAGGCGCTCAACGCGCTCAACGCGCAGGTGCTCGACGACGTCATCGCCGCCCTCGACGAGCTGGAGCGCGACGAGGAGATCGGCGCGGTCGTCATCACCGGCTCCGAGCGGGCCTTCGCCGCGGGCGCCGACATCAAGGAAATGCAGCCGAAGACGTACATGGACATGTTCATGGACGACTACTTCGCGCGCTGGGAGCGGCTGGCGAACTTCCGCAAGCCCACCATCGCGGCCGTGGCGGGCTACGCCCTCGGCGGCGGCTGCGAACTGGCGATGATCTGCGACATCCTGCTCGCCGCCGACACCGCCAAGTTCGGTCAGCCCGAGATCAAGCTGGGCGTCATCCCCGGCATCGGCGGCTCGCAGCGCCTGACCCGCGCGATCGGCAAGGCCAAGGCCATGGACCTGGTGCTCACCGGCCGCAACATGGACGCCGAGGAAGCCGAGCGCGCCGGGCTGGTCTCGCGCATCGTGCCCGCGGCCGAGCTGCTCGACACCGCGCAGCAGGTCGCCGAGACCATCGCCTCGATGTCGGTGCCGGTCACCATGATCGCCAAGGAGGCGGTCAACCGCTCCTTCGAGACCACCCTGTCCGAGGGCCTGCGGTTCGAGCGCCGGGTGTTCCACTCGCTGTTCGCGATCGAGGACCAGAAGGAAGGCATGGCGGCCTTCGTGGAGAAGCGGCCCGCCCAGTTCGGCAACCGCTGACCCGAACCCCGTTCGACGGCCCGTGCGCCACCCGGCGCGCGGGCCGTCGTCGTTCCCGGCCGGGCTGTGCTGTTTCCGATCGGGCTGTGCTGTTTCCGGCCGGGCGGTGGCGGGGGCTCACGGATAGCCGTGGCCGTCGTAGTTGCCCGCCGGGAAGCTGCCGGTCGGATGACTGCCGTCGTGGAAGGCGCGCGAGAGATCCATCCCCGCGAAGGCCGGGGGAGTGCGCCCGTCCACCGCGAAGCGGTACAGCGCCGCCGAGTAGACGGTGTTGGCGGCGGAATAGAAGGCCAGCACCGTGATGAACGCGCCGAGGCCGAGCCAGCAGCCGACCGTAGACAGCAGCACCCCGCCCACCGCCTCGTCGGCCAGCGCGCCGAGCACCGTGCCGATCAGCATGCTCAGCAGCCCGCCCACCAGCACGAGGATGTAGCCGAAGGTGCCCAGTCTGGTCGTGCCCGCCACCCCGGTGCCCCACACCTGCGCGTGGCAGGCCCGCGCGGCGCGCACCGCCTCCACCGGGCCCCGGCGTTCCAGCACGATCATCGGCAACACCAGATAGGCCACGTCCGACCACGGGGTCGCCCTGGTCGGGCTCGGCGCCCCCGGCTCCCTGGCGGTGCGCTCGAACAACCGCAGCACCGGCAGCACGAACGCCACCGCGAGCGCCCATGGCAGCAGCGCGAAGAACCGGGCCCGGCCCGCCCGCCGGCCGGCACGCGGGTCCGCCCAGCCGCCGCGCAGCACGTTGTCGGCCTGGGTGAGCAGGCCCGCGTTGCCGAGCACCGTCACGATCACACACAGCAGGTACACCACGACGACCGTCGGATAGGGGATGGGCGAGGCCACCCCGACACCGGTGAAGAACAGGGTGGCGAAGGTCGCGCCGGTGAAACCCAGCCCGACCAGCGCCGAGGTGACCGGGAACGAACGCAGCCCGCGATGCGCGCGCAAGACGGCATTGGCGGTCGAATACATCGTGCGCGCGGTCGAATACGACACGTGGGCATCCCCCGGGGTCGAGCGTCTTCGTCGGTCCCCGCCCATGCTAGCCACGGCGCGACGGCGGGCTCAGTTCGGCGGTGCGGGCGGGGCGTAAGGGGTCTGGATGACGGGCGGGATCACCAGCGTCGGCGTCGATCCGTGCTCGGATTCGCGCGGCGCCTCGCGGCCGAAGGCCAGCAGACCGGCCACCGTCACGCTGAGGGCCAGCGTCACGGCGGCGGCGGTCACCAGCTTCCAGCGGCCCCGCCGCGCCGGGACGGGCGGCGCCGGGATCGGATCGGTGCGCAGGTGCGGGATGTGCACGTCGCCGGACGGGCGTTCGGCCGCCAGCAGCACCGCCCCGCGCGCCGAGACGTGCTCGGGCTCGGGGTCGTGCACGATCGGCAGGTCGAAGGTCGCGGCCAGTTCCTCGCGCACGATCGGGCTGCGCGCGCACCCGCCGACCAGCACCAGCGCGATCGGCCGCGTCCCGGTGCGCTCGATCAGCTGCTCCACCGCCGACGCCGAGTCCCGCACCCCGTCGGTCAGCAGGTCGGCCAGATCGCTGTGGGTGAGCACTGCACGCGCGCCGGTGCGGGGGTCGGTGGCGGTGACCACCCTGGCGCTGCTCAGCTCCTCCCGGTGGCGGCGCACCACGGCGCGGTCGGCGCGCACGCCCACGTGCGCGAGACGGTTGCGCAGCAGCGCGTCGTAGTCGTCGCCGCCGGGGCAGCTGCCGTGGTCGGAACCGAGCACCGCGTCCGCGCGGCAGTCGACCTGGGTGAGGGTGAGCCCGGCGCTGCCCAGGTCGTAGAGCAGCACCGAGCCGGAATCCGGCAACCGCCCGGTGAAGCGCAGATAGCGCAGCTGCGCCAGCGGCTCGTCCACCACGGTCAGCCTGCGCCTGCCCGCCGCGCGGCGCACGATCTCGGCGTGTTCGGCGCTGCGGCAGGTCACCGCCGTGCTCGCGATCAGCTCGTCCCGCTGCTGCGCGGACAGGCTCATGCGGCGGATGACCTCGAAGACCGCCTCGTCCACGCCCGCGCCCGGCCGCCGTCGCACCGCGCAGCAGTCGATGGGCGGCAGATGCGGCTGGTCGGAATGGGCGAGGATCGCCCGCGCGCCACTCGAGCCGGCGGACACGCCCAAGACCAGCACCATGGTGTTCATGGTGACCTGTCCGCGCCACTGTGCCAACACATGCGTATCGGTCACAGCGCGGGCGCCGCCGTCAGGGCTCTGTTGGCCGGACCGTGGGGTACGGCCGCGCGCTCAGCCCGCCGCGGGCTCGGCGCCGCCCGCCCAGCGCACCGGCGCGCCACCGGTGTCGAAGTCGCCCGCCGCGTGCCGGAACTCGGCGAGCAGTTGCAACAGGGTGGCGAGCCGATCCGGTGCCAGCCCTGGCTGCGCGAACACCTCGGCGTTCAACTGTTCCGTCGCCTCGGCCACGGATTTTCTTCCCGCGTCGGTGATCTCGATGAGCGTGGCCCGCCGGTCGCTCGGATGCGGCACCCGCGTGACCAATCCGGCCGCCTCCAGTCGGTCCACCGTGTTGGTGACACTGGTCGGATGCACCTGCAGGCGCGCACTGGCCTTCGCCATCGGCAGCGCCCCGGTCCTGGTGAAACTCAACAGCCGCAGCAACTCGTAGCGCGAGAAGGTCAGACCCGTCGGCTTCAGCGCCTCGTCGACCCGCGCCATGACGATCTGCTGCGCCCGCACCAGCGAGGTCACCACCGCCATGCCGTCGGCGGCATCGGCCCACCCGTGGTCGACCCACTGGCGGCGGGCCTCCTCGATCGGGTCCAGCGGAAGCGGGCGTGGCCGAGACATGTGTCCGATCATCGCACGCCGCCCGCCGTCGGCGGCCATTCCGCACAACTCGCTGTGCCCGATTCACCCGGATTCCCCGTCACACCCGCCCGAGCCGCCCACACCCGCCCCGTCGAGCCTTGCGATCACGGTGACCGTAACCCTCGCCGGCCCACCGTGTGCCGGGGCAGTCTGTACAGGCCATGCGGGCGTGGCTGAGAGGTTTAGGCAACGGTCTGCAAAGCCGTGCACGCGGGTTCGATTCCCGCCGCTCGCTCGACGCTGCCGGGTGTGCCGCGGCCGAGGGCCCGGTCGGGAAATGCCGACCGGGCCCTCGTCGCGTCGACGGGCACCGGGCGATCGAACACGTGAGGCCCCGACCGGATTCGCCCGGTCGGGGCCTCACGTGTGTTGTGCCCTCGGCAGGATTCGAACCTGCGGCCTTCTGCTCCGGAGGCAGACGCTCTATCCCCTGAGCTACGAGGGCGGGACAGAATCCGATCCGGGCCGTGATGGCGGCTCGGTCGGGCGGGCCAAGCGTAGCGCATGGCCGGGCGCGACGCCAAAACGGTGACGGGCCCGGCCGGTTGCGCGACGGCGGGGGCTCACCCGAGCGGCAGCGGGGTGCCGCCTCGGGCGGTGAGCATGTCGGTGAGCAGCTGGGATTCGGCGGACTGGCTGGTGGCCATGCCCGCGGACAGGGTGCGCACCGGGGTGGTGGCGGCGTGCTCGGCGGCGTACTCGAGCATCGGCAGGCCGCCCTCGTGGTGGCGCAGCATCAAGCTCAGGAACAGGGTGTCGAGCTCGGGGGAGGAGGCGCGGCGCAGGGCGTCGAGTTCGGCGGCGGAGGCCATGCCGGGCATGGTGGCCACCGGGCCGGTGTGCTCGTCCGCACCCCCGTGGTGACCGCCGTCGCCGTGGCCGTCGCTCATCCAGCCCATGTGCCCCTCCACCGACTGCGAGGGCGCGTCCCACAGTTGCAGCCAGCCCTGCATGCGGCCGATCTGGTTCGCCTGGGTGGTGAGGATGTCGTAGGCCAGGCCGCGGACCTCGGCGTCGGTGGTGCGGGTGAGCGCGATGCCCGCCATCTCCACCGCCTGGTTGTGGTGGGTGGACATGTCCTGCAGGAAGCCGATGTCCACGGCGGTCGGGTCGGGATCGCCGCCGCCGTCCAGCGGCAGCCGCACCACGACGCCGATCACCACGCCGAGCAGGATCGCGGCGATCGCGCCGAGCACCAGCACGGCGGCACCGGGCCTGCCCGGACGCCCGGGCGCGTCGCCGTTGTCGTGGCTGTCGTGGGTGTCGTGGCGGGTGTTGTCGTGGGTGGCGTCGTCCTCGGTGGTCGCGGTGACCGCCGGATCGGAGGCGTCGCTCATCTCGGCCCCCGCCTCATTGGACGGGAGCGGGCTCGGCCGGGGCGGGCTCCGCGGGAGCGGGTTCGGTGGGCAGGCTCGGCACACCGGGGATCATGCCGCCTAGACCCGCGGTGGGGTCGGTGTCCACGTCGGAGCCGTCGACGGCCTTGGCGTCGGGGCCCGGCGGGGTCGGGTCGAACGGGGTCGGGTTGTCGCGATCGAACATCGGGTTCGAGCAGGAGCCGCCGACCTCGGGATGGGTGTAGGGGTTCTGGCGCAGCGCGGTGATGAACTGGCCGATGCGCTCGTCGTCGGCGCTGTCCAGCTTCAGCTGATGGCCCCACGACTGCAGCGAGACGGCCGCGTCCAGATCCGGGTAGGGCGACATGAAGGTGTACGCCTTGCCCTCGACCTTGCCCTTCAGGGTGTCGACGGCGGCGTTGTCCACCTTGTCGGGGTTGTAGGCGATCCACACCGCGCCGTGCTCGAGGGAGTGCACGGCGTTCTCGTTGCGCATCGGCTTGCTGTAGACGGTGCCGGTGCAGTCGGCCCACTCGGAGTCGTGCGAGCCGCCGAAGGGCGGGGTGCGGTCGTAACCCACCCGCTCGGTCGGCTTGACGTGCTTGCCGGTGGTCTTGGAGTAGTCCACCGTGACGATGCCCTCGATGTCGAGCGAGGGGTCCTGGTTCTCCGCGCTGGGGGTGAACTTCTCCAGCGCGGCCTGCTCGCGGTACTTGGGCACCAGGCTGTAGGCCAGCGCACCGACCAATGCGATGATGATGGCCGCCGCACCGATCGTCATCCACGGGATCTGACGCTTGCCCGGGAGTCCGCCCTTGCCACCGCCCGCGGAACGGGGGGAAGAAGTCTTGCCCGCGGCTCGCACGGCCTTGGCCGACTTCGAGACGCTCTTGCTACTCGGCATCGCTCGTGTGCTCTCTCGCTGTGATGAACCGTGTGGGGTTCGGACGGACGGTCGGCGTCGGTGCCCGCCCGAAGGTGTTCACCTGCCGAGACCATAGGATAGAGACTCGTGACTCCAGCTGACCTTGCAGATCTCCTTCACGCCACTGCCGCGAAGGTGCTCGCCGAACGTGGGCTCGACCCCACGGTGCTGCCCGACGAGGTCACTGTGGAGCGCCCCCGGAATCCCGAACACGGCGACTATGCCACGAATCTGGCGATGAAGGTCGCGAAGAAGGCCGGAACGAATCCGCGCGAGCTCGCGGGCTGGCTGGCCGAGGCGCTGGACGCGGCCGAGGGCGTCACCTCCGCCGAGGTGGCCGGGCCCGGCTTCCTGAACATCCGCCTGGCCGCCGCCGCCCAGGGCGCGGTGCTGGAGAAGGTGCTGGCCGCGGGGGAGAGCTACGGCGCCTCCGACGCGCTGGCCGGGCTGAAGATCAACCTGGAGTTCGTCTCGGCGAACCCGACCGGGCCGGTGCACCTGGGCGGCACCCGCTGGGCCGCGGTCGGCGACGCGCTCGGCCGGGTGCTGCGCGCCCAGGGCGCCGATGTCACCAGGGAGTACTACTTCAACGACCACGGCGCGCAGATCGACCGCTTCGCCGCCTCGCTGGTCGCCGCCGCCACCGGGCAGTCCACCCCGGAGAACGGCTACGCCGGCGCCTACATCGCCGAGATCGCCGAGCAGATCGTGGCCGCGCACCCGCAGGCGCCCACGCTGCCCGAGGCCGCCCGCCACGAGCTGTTCCGCGCCGAGGGCGTCGAGCTGATGTTCGCCCACATCAAGAAGACGCTGCACGAGTTCGGCACCGACTTCGACGTCTACTTCAACGAGTCCTCGCTGTTCGCCTCCGGCGCGGTCGAGGCCGCCGTCGAGCAGCTCAAGGCCTCCGGCGACCTGTACCAGAAGGACGGCGCCTGGTGGATCGCCAGCTCCGAGTACGGCGACGACCAGGACCGGGTGGTCATCAAGAGCGACGGCAACGCCGCCTACATCGCCGGTGACATCGCCTACTTCCAGAACAAGCGCAAGCGCGGCTTCGACCTGTGCATCTACATGCTCGGCGCCGATCACCACGGCTACATCGGCCGCCTGAAGGCCGCCGCCGCCGCGTTCGGCGACGACCCGGCCACCGTCGAGGTGCTCATCGGCCAGATGGTGAACCTGGTGCGCGACGGCCAGGCCGTGCGGATGAGCAAGCGCGCGGGCACCGTGGTCACCCTCGACGACCTGGTCGAGGCGATCGGCGTCGACGCGGCCCGCTACGCGCTGGTGCGCTGGTCGGTCAACTCCAGCGTCGACATCGACCTGGACCTGTGGACCAGCCAGAAGAACGAGAACCCGGTCTACTACGTGCAGTACGCGCACGCTCGCACCGCCTCGATCGGCCGCAACGCCGCCGCCTTCGACTACGCGAGCGTCACCCCCGATCTGGCCCAGCTCACCGCCGACGAGGAGGGCGAGCTGATCCGCACCATCGGCGAGTACCCGAGGGTGGTGGCGAGCGCGGCGAGCCTGCGCGAGCCGCACCGGATCGCCCGCTACCTGGAGGAGCTCGCCGGCGCCTACCACCGCTTCCAGACCAACTCCAGGCTGCGCGTGCTGCCGCTGGGCGACGAGCCGGTCTCGCCGCTCAACGCCGCCCGGCTGGTGCTGGTGAACGCCACCCGTCAGGTGCTGGCCAACGGCCTGGCGCTGCTCGGCGTGAGCGCACCGGAGCAGATGTGATGAGCGCCCACCCCGCCGGTCCGCGGCACGCCGAACTCAGCGGCGGCGCCGCGAGCGAATCGACCCGGCTCCCGCACGCTCCCACCCTGCCGGTGCGTCCCACCGACCCGCGCCAGCTGATCGACCTGCCCGCCCACGTCTGGCCGCGCAACGCCGCCCGCGACGACGCCGACGAGGTGCGCCTGGCCGGTGTGCCGGTGCGCGCGCTGGCCGAGGAGTTCGGCACGCCGCTGTTCGTCGTCGACGAGGACGACTTCCGTTCCCGCTGCCGCGACATGGTGCGCGCCTTCGGGCCGGGCGCGCGAGTCCACTACGCCTCCAAGGCATTCCTGTGCGGCGAGGTCGCGCGGTGGATCGACCAGGAGGGGCTGTCGCTGGACGTCTGCTCCGGCGGTGAGCTGGCCGTCGCGCTGCACGCGGGCTTCCCGGCCGAGCGGATCGCCCTGCACGGCAACAACAAATCCGTCGCCGAGCTGGAGGCCGCGGTGGCGGCGGGCGTCGGACACATCGTCATCGACTCGCTGATCGAGATCGAGCGACTCGACGCCGTCGCCGCTCGCGCCGGCGTGGTGCAGGACGTGCTGGTGCGCATCACCGTCGGCGTGGAAGCCCATACCCACGAATACATCTCGACCGCCCACGAGGATCAGAAGTTCGGCTTCTCGATCGCCGGCGGCGACGCGATGGAGGCGCTGGCCAGGGTCTTCGAGACCGACAATCTGCGTCTGGTCGGCCTGCACTCGCACATCGGCTCGCAGATCTTCGAGATCGACGGCTTCGAGATCGCCGCCCGGCGCATCCTCGGCCTGCTGCGCGAGGCCGTCGACAAGTTCGGCGTCGAGCGCACCGCCCAGATCGCCACCCTCGACCTCGGCGGCGGTCTCGGCATCGCCTACCTGCCCGAGGACACCCCGCCGCCGCTGGACGAGTTCGCGGCCAAGCTGCGGCGCATCGTCTCCGAGGAGGCCGCGCGCGCCGGTCTGCCCGAGCCCACCATCGCGGTGGAGCCGGGCCGCGCCATCGCCGGTCCAGGCACGGTCACCCTCTACGAGGTGGGCACCGTCAAAGACGTCACCCTCGACGGCGGCGCGCGCAGGCGCTACCTGAGCGTCGACGGCGGCATGAGCGACAACATCCGTCCGGCGCTGTATCAGGCCGAGTACGACTGCAGGCTGGCCTCGCGTGGCTCCGACGCCCCCGCGGTGGTGGCGCGGGTGGTCGGAAAGCACTGCGAGAGCGGCGATATCGTGATCAGGGACGCCTGGATGCCTGCCGATGTCGGTCCGGGTGATCTCATCGCGGTCGCCGCCACCGGCGCGTACTGCTATTCCATGTCCAGCCGGTACAACCAGCTGACGCGCCCGGCCGTGGTGGCCGTGCGCGACGGCAGTGCCCGGCTGGTGCTGCGCCGGGAGACGGTGGCGGATCTGCTGAGTCTGGAGGTTGAGTGATGCCCGAAGCGGCCAACAACGGGGCCTGGGGTCCCGATCGCCCGATCGGTGTCGCCGTGCTCGGTATGGGCAATGTCGGCACCGAGGTGGTGCGCATCCTGCGCGAGCACGCCGACGACCTGCGGGCCCGCGTCGGCGCCCCGGTGGTCCTGCGCGGTGTCGCGGTGCGCGACGCGAGCAAGGACCGAGGCATCCCGGCCGAGCTGCTGACCACCGACGCCCAGGCGCTGGTCGACCGCGACGACGTCGACCTGGTGGTCGAGGTGGTCGGCGGCATCGATCCGGCCCGCGCGCTGATCCTCTCCGCGCTCAACGCGGGCAAGTCGGTCATCACCGCCAACAAGGCGCTGCTGGCCGACTACACCGGCGAACTGGCCGCCGCCGCCGAGCGCAGCCGCGCCGACCTGTACTTCGAGGCCGCGGTGGCGGGCGCCATCCCGGTGGTGCGCCCGCTCATCCAGTCGCTGTCCGGCGACCGGGTCAACCGGGTGGTCGGCATCGTCAACGGCACCACCAACTTCATCCTCTCGGCGATGGACGAGACCGGCGCCGACTACTCGGCCACGCTGGCCGAGGCCACCCGCCTCGGTTATGCCGAGGCCGACCCGACCGCCGACGTCGAGGGCTACGACGCCGCCGCCAAGGCCGCCATCCTGGCCTCGCTGGCCTTCCACACCCGCGTCACCGCCGCCGACGTCTACCGTGAGGGCATCTCGCGGATCAGCGCGGAGGATCTGGAGACCGCCTCGGCGCTGGACTGCACCGTCAAACTGCTGGCTATCTGCGAGCGGGTCTCGGCCGGTCCGGGCGAGCCGAGCCCGGCGGAGGGCGGCAAGGAGCGGGTCTCGGTGCGCGTCTACCCGGCGCTCATCCCGCGCAGGCACCCGCTGGCCGCGGTCAACGGCGCGTTCAACGCCGTGGTCGTCGAAGCCGAGAACGCAGGCAGGCTGATGTTCTACGGCCAGGGCGCAGGCGGCGCCCCGACCGCCTCGGCGGTGCTCGGCGACCTGGTGATGGCCGCCCGCAACAAGTTCTTCGGTGGCCGCGCTCCCGGCGAGTCGGTTTATGCTGAGCTACCGATCGCGCCGATCGGCGATACGCCCACCCGCTATCACGTGAACCTGCAGGTCGCCGACCGTCCTGGTGTGCTGGCGAAGGTGGCGGGCGAATTCGCCGCCCACGGGGTCAGCATCTCGACGGTCCGTCAGGAAGGACACGGCGAGGGCGCTCGATTGGTCGTCGTGACCCACCACGCCGTGGAATCGGCGCTCGCGGACACCGTCGCCGCCCTGGCGGAGATGGAGTCCGTCACATCCGTGACAAGTGTCCTGAGACTGGAAGGCACCGAAGAATGAGTACCGCAGGCGTCGCCCCGCAGGCAGGCGTGCATTCCCGCTGGCCGGGTCTGATCGCCGCCTACCGTGACCGGCTCGAGGGGGCGGCCGACTGGGAGCCCGTCACCCTGTTCGAGGGCGGCACCCCGCTGGTGCCCGCGCCGTACCTGTCCGAGCTGACCGGGTGCGAGGTGTACCTGAAGGTCGAGGGCGCCAACCCGACCGGCTCGTTCAAGGACCGTGGCATGACCATGGCCATGACCGACGCCAAGTACCGCGGGCAGAAGGCCGTGCTGTGCGCTTCCACCGGCAACACCTCGGCCTCGGCCGCGGCCTACGCCACCCGCGCGGGTATGACCTGCGCGGTGCTCATCCCGCAGGGCAAGATCGCGATGGGCAAGCTGGCCCAGGCCGTCATGCTCGGCGCGGAGATCATCCAGGTCGAGGGCAACTTCGACGATTGCCTCGAGCTGGCCCGCAAGGTCACCTCGGAGTTCCCGGCCATCGGCTTGGTGAACTCGGTCAACCCGGCGCGCATCGAGGGGCAGAAGACCGCCTCCTTCGAGATCTGCGACGTGCTCGGCCGCGCGCCCGACGTGCACGCGCTGCCGGTGGGCAACGCGGGCAACATCACCGCCTACTGGCGTGGCTACCGCGAGTACCACGCCGACGGCGTGACCGGCTCGCTGCCGCGCATGCTCGGCGTGCAGGCCGCGGGCGCCGCGCCGCTGGTGCACGGCGCCCCGGTCAAGGACCCGGAGACCATCGCCACCGCCATCCGCATCGGCGCCCCCGCCTCGTGGAACGGCGCGGTCGCGGCGAAGGAGGAGTCCGGTGGCGCCTTCCGCGCGGCCACCGACGAGGAGATCCTCGCCGCGTACCGGCTGGTCGCGGCGAAGGAGGGCGTGTTCGTCGAACCCGCCTCGGCCGCCTCGGTGGCCGGTGTGCTCGCCGCGCGCGAGGAGGGCTGGCTCGAGCCCGGCCTGACCGTGGTCTGCACGGTCACCGGCAACGGTCTGAAGGACCCCGACACGGCGCTGCTCGGCATGCCGCAGGTCGAGGCGATCGCGGTGGATCCGGTGGCTGTGGCCGCCCGTCTCGAGCTGGCCTGAGTTGAAGTCGCGCGAACCCCAGCTGATGACACGGACCCTGCCCGCCGGTCTGACGGTGACCGCGCGGGTACCCGCGTCCAGCGCCAACCTCGGGCCCGGATTCGATTCGCTCGGAATGGCTTTGGGCATCTACGACGAGATCGAGGTGCGCACCACCGATTCCGGGCTGACCATCCGGGTCGAGGGCGAGGGCGCCGACGACGTGCCATGGGGCCCCACTCACCTGGTGGTGCGGGCCATCGAACGCGGTCTCGAGCACGCGGGCGTGTGGGCCGACGGGCTCGACGTGGTGTGCCGCAACGTGATTCCGCATTCGCGCGGTCTCGGCTCGTCGGCCTCGGCGGTGGTCGGCGGCCTGGCCGCCGGTTCCGGCCTGGCCGCCCGGCTCGACCCGGATCTGGCCGCGGGCGCCGATCAGCTGGTGCAGCTGGCCTCGGAGTTCGAGGGGCATCCCGACAACGCCGCGGCCAGCGTGCTCGGCGGCATCGTCATTTCCTGGACCGAGACCTCGGGCGAGGCGGGCACCGACGTGCCCGATCACGGACGGATCTACCGGGCCGTCCGGCTGGATCCGCATCCCTCGCTGCGCCCGGTGGTGCTGATCCCCGAGGTGCGTTCCTCGACCGCGCACACCCGCGGCCTGCTGCCGGAGACGGTGCCGCACGGCGACGCCGCCTTCAATGTCAGCCGCGCCGCGCTGGCCGTCGTCGCGCTCACCTCGCGCCCCGAGCTGCTGATGCCCGCCACGGTGGACCGCCTGCACCAGGCCCAGCGCGCCCCCGCGCTGCCGGTGACCACACGGTGGATCGAACGGATGCGCGCCGCGGGCATCCCGGCCACTGTCTCGGGTGCCGGACCGACCGTCCTGGCCCTGCCGACCAGCGACTTTCCGTCCGAACTCAGGGATCTCGCCGAGGCCGAGGGACTGCGCGTGATCGAGCCCGGTCTGGCCGAGGGGGTTCGGGTCAGCTGACGGCGCGTCCGTCTTGCCGAGTTTCACCGAATCCAGCTATCCTGGGCGTGTCCGTACATCGTGCGCATCAGACGCCGGTGCTTCATCAGGGCATCGCTCCAGCAGGCTCCAGGCTTGAGCCTCCAGGCCATGGGGGTACTGCGCAGCTGTGCAACTGGAATGATCTCTCCCACCTTTCACCACCGGTGGCGAAGCCTCCGGTCCGGCGGAGCAGGCGATACGGCAACACCGAGTCCGGCACAGTGCCCGGACTGCGGACGAACCCCTCGACTCAGCAGAAGGCACTCGAGGGAAGGAAAGGATTTCCGTGACAGATACGGACCTGCTCGCGACACCCGGGGTGGATTCCAACCCAAGTTCCTCGGGCGGCCGCGAAAGTGAATCCGGGATTTCGAAGATGAGCGAACACACCGACGTCGCACGATCGGGGCTGACTGGGATGTTGTTGCCGCAGTTGCGCGCCCTCGCCGGGGAGCTCGGGATCAGAGGCACCTCGGGGATGCGCAAGGGCGATCTGATCGCCGCCATCAAAGAAAACCAGGCGGGCAAGGCCGCCAAGTCCGGCAAGCCGGCTCGTTCCGAGGCCGAGGCCGAGCAGACCGCGATCGACGTGACCGCCCCCGCGAAGGGCAAGGCCGCCGCCGAGGTCGCCGACAAGGGCGCCGCCGAGAAGGCCGCCGGCAAGGGCGCCGCTGAGAAGGGCGCCGACGACAGAGCCGCCGCGAAGACCGCCGAGCGCAAGGCCGCCGCGGACGCCGACGGCACGGCGGGCGAGGCCACGAAGGACGCCGCCGAGGTCAAGGACGCCGCGCCGAACGCGCAGGCCGCCGCCTCGACGCAGGCGCAGGCGCAGCCCGAGGCGACCGAGGCGCAGGCTCCCGCCGAGGGCGGCGAGGACGCCGGTCGCGAACAGGGCCAGCGTGGTCGCGGGCGGCAGCGCCGTGGCCGTGACCAGTCCCGTTCCGGCGGCGAGAACGCCGAGGCGCAGGAGTCGAAGAACGAGGGCGACTCCGGTGAGCGCAGGCGCGACCGCAATCAGGGCGATCGCAACAACCAGGGCGATCGCAACCAGGGTGACCGTAATCAGGGCCAGCAGGGCGATCGCGGTCAGCAGCAGGGCGAGCAGCGTCAGCAGGGCGGCCGCAACGAGGCCCGCGGCGGTGAGGACGAGGAGTCCGGTCGCGGCAGGCGCGGACGCCGGTTCCGCGAGCGTCGTCGTGGTCGCGACCGCGAGAGCGGCGGCGGCGAGAGCCGTGAGCTCGAGATCCGCGAGGACGACGTCCTGCAGCCGGTCGCTGGCATTCTCGACGTGCTGGACAACTACGCCTTCGTCCGCACCTCGGGCTACCTGGCCGGACCCAACGACGTCTACGTGTCGATGAACCTGGTCCGCAAGAACGGCCTGCGTCGCGGCGACGCCATCACCGGCGCCGTGCGCGCCCCGCGCGACGGGGAGCAGGGCAACCAGCGGCAGAAGTTCGATCCGCTGGTGCGGCTGGACACCGTCAACGGCGGCGATGTCGAGGCGGCCAAGCGGCGTCCCGAGTTCGGCAAGCTCACCCCGCTGTACCCGAACCAGCGGCTGCGGCTCGAGACCACGCCCAACAAGCTGACCACCCGCGTGATCGACCTGATCATGCCGATCGGCAAGGGCCAGCGCGCGCTGATCGTGTCGCCGCCGAAGGCCGGTAAGACCACGATCCTGCAGGACATCGCCAACGCGATCGCGACCAACAACCCCGAGTGCTACCTGATGGTGGTGCTGGTCGACGAGCGCCCGGAAGAGGTCACCGACATGCAGCGGTCGGTGAAGGGCGAGGTCATCGCCTCCACCTTCGACCGTCCGCCGAGCGACCACACCTCGGTCGCCGAGCTGGCCATCGAGCGGGCCAAGCGCCTGGTCGAGATGGGCAAAGACGTTGTGGTGCTGCTCGACTCGATCACCCGGCTCGGCCGCGCGTACAACAACTCCTCGCCCGCTTCCGGCCGCATCCTCTCCGGTGGTGTCGACTCGACCGCGCTGTACCCGCCCAAGCGGTTCCTCGGCGCGGCGCGCAACATCGAGAACGGCGGCTCGCTGACGATCATCGCCACCGCCATGGTGGAGACCGGCTCGACCGGTGACACGGTGATCTTCGAGGAGTTCAAGGGCACCGGCAACGCCGAGCTCAAGCTCGACCGCAAGATCGCCGAGCGGCGCGTGTTCCCGGCGGTGGACGTCAACCCGTCCGGCACCCGCAAGGACGAGCTGCTGCTCAGTCCCGACGAGGCCGCGGTCCTGCACAAGCTGCGCCGTGTGCTCTCCGGTCTGGACTCGCATCAGGCGATCGACCTGCTCATCGACCGTCTCAAGAAGACCAAGAACAACCTCGAGTTCTTGATGCAGGTCAGCAAGACCGCGCCGGGGGCGCTGGACGAGTAGTCCGGTCACGCCGGTACGACCCGAGAGGGCCCCGAGAATTCGGGGCCCTCTCGTCTTTTCGCTTCCGGCCGCGCGCGGCCACCGGCGACCATAAGGTGTGAAATGTACTTACTTCACTACCTTGGAAGGGGGGCATCATGCTGCGTACAGTCGTTGCGTCGGTGCTCATCTCGGCGGCCATCGGCACCGCGGGCACTGCCGGGGCCGAGGCGCCCGTTCCGCCGATCGCCGACCAGCCCGGCGTCTCCGGTTCGGCCGAGGCGGGCTCCGGCGCCGCGAGGATGTCAACCCGTCCGGTCGTCAGTTCGCCGAAGACCGGTTCGGCCGCGATCGACGGCGCCCTCGTCGGGTTGTCCGTGGGCTCGTCAGGCTTGCGGATGGGTGACATCGTGTATGCGCTGTTCGGTGCGGGAGTGGCTCCGTTGCTCGGGCTCTTCGGCGCCGTCTGCGACCTGTCCGCCGCCTCGGGGGAGGTGGACCCGTGCGTGTCGAAACAGACGCCGGTGCCCGAGTAGCGAACGGCGACGCCGGGAACAAAGCCCAGGCCGGGCGCGTTTTGGGAGGGTGACGACGGTTCTGGCATACTGGATCGCCGTGCGTCCGCCACGTTGCGCGGACAATCCCGCCTAGTCGGTCCCGGTTCACGTCCCGATCTGCACGACAGATCAGGGCGACCCGGCGGCCAATATCGAGAGGACACCCATGAAGGCCGGAATCCACCCGCCCTATGTCGACACCACCGTCGTCTGCGGTTGCGGCAACACCTTCCAGACTCGCTCCACCAAGGAGACCGGACAGATCACCGTCGAGGTCTGCTCGCAGTGCCACCCGTTCTACACCGGCAAGCAGAAGATCCTCGACACCGGCGGTCGCGTGGCCCGCTTCGAGGCCCGCTACGGCAAGCGCGCCGGCAAGAAAGCCGACGACGCCAAGTAGCTTCCTCGCCGACGCCCGGTCCTGCGACGCAGGCCCGGGCGTCGGTGTTTTTTCTCCCCAGCCGTCACCGGGCAATCGCACATCGGTGAGCCCGCCCCCGAGGAAGAGGAAGCGAACATGACGCAGCCGTCCGCGATCGACGACATCCTGGCCGAGCACGCGGGACTGGAGACCCAGCTGGCCGATCCGGCGCTGCACAACGATCCGGCGGCCGCCCGCCGGGTCGGCAAGCGATTCGCCGAACTGGCGCCGGTCATGGCCACCTACCGCAAACTGGAGTCCGCCAGGGACGACCTGAACGCGGCCAGGGAGCTGGCCGCCGACGATCCCTCCTTCGCCGCCGAGGTGCCCGAGCTGGAACGCCAGGTCGAGGAGTTCGAGCAGGCGCTGGCCGATCTGCTCGCTCCGCGCGACCCGCACGACGGCGACGACGTGGTGCTCGAGGTCAAGTCCGGCGAGGGCGGCGAGGAGTCCGCGCTGTTCGCCGCCGACCTGGCCAGGATGTACATCCGCTACGCCGAACAGCGCGGGTGGCGCGTCGAGGTCCTCGACGCCACCGTCTCCGACCTGGGCGGATACAAGGAGGCCACGCTGTCGATCAAGAGCCGCGACGCCGCCCGCGACGGTGTGTGGTCGCGCTTCAAGTTCGAGGGCGGCGTGCACCGCGTGCAGCGCGTGCCGGTCACCGAATCGCAGGGCCGCATCCACACCTCCGCCGCGGGCGTGCTCATCTACCCCGAGCCCGACGAGGTCGCCGAGGTGCAGATCGACGAATCGGATCTGCGCATCGACGTGTACCGCTCCTCCGGCAAGGGCGGCCAGGGTGTCAACACCACCGACTCGGCGGTTCGCATCACCCACCTGCCCACCGGCATCGTGGTGACCTGCCAGAACGAGCGCTCCCAGCTGCAGAACAAGGCACGCGCCATGCAGGTGCTCGCCGCCAGGCTGCAAGCGCTGGCCGAGGAACAGGCCGAACAGGAGGCCGCCGCCGGCCGCGCCTCCCAGGTGCGAACCGTGGACCGCTCCGAGCGCATCCGCACCTACAACTTCCCGGAGAACCGCATCACCGACCACCGCATCGGCTACAAGTCGCACAACCTCGACGCGGTGCTCGACGGCGACCTCGACGCCCTGCTCGACGCGCTGAGCAAGGCCGACCGGGAGGCGCGCATGGCCGCGGAGTGAGCCTGCCCGCCCGCCCGTGCCCGGCATCGGGCACAGTGGGACCGTGAGCAGAACAGCCTTGCGTCCGGCCGTCGAAGCCGCCGCCGAGCGGTTGCGCGCGGCGGGCGTGGCCAGCCCCCGCACGGATGCCGAACTGCTGGCCGCGCACCTGCTCGGTGTGCAGCGCACCCGCCTGGCGCTGGTCCCGATGGTCGAGCAGGACATGCTGGCGCGGTTCACGGAGCTGGTCGAGCGCCGCGCCCGTCGCGAGCCGCTGCAACATCTGACCGGTGTCGCCTCGATGGGGGAGATCGACCTCGCGGTCGGGCCGGGGGTGTTCGTGCCGCGCCCGGAGACCGAGCTGCTGTTCGCCTGGGCGCTGGCCTGGCTGGAGTCGCTGCCGCGCGACCGCCAGCCCGTCGTGGTCGACCTGTGCACCGGCTCCGGCGCGCTGGCGCTGGCCGTCGCGCACGCCAGGCCGGACGCGCGGGTGCACGCGGTCGAGATCGACCCCGACGCCCTGACCTGGGCCAGGCGCAACGCCGACGACCGGATCGCCGCGGGGGATCGCCCGATCGTGCTGCACGCCGACGACGTCACCGATCAGGACCTGCTCGCCGACCTGAACGGCCGCGTCGACCTGGTGCTGTCCAACCCGCCCTACATCCCCGAGGGCGCCGAGCTCGAGCCCGAGGTCGCCGCGCACGACCCGCACCGCGCCCTCTTCGGCGGCCCCGACGGCCTGGACGTGGTGCGCGCCATGCTGCCGACCGTCACCCGGTTGCTGCGCCCCGGCGGAGCCACCGGCATCGAGCACGACGACAGCAACGGATCCGCCCTGGCCGCGCTGCTGCGCGACAGCGGCGCGTACGCCGATATCGTCGAGCACCCCGACCTGGCGGGCCGACCGCGTTTCGTCGTCGCCCGCCGAATCGACCACGGGAAACCGGCAGTGACGGCCTGATAACGGTTCCCGGCGCGCCCCGTGACAGGATGGGGGCGTGAGTACCGTCTACGACTGTGCGGATTCCGACTCGCGCGCTGCCGGACTGACCGCGGCCACCAGCGCCCTCAAGTCCGGGCGACTCGTGGTTATGCCCACCGACACCCTCTACGGGCTGGCGGCCGACGCGTTCGATTCCACCGCTGTCGCCGAACTGCTGGCCGCCAAGCGGCGCGGCCGCGACATGCCGGTCCCGGTGCTGGTCGGGTCGTGGAACACGATCGACGGACTGGTGTTCTCGGTGCGACCGCAGGCCAGAGACCTGATCCGCGCGTTCTGGCCCGGCGGCCTGAGTCTGGTTGTGCAGCAGGCCCCTTCGCTGGCCTGGGATCTCGGCGACACCAGGGGCACGGTCATGCTGCGGATGCCGCTGCACCCGGTCGCGCTGGAGTTGCTGCGCGAGGTGGGGCCGCTGGCGGTCTCCAGTGCCAACGTCTCGGGACAGCCGCCCGCGGCCACCGTGACCGAGGCGCGCGATCAGCTCGGCAGCCTGGTCTCGGTGTACCTCGACGGCGGCCCGGCCGCGCACGCGGTGGCCTCCACCATCGTCGACCTCACCGCCGACCGGCCGAGGGTGCTGCGCGAGGGCGCGGTGGGGCTCGCCGAGATCGCCGAGGTGCTCGGCATGTCGCCGGACGAACTGACCACCCCGGCCCGGTGAGGCCCGTGGACGACCCCGTGATGGGACGGTGCCCGGCGTGATCCTGGCGTTCTCCGGCGCCGGCTCTGTAGTTCCGCTGCGCGAGCTCGTGCTTGTCCTGCTCGTCTCCGCGACCGTCACCTTCCTGGCCACCGGGGGAGTGCGGGTACTGGCGATCGGCTTCGGCGCGATCGCGGTCCCGCGCGCCCGTGACGTGCACCTGGAGCCGATCCCGCGCATGGGCGGCGTCGGCATGTACACCGGCGTGATCGCGGCGATCCTGTTCGCCCACCAATTGCCCGCGCTGCGAAGAGGTTTCGACTACGCGCCGGATGTGCCCGCGGTGCTGGTCGCGGCCACGCTGATCGTGGTGGTCGGCATCGTGGACGACCGCTGGGGCCTGGACGCGCTGACCAAGTTCGCCGGTCAGGTCACCGCCGCGGGCGTGATGGCGCTGATGGGCCTGAGCTGGTTCGTCATCTACAACCCCTTCGACGACTCGACGGTCGTGCTCGACGCGTTGCAGGGCGGTCTGGTCACGGTGGCCATCACGGTCACGCTGATCAACGCGATGAACTTCGTCGACGGCCTCGACGGCCTGGCGGGCGGGCTCGGTTTCATCGCCGCCATGGCGGTCTTCGTGTTCTCCGTCGGCCTGCTCTACGAACAGGGCGGCTCGGTGGACACCTATCCGCCCGCCCTGCTCGCCGCCGCGCTCGCGGGCGCCTGCCTGGGATTCCTGCCGCACAATTTCCAGCCCGCCCGGATATTCATGGGCGATTCCGGGTCGATGCTCATCGGCCTGATGCTCGCGGCGATCTCCACCGGCGCGTCCGGGCGAATTCCGCTCCAGGGCTACGGCCCGCGCGACATCGTCGGTCTGCTCTCGCCGGTTCTGCTGGTCGGCGCGGTGATGTTCATTCCCGTGCTCGACCTGCTGCTGGCCATCGTGCGCCGGGTGCGCGCCGGGGTGAGTTTCTCGACGCCCGACAAAATGCATCTCCATCACCGGTTGTTGCAGATCGGGCATTCGCACCGGCGTGTGGTGCTGCTGATCTACCTGTGGGTCGGGGTGCTCGCATTCGGCGCTGTCGGCACGTCGCTGATGGATCGCAGGGTTGTCGTACTGCTCATGGCGGGCGGATTGGTATTCGCCCTGGTGGTCACCGCGGTGCCGAGCCTGCGCCGCCGGGAGGAGGCCCGCAGGCCGCCGCCGCAGGACCGGGCGCCCGAGGTCGGAGGGTAAAGAAGCCGCCGGTGGCGCGCGAGGCCCGGCGGGGCTCGAGTGGCCTCAGGGGGCTTGGGTAGAGTCGGGGACGTGAGCTTCACTCCCACCCCCGTCGCCGGTCCCGACGCCCCGCTGAAGGCGGCACTGCGCTACGGCCTCATCGGCCTGGCGGTGCTGGTGGTGCTCGCCGCGGCGATCGGCACGGCGGTCTCCGGCCTGCCGGGGCTGTGGGGCGCGCTGCTCGGCTCGGCCATCGGCGGGATCTTCATCCTGACCACGGCGGCGGTCGTGCTGTTCGGCGCGAAGCTGCCGCCGAGCACCGCGGGCCTGGTCATGCTGGTCAGCTGGGTGGGCAAGGTGCTGCTGGTGCTGATCGCGGTGGCGATCCTCACCCGCTTCGACTTCTACGACCGCGTGGTGCTGTTCCTGACCGTCGTCGGCGCGCTGGTGATCGTGCTCGGCGCCGAGACCTTCGGCGTTGTGCGCCAGAAGGTTCCGTACGTGACCACTACCGCGGGCGACGGCGACGCGCCGAGCGCGGAGAACTGACTTCACCCCCCTACACAGCGTCGTAGACCGCTTGGTAAAGTGTTGGTAAGCAAGCAACCAAGCCAGGGGTAGTCTCCTGGACCTTCGATGGTGCCGCTATGCTTACTGCCGTGCCGCGCCCGATGAGGGTGTGGTTCTGCATGTCGACGATGTCGCCGACACACGTACAGACGCCTAAGCGGATTTGCCGCCCAGCTGCTGACGAACTTCGAGCCGACCTCAGTCGACCAAATTGATCGTCAATGTCCGATCGAACCGCGGGAAAGCAACCCACCTCGCGGCCCGAACACGGGAGAGAACGCTGAGCGTCACCACTTTGGCGGCGGGTGAGTTCCACGCGCCGTCGCTAACCGACTTCTTCCCTCCAGCTGTGCTGTTCGAGGGAACGCCGTTCGAACTCGACCGTCTGATGCTGGTCCGCCTGCTGATGACGGCTGTTCTCGTGGCCGTCATGTTCCTGGCGTTCCGTAGTCCGAAGATCGTTCCGCGCGGCCTGCAGAATGTCGCCGAGATCGGTCTGGTCTTCGTCAAGGAGCAGATCGCCGAGGAAATCCTGGGCAAGGAAACCGGCCGGAAATTCTTCCCGCTGATCGCGACGATCTTCTTCACGGTCCTGTTCCTGAACGTGTCCGGCGTCATTCCGTTCCTGAACATCTCCTCGAACGCCCGGATCGGCATGCCGCTGGTGCTGGCCGTCATCGCCTACATCGCGTTCAACTACGTGGGCATCAAGAAGTACGGCTTCTTCACCTACATGCGCTCGAGCATCGTGGTGCCCAACGTGCCGCCCGCCCTGCACGTGCTGCTCATCCCGATCGAGTTCGTCTCGACGTTCATCCTGCGCCCGTTCACGCTGACCGTCCGACTCATGGCGAACATGCTGGCCGGCCACATCATGCTGGTGCTGTTCTTCAGCTCCACCTGGTACTTCCTGTTCGACGCCACCGCCTGGATGAAGGTGTTCTCGCCGTTCTCGCTGCTCGCGGGAATCGGGTTCACCCTGTTCGAGCTGCTGGTCGTGTTCCTGCAGGCCTACGTGTTCGCCCTGCTGACCGCTGTCTACATCGGTCTGGCCGAGCACGCCGACTCCCACTGACCCGACCGCAACACACAACGTCAGACCTGCTGCACCTCGCCGCCCGGCGGGTGAGCAAAAGAAAGGGAAAGAAGACTCATGAGCCTCTCGTACCTGGCCCAGGAAGCTGCCAACGAGTCGACGCTGAAGGGCCTCGGCGCCGTCGGCTACGGCCTGGCCGCGATCGGCCCGGGCATCGGCGTCGGCATCGTCGTCGGTAAGGCGATCGAGGGTATCGCCCGCCAGCCCGAGCTGCAGGGCACCATCCGTACCAACATGTTCCTCGGCATCGCGTTCACCGAGGCGCTGGCCCTGATCGGCCTCGTCGCCGGCTTCATCTTCTGATTCCGATGTACGAGTACGCAGTACTGGCAGCGGAGGCGGAAGAGGACGTCAATCCTCTTCTCCCCGCGACGTACGACATCGTCTGGTCGATCGTCTGCGTCGTGGTCATCGCCGCGCTCTTCTACAAGTTCGTCATCCCGAGCCTGACCAAGGTTCTGAACGAACGCAGCGAGAAGATCGAGGGCGGGATCGCGAAGGCCGAGGCCGCGCAGGCCGAGGCGCAGCAGACGCTGCAGCAGTACCAGCAGCAGCTGGCCGACGCCAGGCTGGAGGCCGCGCGCATCCGTGAGGAAGCGCGTACGCAGGGCCAGCAGATCCTCGCGCAGATGCGCTCCGAGGCCCAGGCCGAGAGCGACCGCATCGTGGCCGCGGGCCAGGCACAGCTGGAAGCCCAGCGCCAGCAGATCCTCACCGAGCTGCGCTCCGAAGTCGGCCGCACGGCCGTCGACCTGGCCGAGAAGATCATCGGTCAGTCGGTTTCGGACGAGGCCAAGCAGGCCGCATCGATCGAGCGCTTCCTGAGCGAGCTCGATTCCTCCGATGCCGGCATCGGGGTCGGAAGGTAACGACGCGAAAGTGAGAAGCATGTACGCAGCGAGCCGCGAGGCCAGCTCCCGGTCCCGGGAAGCGCTTCGGGCCGCTCTGACCGGAAGCGACAGTGTTGCCGCCACGACGGGATCGGAACTGTTCGCCGTCGTAGCCGTGCTGGACGACCAGCGTTCGCTGCGTGTTGCGCTCGCGGACGTGTCGGTGCCCGGTTCGGCGCGCGCCGAACTGAGCGAGCGGGTCTTCGGCGGCAAGGTCAGCGTCGCCACCCAGGCGGTGCTGACCACGGCCGTGGCGCAGAACTGGTCGCGGACCTCCGACATGGTGGACACGCTGGTCCTGCTCGGCCAGGAAGCGCTGCTCGAGTCGGCCGCCAACGCGGGCAGGCTGGACGCGGTCGAGGACGAGCTGTTCCGGCTGGGCCGGATCATCGCCGACAACCCCGACCTCGAACAGGCCCTCTCCGATCGCGCCAAGCCCGCCCCGGCCAAGCGCGAACTGCTGACCCGCCTGCTGACGGGGAAGGCCGAGCCGGTCACCATCGCCCTGGCGGAGCAGGTGGTCACCCGTAACGGCGTCGCCATCGGGACGGCCTTCGACGAGTTGTCCGACCTGGCGGCGTCGCGGCGCGAGCAGATCGTCGCGCACGTGCGCGCCGCGATCGCCCTGACGTCGCAGCAGCGGGAGCGGCTGGCCGCCTCCCTGCAGCGCATCTACGGCAAGGCCGTCACCGTGCACGTCCAGGTCGACCCGAGCCTGCTCAGCGGGCTGGTCGTCCGGATCGGCGACGACGTGATCGACGGCAGCGCCGTCGGCCGACTGGAGCGGCTGCGCCGGGAACTGGCCTGACGGCCGGGCGCCGCAGGCGGCCACCACACCGACATTCGAGACCCTTACAGCGAGAGCAGGACAGAACATGGCGGAGCTGACGATCTCCTCCGACGAGATCCGTAGCGCGATCGAGAGCTACACCCAGAGCTACACCCCCGAGACCTCCATCGAAGAAGTGGGTGTCGTCACCGACACCAGTGACGGCATCGCGCACGTCAGCGGCCTGCCCTCGGCGATGGCCAACGAGCTGCTCGAGTTCCCCGGTGGCGTGCTCGGCGTGGCGCTCAACCTCGAGGACCGCGAGATCGGTGCGGTCATCCTCGGCGAGTTCGCCGAGATCGAAGAGGGCCAGCAGGTGCGCCGCACCGGTGACGTGCTCTCGGTTCCGGTCGGCGACAAGTTCCTCGGCCGCGTGGTCAACCCGCTCGGCCAGCCGATCGACGGCCTGGGCGAGATCGAGGCCGAGGATCGCCGCGTGCTCGAGCTGCAGGCCGCGACCGTGCTGCAGCGCCAGCCGGTCGAGGAGCCGCTGGCCACCGGCATCACCGCCATCGACGCCCTGACCGCCATCGGCCGCGGCCAGCGCCAGCTGGTCATCGGCGACCGCAAGACCGGCAAGACCGCGGTCTGCATCGACGCCATCCTGAACCAGAAGGCGAACTGGGAGACCGGCGACCCGACCAAGCAGGTCCGCTGCATCTACGTCGCGATCGGCCAGAAGGGCTCCACCATCGCGGGTGTGAAGGCCGCGCTCGAGGAGCACGGCGCGATGGAGTACACCACCATCGTCGCGGCCCCCGCCTCCGACTCCGCCGGCTTCAAGTGGCTGGCCCCCTACACCGGTTCGGCCATCGGCCAGCACTGGATGTACCAGGGCAAGCACGTCCTGATCGTGTTCGACGACCTGACCAAGCAGGCCGAGGCCTACCGCGCCATCTCGCTGCTGCTGCGCCGCCCGCCGGGCCGCGAGGCGTACCCGGGCGACGTCTTCTACCTGCACTCGCGTCTGCTCGAGCGTTGCGCCAAGCTCTCCGACGAGATGGGCGGCGGTTCGATGACCGGTCTGCCGATCATCGAGACCAAGGCCAACGACGTCTCGGCGTTCATCCCCACCAACGTCATCTCCATCACCGACGGCCAGGTCTTCCTCGAGTCCGACCTGTTCAACAAGGGCGTCCGCCCGGCGATCAACGTCGGCACCTCGGTCTCCCGCGTCGGTGGCGCCGCGCAGACCAAGGGCATGAAGAAGGTCGCGGGCTCGCTGCGCCTCGAGCTGGCCCAGTACCGCGAGCTGGAGGCCTTCTCGGCCTTCGCCTCCGACCTCGACGCGGCCTCGCTGGCCCAGCTCGAGCGCGGCGCCCGCTGGGTCGAGCTGCTCAAGCAGGACCAGTACTCGCCGGTTCCGGTCGAGGACCAGATCGTGTCGATCTTCCTGGTCGACGCCGGCTACTACGACTCGGTCCCGATCGGCGACATCCGTCGCTTCAACGCCGAGCTGCTCGAAGACCTGCACCGCACCGCGCCCGAGGCGTTCGCCTCGATCGAGGGCGGCAAGGTGCTCGACGAGGAGAACGGCAACGCCCTCAAGGCGGCCACCGAGAAGTTCAAGCAGGGCTTCCTGGCCTCCGACGGCAGCCGCGTGGTGAACGAGGCGGCCGCGGGCGAGCTCGAGCACGAAGAGGTCGAGTCCCTGTCGGTCACCCGCAAGCGCGTCGAGAAGTAACCGGTCGAGCAATGCGCTATTCGATTGTCGGCGTGCAGCCGACCAGTGCGAATGAAGGGAGTGTGAACCGCCGTGGCTAGCTTGCGTGAATTGCGCTCCCGCATTCGTGGTGTGAATTCGATCAAGAAGATCACCAAGGCCCAAGAGCTGATCGCGACCTCGCGAATCTCCAAGGCACAGGCCAGGGTTGCCGCCGCGAAGCCGTTCGCGGAGGAGATCACCAAGGTCCTCGGCGAGCTCGCGAGCGCGTCGAAGAACCTGTCCCACCCGCTGCTGACCGAGCGCGCGAACCCGCGCCGGGCCGCCGTCCTGGTGATCACCAGTGACAGCGGCATGTGCGGTGGTTACAACTCCAACGTGCTCAAGCGCGCCGAAGAGCTGATGACCACCCTGCGCGGTGAGGGCAAGGAGCCGGTGCTCTATGTCATGGGCGCCAAGGGTCTGACCTACTACACCTTCCGCAACCGGGCCCCGGTGTCCTCGTGGACCGGGTTCTCGCAGCAGCCGAAGTACACCGATGCCTCGGCCGCCTGCAACCACCTGGTCGAGGCCTTCATGGCCGGCTCGGAGGGCGAGGTGCCGCACCCGAACGGCACCGGCGACATCGCCGGCGTCGACGAGCTGCACATCGTCTACACGCGGTTCGTCTCGATGCTCACCCAGACCCCGGAGGTGCGCCGCCTGGCGCCGATCCAGGTGAGCTTCGTCGACGAGAACTTCGAC
>Ga0079224_100000373_pt1 | contig 42336 bp, 30 predicted proteins | sample Stecom2015_FD_80414 | JGI IMG/M metagenome (GOLD analysis project Ga0079224, IMG submission 80414) | Agricultural soil microbial communities from Utah to study Nitrogen management - Steer compost 2015 | ecosystem: Environmental > Terrestrial > Soil > Agricultural land | place: USA: Utah... | reverse complement strand
TGTCGGATAAATACGATGCCTGAAAATTGGTGGTGTTTTGCAATACTATATTGGGCTTTTTTATGTTTGTGGTTGTATATACATTACTGTTTCCAGCTAAAAAGTCAGTGCCGTTATTGCTTGTAAAAGTCTGACTGAGATTTACCGAACTGCTGTCTGCAAAATGACAGTCTATGAGTACGTAGTAACTGATTGTTGTTGCTCCGGTATTGCTCACTTCTACTGTCAGCGAACTACCATCAGCAATTAGCGTTGCATTGGTTGCATTTACATATTGAATGGCAATTCCATTGGTTGCAGGACAACTGCCTCCGGCTGTTACGTTCAGCGATGGAGTTATCTCAAGGCGCGTCAATGCCGGTGCTCCACTAAAACTCAAGGTGTACTGGTTCTCTATACATGCTCCCACTTTAGATGGTGTTGTTACCGTTACATTTACCTGCGCACCTAATACTCCCGCTGTTATCAGTAACAGGCTAACGGTATGGTAAATCTTTCTCATGATTATTTTGGTTTTAAGAGTATCACCAAAGATATAATAAAAAATATATGAACGTATGCGATGAAGTAAAAAAAGGTAACCGATTGTCGCATATTCGCAACAACAAGAAATAATACATCTACAATTTTTTTTTAAAAATCAGCTACCAGCTGAACTGTATAGGTTCTTGGTGCTTCTATTTTAAGAGGGCGCAACGAATATTCCGTATTGGCCACATTATTTATCAGAAAGGATGCTTTAAAAGTTTTGTTCAGTTTTACGGCAGCTCGCAAGTCATGAATCACATATCCCTTATCGTGTTTCTGGCGATACGATTTGATGCCTGTGGGCAATAAATAAGGCTGATCCAGGTCGTAAAAAGTTTTGTCAATATTTTTCATAAAACTGTAATAGCGTATGCTGTAGCCTATGGAAATAAATTTCCATGTAATCTCTGCATCTGCTTTTGCCAAATGCTGAAAACGGTATTTCAGAATATTGTCGGTAGTGTCGGTGCTGGTGTTGGAGTAGGTAAGTGGTGTAGGTGTAAAGTCTGTTGAAGGGTTATCGGTTGCAAACACATAATCGGGGTCGAGCGACTGTGGCAGCAAGTAAGTGTAACCTGCAATAACCATCAGGTTGATATCGCGCACAGGCTTGCCTTCACCCATCAGCGAAAACTCAAGCCCTTTTACTCTGGTGTTGCCGGTATTCACAAATTTAAATCCTGCCGAGTCGGGACTCCATATTGCATAAATATATTCAATGGTATTCTGATACTGCTGCTGAAAAAAGCTTAAATCGGCAAAGCCCATAAAACTTCCAATCTTGAATCCTTGTTTTACGCCTGCTTCGGCATTCCAGCTGGTTTCGGGTTCCACATCAGGATTCGAAAATATGGTGATGCCTCCTGCACTGGTGCGAATATATTTTTCTGCAATTGTGGGGTAGCGGTAACCTTGTCCGTAAGAAGCGCGCAGAAAAGTTCCTTCCGATAATTTATAATTCAACCCCGCACGCAAAATTGGTTTCACCACCGATTCTCCGTTGTTCATTTCAAAATATTCTTCTCTGAAACCGGCTGACATGGTAAGTCTTTTAATCAGCTTTTTTTCGAGTTGCACAAATGCTGCATAGTTTTCAAGCGTGTTTTTGTCTTTGCCGCTGCCAGCGTAAAGTGTAGCTGATGAGAATGACTGATTGTAATAAGCACCTGCCGTTACATTCAGTTTGCCAAAGTTTACAAACTCTTTGTTTACGCGATATTCTACCGTATATACATTTGTTTTGTTGGATTGGTTGTTGCCATTGTCGTTGTCGGAATAAAATGTACGCGCCCGCAAATGATGTGATACTCCGCCTTTGGACAGGTAACTCACAAAAGGATCAAGATAAAACTGCTTAGAGTCGGTAAGCGTCATCGTTTTTGGAAAAGCACTGTAAATGCCTGAAGAGTCGTTGCCCCACACGAGCGAAAAGTTGCTGTGCGACTGCATAAAATTTCCGTTCAGTCCAACGGCCAGGCCTTCCACTTTTTTGAAACGGTAGCGCATGTTAAAGTTCATTCGTCCCCATCGCGAAGCCACATCATTAGAGTTGATACTCGTATCCTGAAACGGAAGTGATGCCACATATACCGGTGGACCGATGTAGCCGTGGTCATACAATCCGTTGCCTCCGATAACCAAATCAAAATTGTTTATCTTCTGGCTGTGCTGAAAGTTAAGTCCTGAAAAATTTGCAGGGCCGCTCCACCATTTGGCTTCTTTGTTGGCAGGAGTATCATACAAACCTCCGTAAGTGCGCAGATAGGTGTGATAGCGCTCTTTGGGATAAGCAGTGCGAAAGTTGATGGTTCCGCTCAATGCAGACGAACCAAATAATACCGATGATGCACCTTTGATGATTTCTACCTGTTCAATATTTTCAATGGGAATAAACTGCCAGTCGGTGCGGCCTGCATCACCGGTGAGTATGGGCAATCCGTCAATAAGCGTAGCCACACGGCTTCCTACACCAAAACTGAATCCGCTGCCTCCGCGTATCTGTGGTTCCTGATCCAGAATATTTACTCCGGGAGTTTGTTCAAGTACACTTGTAATGTTCACTGTATTGCGGTCTTCAATGAGTGTGGGCTTCAGCACTTCCATCGAAACGGTAATATCTTCCAGCCGTTGCTCATATTTGGAAGCAGAAACTACCACCACATCCAGGTTTTTGGAGTTGGAATAGAGATAAATATTTCTGGTGATGATTTCTCCTGAGCGTACTGTCACCTTAAAGGTGTCGGCTTTCATGCCAGTGATGGCACATACAATAGTTTGTTCACCTGCATTCAGTTCAAGCTCGTAGTGTCCGTCCATATCGGAGGCTGTGCCGCTGGTTTTGTCCGACAACGGATACACACCTGCACCTGCAATGGTTTCACCGTTTTTTTTGCTGCTCACCACTCCATTCAGTATTCCTTTCTGGGCAGTGGCTATGTGGCATGCCATCAGTAATAATACCGTAAGCGTATATTTCATGTTCATCTGCTCCGCAACAGTTTTATTCCGAAGTATTATTTTCTGATAATCACTTTGCCGGATGTGATCAGATTATTCTGCATGCCGGTGATGGTGTAAAAATAAATTCCATTGGCAACTTCGTCAATGCCCACTGCGTTATTGTCTGATGTAAGAGTGCGGTTCAGCACGGTGTTGCCCGTAACACTTATGAGTTGCAACTGATAACTTTGGTTGTCAGTACTGAAATACAGTTTGTCAGCAGCAGGATTGTTGAGTAGTTTCGCAGAACTGTTTGTCATCTCATGATTCAAACCTGTTGGGTTAAATACCATGGCAATATCATCCACAATGATGGAGCTGTTCACTACGGGATTGTCGCCTCTGCTGGAAGATAAAATCCAGATGGAGTTGGTAGGGTTGGAAGAAGAATAATACGTTACCGGAGCAGAGAAATAGGTGAATGAAGTTACTGCAGCATTTGGAGTTTCAACTTTTACAAAACCTATGGTGTCGGTAATGGATGATCCTGTCAGCATTAACTGAATAAACCCCTGATCGGCACCTTGCGGAGTATATTTATACCACCCTGTGATGCTGTCGGGACGCCCTGTAAAAGGTATTCCGCCTGTTACTCCATAAGGAGGAGTTGTTATCAGTGTTCCTGTGCTTGCAATGCCATTGGCAGTGATTCCAAAAACTGTTTTTGTGGTAAGTTTGATGGCATAGCTGCCACTGTGTGCATCAGCTCCCGAAGCCCGTGTGCAGGTAAGTACTCCAAGAATGGCAGTATTCGGATTCAGTGTATTCCAGTCTGCAGGGTCAACACGGTTTCCTATTGGATTCCAGTTTTCAAATCCCGCATTGGGAGTTGCATTTTGTGCCTGCAGGCTCAGTCCTGTTGCAATGAACAATAAGGTAGAGTAGAGAATTTTCATTCTGAATGTGGTTTAACGAGTATGGGGCAAATATAAGCGAATGTGCTTTAACCGCTTAGACCCTGAAAAAACAACTTACACACAGTGGTTTTTAATAAGATAAAACCGGTTTTGCTCAATGTTCAGTTCCTGCATTAAAGTAAGTCCCTGTAAGTCTTTGTTTTTCAGTAACGATTCTTCCGAAGTCATACTTGCATTAAAAACAATTTCAGCATTCGGGTTGCAAGATTTTTTCAGCAATGAAAAAAAGCCGGGAGTAAAGCAAAATTCAGGCACCTGCGTGTCGGAAAATAAATCAATCAGTATCAGATCATATTTTTTAGCATCCGATTTCAAAAACTGAAAAGCATCAGCATGGTGAATGGTAAGGTGTTTATTGTTTTGTATTCCAAAATAAGTTGCAGCAATATGGATGATTTCTTCATCCCATTCAACCGCTTCTGTTAATGCTTTATTGTTTTTTTGCATCAGATAAGTGATGACACTTCCTGCTCCCATACCAAGCATGAGTATTTTTTTCTTTTCGCTGAATGAAATCTCAAAGCGTTCCAGTGCTTTCACATAAACTCTGTATAAACTTCCGTAGCTGTAATTGGCATGCGCAGTATTGAGTACGGGATTCCCGTTTTCAAGTGTTACTTCCAGCACCGGATTTACGTCCGATTTACTCCGGTAAACCACTACCGGAAAAAAATAACTCCTGAAACGTTGCCAAGCAGAAAATTTTACCGCCATTACACAAAGATAGTTTGAACTTCATTTGTCAGTATTAACTTTGCATCAAATCATTTAACATTATGAGTCTCGAACAAAAAATTATGGCTGAGCTGAAAACAGCCATGTTAGCCAAGGACGAAGCAGCTTTGCGTGCATTACGTGCGGTAAAATCAGCTATTCTTCTTGCCAAAACCAGCGGAACACACACTGAGTTTGCAGAAGCCGATGAACTTAAACTGCTTCAGAAATTAGTGAAACAACGCAAAGAGTCGCTCGAAATTTATACGCAACAAAACCGTGCCGACCTTGCAAAGAGTGAAGCAGATGAAATTGCAGTCATCGAAAAATTTTTACCGAAGATGATGAGTGAAGAAGAAATCAAGGCAGAAATTCAGAGCATCATTCAGTCAACAGGAGCTTCGCAACCTTCGGATATGGGCAAGGTAATGGCTGTTGCATCTAAGCAACTGGCTGGCAAAGCTGATAATAAAATTGTAAGTCAGCTTGTAAAAACTTTATTGAGCGGAGGAGCTTAACTGCACGGGGAGCAATGTAAAATCAGAGCGCATCGGCATGATGCGAAAGCCATTCTTTCTTGTTTATTTCATACACATAATTCAGTTTGGGTTGCTCTCCGTGATAGGCAACTTCCTGTTCGCCTGTTTTCGTTACTCCCAATCTGCTGATGGCAATTTGTGAACGGATGTTGTTTGCACCAATGTGAAAAATCACTTTTGAAACATATTTGAAAATGTAGTTCAGCATCATTATTTTCACTGACTGATTAAAACCTTTTCCCCAACAGTCAACAGCATAAAAAGTGTAACCGATGAAAATGCTGTCATCCGTTTCGTTGTAATCATAAAACCGTGTGCTGCCTATGGTATTTCCTGTTGCTTTGTCCACAATTTTAAAAGCACCCTTGCTCAGCAATGCACCATTAAAAAAAGTAAGAAACACTTCGCGTTGATATCGGTCTTTATTGGGATGTTGTTTCCAAATCTCAGCGTCAGATGCTACCTTGTAAAGTTCTTCAAAATCTTCTTCCTTCAATGGAATAAGCAGTACTTTATCATTTTCCAAAACAGGCTGAATGCTGAAATTCATTGATGCAGATTTAATTTTGCAGAGACAAAAAATCAGAAAGAAATTATTTAACGTATCAGCGCAACAGTTCCGTTATAGGAATGGCTGTGACCAGTTTTGTCGGTAAGTTTAACAGTGTAAACATAAATACCCTGAGGCAAATCCTCTCCTGAGTTCATCTTTTTTCCGTTCCAGCTGAATGGCATCACCGATGATTCAAACACTTTCATTCCCCAACGGTTGAACACTGCAATATTTGCTGAAGTGATGTTAGTGCCATAAGCTTCAAACAAATCATTTTTGCCATCGGTGTTTGGTGTAAACGAATTAGGAATGTAGAAAGAATATTGTTCTGTAACTTCAAGCGTGCGCAATGCCGTATCCTCACAGTACGAATTGGAAGCAGTAAGCAACACTTCGTAAGTGCCAATCAGGTTGTAGTGATGCAGAGGATTTTCTTCAGAAGAAGTGGAGCCGTCACCAAAATCCCAAACGTAGCTTGCTGCAAACTGCGACAGGTTGACAAAAGAAACATACGGATTGAGAATGGTTGGTTCTTCAGGATCAAATTTAAAATCTGCAACAGGTAATTCAAGTGCCTGAATGCCGTCAGTCATTTTTTTAGTGGCAGTACAGCTTTCAGGAGCAGGGGTGGTTATGGTCAGTTCGGGATAATAAATTCCTGCCTGTGCATAGGTTATCTGAAAGTTTCCGCCTTGATGTGGCGGATTGCCTGCACCGGTATTCCAGGTGTAAACAGAGCCTGCCACTGCCTGCGAAGAGTCAGTAAAGTTTACGGTGAGCGGAATACATCCTGCAGTGTTTTCAGCAGTAAAAATAATCACCGGATTGGGTACTACATTTACAGGAACAGATGCTGAGGTGGTGTAGTTGCATCCATCACTTACCGTTAAACTGACTGTTGCCGATGCAGTGAAAAGTTTGGAATAAGTTTTATTTGAGGATGCACCATTGTCCCAGTTGTAAGTATAAACGCCATTACCACCACTTACATTTGCCGTCAGGCTTACAGTGCTGTTTTCGCACACAGAATAAGAGTTGAATGCAGCCAAAGTAAGTTGCGGATAAATATTGATGGCAGTTGTTGCAGAGGACGTGCAGCCATTGTCATCCGTTACCGTAAGTAAATAATTTGAACCTGTTGAAGGATTAATGCTCAGCGTATCCTGCGTACTGCCGTTACTCCACAAATACTGATAGGGTGCAGTGCCTCCTGTTATCTGTGGTGCAACAGTTGCATTCTGCAATTCGCAAACGGTTTGCGTTGCCGGAAGTGTTACAACTATTGCTGCAGGTTGTGTGATGGTGAAAGATGTTGTCTCCGTACATCCCTCCTGATCGGTAATGATTACCGTGTAACTTCCTGCATTCAGATTTTGAATGGATGCTGTGCTTTGTCCGCCTGTCCACTGATAGGTGTAAGGTGCAATGCCTCCTGATACTGCAACAGAGGCTGCACCGTCATTGCCGCCATTGCAGGTAACATTGCTCTGCGAAGTGTTTTGTATGGCTACTGCTGTTGATGGCTGCACCGTTGCTGATTGTGTAACCGAACAGTTTAAGAAATCAGAAACAATTACCGTATAAGTTCCCGATGCAAGATTGTTAATTTGTGCTGCATTGGATCCTGTTGACCATAAATATTTATAAGGGGCTGTTCCTCCTGCAGGAGTGGTGAGTGCCGTTCCATTGTTCAATCCGCAGGAAGTATTGTTAGCAGTAGTCACTGATGTCAGTGCAGAAGCAGGCTGACTGATGTTATAGGTTTGTTGCGCAGTACAATTATTCTGATCGGTAACGGTAACCGAATAACTTCCTGCCGTAAGTGCGGCAATGCCTGCACCGTTGCCACCGTTCGACCAGGTATAATTCAGGGTACCTGTTCCTCCGCTTGCTGCTATCTGCAGTGCACCCGTTGCATCACCATAACAGTCAACATTCTGACTACTGATTAGCTGAACGGTAATATTTGCAGGCGAAGTAACACTGTAAGTTGCAGAAGTGGTGCAACCTGACTGATCCGTAATGGTAACGGTATAATTTCCTGCATTCAGAGAAGAGGCATTGTTGGTGGTACTGACATTATTGCTCCACTGATAGGTGTAAGGCTGAACACCTCCTGAAACCTGAATGGCAATGCTGCCATTGCCTGCTCCTGCACAGGTCAGATTCTGAATGTTTGTGTTTGCAATTGCGGGTGCTGATGACGGTGCAATGGAAGTACTTTGTGTGAGTGTACATTGATTGGCATCTGTTATGGTCACAGTGTAAGTTCCTGCTGCCAGTGCAGTTGCAGTGCCTGTTGTTGCATTGTTCGACCAAAGATAACTGTATGGAGGAGTTCCTCCTGCAACTGTAGCTGTAGCTGCACCATTTGAAAGTCCGCAGGTAGTAGCTGTTGCAGTAAACTGATTACTCAATGCTGCTGCAGGTTGCTGAATAACTACACTGCTGCTGACAGTACATGAGTTGGCATCGGTAATCAACACTGTGTAGGTTCCTGCAGATAAGTTTGAAGCTGTTGAGCCTGTTCCTCCTGATGGCGACCACTGATAGGTGAGTGCACCTGTTCCGCCTGAACCAACGTAGGTGGCACTGCCGCTGTTCTGCCCGAAACATTTTACATGCTGCACTGCTCCTGCAGTAAGCACAAGTTGAGGTGCATTGTTGATGGTTACCACAGTTGTAGTAGTACATCCCGCATTATCAGTTACCGTAACAACATAATTGCCCGGTGACAGTGTTGAGTTGGATGCTGCAGTTCCCATTCCTCCCGACCATAAATATGTGTAAGGAGCAGTTCCGCTCGTAACAGAAATGATGGCACTGCCATTGGCATCGTTATGACATAAAACTGTTTGGCGGATATAATTGATTGTTGCATTTGGATTTGTTGATGCAGCTACATTCACATTTCGAACTGCTGTGCAGCCATTGGCATCAGTCACCGTAATTACATACACTCCCGAAGCCAGCGAAGTTGCAGAAGTTCCCGAACCTGATGGCGCCCACTGATAGCTCAGCGCTCCTGTTCCTCCTGAAGCATTTACAGTTATTGATCCGTTATTTTGTCCGCAGGTGGTAGCAGTAGCTGTTGTGCTGACAGATAATGCAGTTGCAGGTTCGGTAATCAGCAGATTGGGTATTACTGTCTGACATAAACCATCTGTAACTGTTACCGTGTAAATTCCTGCAGGTACGTTTGTCAAATCTTTTGTTGTTGCACCATTCGACCATAAATAAGTTACACCTGCTGATGCTCCATTTACATTCAGTGTAATTCCTCCGTCACTGCCGTTTTTGCAATTTACATTGTTGATACCGTTTACGCTTACAGCAATATTGTTTTTGTTATACACTGTAAAGGTCTGACTGAAATCGCAACCATTTGCGTCCGTTACATCAAGTGTGTAATTGCCGGGAGTAAGATTGTTGGCAGTAGCTGCAGTTCCTCCTGAAGGCGACCACAGATACTGATAAGGAGCAGTTCCTCCCGTCATCACTACAGCGATAGAGCCGCTGGCACTACCACACATGGCAGAGTCTATATTCTGACTCTGAACAGACATAGCTGCTGGCTCGGTAATATTTATTGTTGCTAATGCATTACATGCACCGTTGGAAGGAGTAACTGTGATGGTATAAGTTCCGGCAGCAAGATTGGATGCAGTGTTGGTAGTACTTACATTGGGCGACCACTGATAAGTGAAAGGACCTACTCCTGCAGGCGTTAATGTGATGGAACCGTCATTATCACCATTACAATCGTTGTTGGTATGTTGTTCAGTAACGGTTGCTCCATTGATTAAAATCGCTTTGTTGGTTGGCACTGAAATATTATTTCCACACAAATCCTGCACCGGACTAACGATTGCAAAATTGTACACTCCCGATACAGAAATAGCAGGAGAAAAAGTTACTGTATATACTTTGCTATAGTCGGCACCGCTGGCACACCCTGTTGATGTAACTGATGTAATCGTATAAGGACCTCCCGGACCTGTAAGTACAAAATCGGTAGGTTGCACAGAGTTGCAGGTAATGTTTTCATTAAAAGTTAAAGTGATAGATGTGGAACCGCAGGTAATGGGTGTGGTAGTTAATAACATGGGAGGATACACATCAAAAATACTTCCGGTGGAGGCACTGAAATCTATGGTATATCCCGACTGTGTAGCAGAGTAATTGCTCACATTGATTACATACGTCTGACCGGGAGTAACGGGGATACTCGGATTATTCTGTCCGCCACAGGGCCCTGCTGTGTTGTTGTTGGGGCCGGTTACACCACCACATCCCAGATTGGGAGCATAATTACAACTCACTTCAATGGACGGATTCGTAAAAATATCGGCACACGTTGCAGTGGTAAGATTATATACAGCCCAGTCATAATCATCCAGAGGATTGTTGGGAGTGATTGTAAAATTCAGATTTCCGAAAAACGGAGTAGTAAAAGTGTACCACACATCATTTTTTTCACCGCTGAGCAAACATGATGAACCACTGTTGATTTCATTTGGAATATTTCCGGTTCCGCTATAAGAAAGAGTAGTGCTGTAAACCAGATTACAAATAGGAATGGCATTGGGGCAATCCTGATTGGTAGGCGCCTGTGCGAATAGCGTGGTACTGAACAGAATACAGCATACGCAGAAGTTTAAAAATCTGGTAATGGGGTTCACAGCACAAATGTACACTTTCACCAATAAAATCAAAATACTCACCAATAATTTGTTGACATGATTTTTACACAATTCAGCTTTATTTAGGTTGATTTAAATACTTTTGCGATTTGAAATTTGAACTGTAATAGAATTTAAAATGAAAGTAACTGTAGTAGGCGCAGGAAATGTAGGAGCAACCTGTGCGAATGTAATTGCTCACAACGAAGTAGCCAATGAAGTAATTTTACTCGACATTAAAGAAGGTGTTGCAGAGGGAAAATCACTCGATATGTGGCAGACAGCACCCATCAACCTTTATGATACTCGCATCAAAGGATCAACCAATGACTATGCAGCAACTAAAGATTCAGAAGTAGTTGTCATTACCTCAGGTTTACCACGTAAACCGGGTATGAGCCGTGACGATTTGATTGCTACCAATGCAGGTATCGTTCGCTCTGTGACTGAAAATATTGTAAAGTATTCTCCCAATGCCATCATCATTGTGGTTTCTAATCCGCTTGATGTAATGACATACTGTGCTTATCTTACTTCTGGATTTGACGCAAAGAAAGTTTTCGGTATGGCAGGAATTCTTGACACTGCACGCTACCGTGCATTTTTAGCTGATGCACTCAACTGCTCTCCAAAAGATATTCAGGCAGTGCTTATGGGCGGACATGGCGATACCATGGTACCATTGCCACGTTATACCACTGTTTCAGGTATTCCGGTGACTGAGCTTATTGCAAAAGATAAACTGGATGCCATCATTCAGCGTACCAAAGTAGGAGGAGGAGAACTTGTGAATCTCATGGGCACCTCAGCATGGTATGCACCCGGAGCTGCTGCTGCACAGATGGTAGAAGCTATTGTTCGCGACCAGAAACGTATTTTCCCTTGCTGCGCATGGCTGCAGGGCGAATATGGTTTGAAAGATATCTATTTGGGTGTTCCGGTTAAATTAGGAAAGAACGGTATCGAACAAATTATCGAACTTAAACTCAATGCTGAAGAGAAAGAACTTCTTGACAGCAGTGCAAAAGCTGTAAAAGAAGTAATGTCGGTGCTGGATAATATGCAGCAACCTGTTAAATAATTCTTTTTAGTACGTATCGTATTGTATTGCCACCTGCCATCAGGTGGCAATTTTTTTCAACATCATCACCATTATTCATAATCGAAAACTTACATTCGCAGTGCATACTCAATCATACGAAAAAAGAAAATCTTATTTCTGAACATGAACATCATCCTCGCTGATTATAACCGCAACAACCTGCTGCCATTTACATTTATGCGACCGGTAGCTGCCATCCGCTGCGGCATCCTTACCATTGCCGAAAAATGGGAAAAACTTTCTGAGAATAGCTGTTCCTTTATTACGGAGAATTATCTCTCTGCAAAATTTCCACTTAAAAAAGCTGCGGATAATCTTGTGGTAAACGGTGCTGTGCTCATCAACGAAAAACTCTATTCTGAAATAATGACTCTGGAAAATGGTCAGGCCATGGTGAAAGGTGACATGGTGCTTGCCATCAGAACTTCTTCGGCTGATATTGGCGACTTCAGCAAGATTGATTATGACGAAAGCATTGAAACCGATTTGGAAATTGATGTGCTCAGTTATCCCTGGGATATTTTCAGATTGAATGAGAAAGCTGTTTCGGATGATTTTGTTATGATAACAAAAGGACGGAAAAGTGCAGCCGTTGATGCTGACACTACACTGATAAATCCATCACAGATATTTATTGAAGAAAGTGCAAAGGTTCAATGTGCTGTTATCAATGCTTCAGCAGGTCCTGTGTATATTGGTGCTCATGCCGAAGTAATGGAAGGGTCTTTGATACGTGGTCCGTTTGCGCTGTGCGAACATGCAACATTAAAGATGGGTGCAAAAATTTATGGAGCCACAACCATTGGCCCGCATTGCAAAATAGGAGGAGAGGTGAGCAATTCTGTAGTGTTTGGCTTTTCCAACAAAGCGCATGACGGATTTTTGGGCAACTCTGTGGTTGCTGAATGGTGTAACCTCGGTGCCGATACCAATAATTCCAACCTGAAGAATAATTATGGCATTGTGAAATGCTACAATTACGAGAAGAAAGATTATATCAGCACAGGCTTACAGTTTTGCGGACTGATGATGGCCGATCACAGCAAAGCTGCCATTAACACCATGTTCAACACCGGTACAGTTGTAGGAGTTGCTGCCAATGTTTTTGGCGGTGGTTTCCCTCCGAAATATATCCCTTCATTTGCCTGGGGCGGATTTGGCGATGAACAGTTTCAACTTGACAAAGCTGTGGAACTGGCTCGCGAAGTTTATAAAAGACGAAATCTGGATTTCGACAAAACTGAAGAGGCCATACTGAATCATGTGAATGGCCTTGAACTGATTCTGCCATCAGAATGAATGGCACGACCATTGACTATATAGTATTTCACTGAATTTTAGCCGAAAGGCTGACAACTTGACTTTAAAATATGTTTGAACTGGAAGATCATAAAAACCCCTTTTTAACCGGAATAAATGACGATGAACCCGAGTTAATCCCCTTACTTTCAACCGAAGACGAGGAGCAACTCAATAAAGAAAGCATTCCGCAGGAACTGTCAATATTGCCGCTTCGCAATACCGTACTTTTTCCGGGTGTGGTAATTCCTATTACCGTTGGCCGCGATAAATCCATTAAGCTCATCAAAGATGCTTATAAAGGTAATAAAACCATTGGCGTAGTGGCTCAGAAAGATACCAATATCGAAGACCCTTCTTTTGAAGACCTTAACAAAATCGGAACGGTAGCCAACGTGATAAAAATGCTCCGTCTGCCGGATGGAAATACCACCATCATCATTCAGGGTAAAAGACGTTTTTCATTGGTTGAGATGGTTCAGAGTGATCCTTATCTGAAAGCCAAAGTTGAACCACTGAACGATTTAAGTCATAGTGTTAAAGAGAAGGAATTTAATGCAACAGTTGATTCGTTAAAAGATATTTCGCTGCAGATAGTGCAACATTCGCCACACATTCCGAGTGAAGCAGGATTTGCCATCCGCAATATTGAAAGTCCAACGTTTCTCATCAACTTTATTTCGAGCAATATGCAACTTGAAGTTGCCAAGAAGCAGGACTTACTTGAGATGACAGACATCAAACAGCGTGCGCTTAAAGTGCTTGAATATCTCACACAGGAACTGCAATTGCTCGAACTGAAATCTCAGATTCAGAATAAAGTGAAAGTGGATTTGGACAAACAGCAACGCGAATATTTTCTGAACCAGCAACTCAAAACCATTCAGGAAGAACTTGGCGGCAATACGCCTGATCAGGAACTGGAGGAATTGCGTGAGCGTGCAAAAAAGAAAAAGTGGAGCAAGGAAGTGGCTGCTGTTTTTAATAAAGAACTTGAGCGATTGGGACGTATCAATCCTGCTGCAGCCGAATATTCTGTCACACTCAACTATCTCGATTTACTGCTCGAACTGCCATGGGGAGAATTTACAGAGGATAATTTTAACCTGAAACATGCGCAGAAAGTATTGGACAAAGATCATTATGGTCTCGAAAAAGTAAAGACACGTATTCTCGAATATCTTGCCGTACTGAAACTGAAGAAAGACATGAAATCACCTATCATGTGTTTGTTTGGTCCTCCGGGTGTTGGAAAAACATCTCTTGGAAAATCAGTAGCCAAAGCACTTGGCAGAAAATATGTGCGCGTGTCGCTGGGCGGTTTGCGTGACGAAGCTGAAATTCGCGGCCATCGAAAAACCTACATTGGAGCAATGCCCGGACGTATTATTCAGAATCTGAAAAAAGCAAAATCGTCCAATCCTGTTTTTGTATTGGATGAAGTAGATAAACTCACCAACGATTTTCATGGCGACCCCAGCTCGGCATTGCTTGAAGTACTCGATCCTGAACAGAACAATGCATTTTATGATAACTATGTGGAGATAGATTATGATTTGAGCAACGTGCTGTTTATTGCCACTGCCAATAGCCTGAGCACTATTCAGCCGGCATTGCGCGACCGTATGGAGATTATTGAAATTAACGGCTACACCGTAGAAGAAAAAATTCAGATTGCAATCAAACACCTGTTGCCAAAACAACTGGAAGCACACGGACTGAAAAAACATCATGTGAGTTTCAGCAATTCCATTATTGAATATATAATTGAGTTTTACACCAGCGAAAGCGGTGTGCGCAGTCTTGAACGTAACCTTGCATCGGTCATCCGCAGCATTGCAAAAAAAGTTGCACTCAACGAAAAGTATGAAAAGAAAATTGACAAAGACGCTGTAGAAACAGCATTGGGTGCTCCGATATTTTTGCGTGATAAATTTGCCGACAACAGTGTGGCAGGAGTAGTAACAGGCCTTGCATGGACTTCAGTAGGAGGTGATATTTTATTTATCGAGTCCAGCCTGAGCAAAGGAAAAGGAAGTCTTTCGCTCACAGGTAACCTCGGTGATGTGATGAAAGAATCAGCACAGATTGCACTTGCCTATCTCAAAGCTCATGCTGCAGATTTTGGTATTGACAACCATGTTTTTGACCAGTGGGATATTCACATTCACGTGCCCGAAGGAGCAACTCCAAAGGATGGCCCTTCAGCAGGTATCACCATGCTTACATCACTGGCATCAGCATTCACACAACGTAAAGTGAAACTCAAGCTCGCAATGACAGGAGAAATTACCCTGCGCGGAAAAGTACTGCCTGTTGGTGGCATTAAAGAAAAAATTCTTGCTGCCAAACGTGCAGGCATTACCGACATTGTACTTTGCGTGGACAACCAGAAAGATATCAAAGATATCAAGAGTGAATACCTGAAAGGACTTCGCTTTCACTATGTGTCAACCATGTCGGAGGTAATTGACCTTGCTTTAATGAAAGAAAAAGTAAAAAAGCCTCTCGATTTTACAATCAAACCGGTTGAGAAGAAAATTGTAGCCTGAAAAATTCAGCTATAATTGCTGTTACTCTTTTCTGATGATAAATTTTCCGGTATGGGAATATCATTTGTTATTTGCTTCAATTAGGCAGCTGCCTGTTGGTTGTCAGTTTTGTGAATCTTAAGCTTTTGAAATCGAGACAAAACTTGAAAGACAAATTCAAGGAACAATTTGTTAGACTATTAAAATTATATAAGTCAGAAGAGTTAATCCTCAAATCCATCTTCTCACTTTCTTTTTATAATTCAGATATTCCTCTCCAAACTCCTTTTCTAAATATTTTTCTTCTTTTTTGATAATATACTCTTGTACAAAGATGATGAGTAATGGAAAAATAATAATGTGCCACCAGTTGCCAAAGATGCATGTAATTGCGAGATAAACCAATGCCAGACCCAGATACATAGGATTGCGTGTAAAAGCATAAATATTATTTGTTTGAAGCGCAGTGGCTCGTTTGATAAGAATCACGGTGTTTTTTGTTTTAAAAAACTGAAACAGACTTCGCGCAATGAAATAAATTGCAGCAAGTAATAATATCACTGCAAAAAAATTAAGTACATTTCGGTTAAATAAATCTGAATGAACCGGAATATTCTTTTGAAGTATAATACCGATAAAATAGAATAATACATAAAACAATGGAGGAGGAATGTAAACCCCCGGACCTTTGGATAAGTCAGTTTGATTTTTCATTTTGAAAATTCAATGAGTAAAAGTACTACTTGTTTTCAAATAGGGTTAAAATCAAAATTGTTTTTTTAATTAACGCGCTACAGATTTTCTGCCATTATGATTTGTGACATTTTGTTTTTCTGATGATTTAATTTTTTGAAATTAAACATGACAGATGATGAATGTCATTTCAGAAATTAACATCTCTATCCTACATTTTTCCGAAAAATTTTTATATTTGTTGAGATAAAATAATCCTGATTAAATTTTAAGTTCATGGTAAAAAGAAAAATCAGAATTGGATTGATTGGTTTTGGTAAAACCGGGAAAGCAGTGGCGAGTGTATTATTGCAAAACAAAGACTTTCGTCTTGATTGGGTTTTGAGAAGAAAAAAGAATCTGAGCATGCGCAGTGCTTCTGAGTTTTTGGGTATTGATTCTCCTGACCCGGGAATGATTTATTCTACAGAGACGATGCCGGTAAGGGAATTACTTGATAAGCATCCGATAGATATAATAATTGATTTTTCTTCAACAGATGGAATTTATACTTACGGTAAGCAAGCGGCAGAGAAAGGAATAAAAATTATTTCAGCCATTTCGCATTACAGCGATAAAGAAAAAAGATATCTGAAAATGCTTGCCGGACAAACCACAGTATTTTGGTCACCAAATATCACCTTGGGAGTCAACTACCTGATGTTTGCTTCCAGATATCTTAAAAAAATTGCTCCCTGGGTTGATATCGAAATTGTTGAAGAGCATTTTAAGGGTAAGGAAGGTATATCAGGTACTGCCATGAAAATTGCAGGTGCACTGGAGCTTGAACAAGGACAAATCAATTCCATCAGAGTAGGAGGTATTGTAGGTAAACATGAAGTGATTTTTGGGTTTCCTCATCAGGTTGTACGTATCAGTCACGAAAGTATTTCGAGGGAAGCTTTTGGTAATGGAGTAGTTTTTGTTTCCAAGAATATTTTGGAAAAAGACAAAGGCTATTATGTCTTTGAAGATATTCTTGCACCATTTTTTGCTATGTCAGCTTAATCCTGTACCGAAAATTTTCCTGTGGCAGTCATTCCATCTCCTGTAATTTTCAGGAAATACAAACCGTTACTTACTCTGAAATTTTCAATTCTGAAAAATCCATTCTGATCACTCATTTGTTTTCTCAGAATCAAGGCGCCTTCTGTATTGTATATTTCTGCCGTGATGGCCGATTGGGTTTTATCACTGAGTTGTATAACTACATTTCCATTGGAGTAAGCAGTTAAAACTTTTTGTGTGGCATACTTTCCGATTTGTAATTTCACGGTATTGCTCCATTGGGTTTTGCCATCAAAATCTGTTTCTCTCAGCCGGTATAATGTTATTCCCTGTGACGGGTTCCGGTCTGTTTCGCGATACTGAAGTATGCTGTTGCTATAGCCTGCTGCTTTGGTTCTTATAATCGGCTCAAATGGTGCATTGCCATTTGATTTTTCTATTTCAAAATAATCACTGTTGTGTTCGCTTGCCGTTTTCCAGTTCAGATGAACCACTTTTCCGTCATATACCGCATCAAAATCCAACCACTCCACCGGCAGAGGATTCTCTGTGCTGTTTGATGCCAGGGTGAAAGGACCGAATAAATTATCAGGTGCAGCCGTTGTTATTGTTCCTGCAGAAACATTTCCTGTGGTTCCGCCATTACCTAAATCATTCCAGATAGTTCCAGCACTGCGCCAACGCGCAATACGTAGGTCAGGAAGTAAAGTGACTCCACAACTGGTATTATCCCAAGAAAGAGATACTGTTCGTGATGATGTGCCTGCATTCCGCTGAAGTGTCCAGTATTCGCACTGGCTGATATGATCCAGAGTAGGGTCAAGAATATTGCTGTATATCACCTGAGGATTTGCCCTGAAATATTCTGCCGTGAATATATCTGTTGATGCAACAGAAAGAGCAATGTCATCTACTGCAAAAGAGGGGTCTGTTCCTACTCCGTCATCATTGTTCTGCCATTTAAAACCAATCTGAACATTAGCATTGTTATTGGCACTTGCAGGAAGCATGATTGTATAGTTAGTCCACTGACCCTGACGGAATCCGTTGCAGGCACCGCCACAGCAATTTGTTTTTGGCATATCTGCAATCTGTGCCCACGTGCTTCCATCGTAATACCAAAGTGTAGCATTGTCATTCGTTCCTTCGCCAAATTCAATGTAATTAAAACTAAGTGTGATATTGGAACGACCGGTACAATTGATTACGGGCGATTGTGCTCTGCGGTTGGTTTGTGGACAGTAAAGAATTCCGCATAGCCCGCCTGCATCATACGCAGCACCTCCGGTTGGATTAAACACACTGGTAATATGCATGGTGTTATTGCCATTGTTGGCTACGCCACATCCGGGAGGAGTAACGCCACCTTCATAGTCGGCAATGGTAAAAAAGTTTGGGTCTGAGCCTTCAGCCCCCGTCACATTGGCAAGCGACCATCCTGCTCCTGACGAAAAATTTTCTGTCCAGAAAGCAGAACCTCCCGCACCCGAAGCACCTATTCCAATTGAACGGTAATTCGTGTTTTTGCCTACAGGAAATGTAAATGCTCCTGCACCGTTTTTCTGAACAGGACCATTTACAAAACTTGCATTAGAAGCATTGGTTGCAGTAGCACCATCTTCAACTATCATCAGATTGGCAGCAGTAGAATTAATAATTCCACTCAGCAGATTTAAGTTGTTATCAACTTTTACAGCCTTGCTCAATGTGAGGCTGCCCGAAGGTTTATTAACTTCTAATTTATAAATCAGTTGTGATGCAAGAGGAGCACTGCCTGAAATATTTTGTGCACCGGTGCCACTGAAACGCAACATTCGTGCATTAGCAGTTCCGTATTGAAGTACACCATTTACTACCAGATTGCCTTTAATCTCAAATCCGGTTCCGTAATTGCGAAGTGTGCAACCTCCCTTAATGGTTACATTACCTAAAACCTGAACAGGCAGTGCGTTGCTATTATCATTCAGAAAATTTACGGTTCCTAAAAGTGGAGCAATAGGACCGCCAATATCCAGATTTCCTTTGATGGTGGCAGTAGCGGTACTTCCTGTAAAAACTGAAGGCACACCCGTAGTCCATGCACCACTCGTTGACATAATGGTAAGGTTAGGATAATACATATTAAGGGTTGTAAGCGAGGGTGCTGTTACAGAAGATGCCGCTTTATGCAATATCCAGTTGGCAGTTGCAGGTATGGTGCTTATTCCTCCATCATAATTATTTTGCCAGTTTGTAGCATTAGTACCTTCTGTTTTGGTATAAGTACCTGATGCTCCCAGTGCCCACGTTGCACCTGCAACCCATGCAGCACTTGTCGAACTTCCGTCAGTGAACGAACCGTTCACCTGCAAGTCAACACCGGAGCCGTTATTTATTGTCAGAAGCTTTGAATTATAATTTACGGTACCACCTGTATTGATGGTAGTTTCGTCAATTTTTACATTCTTGGTAATACTTACCGTATTCGGACTTCTTACTGTTATTGTTTTTGCATAGAAGGTAGGAGGCATTATTGCAGGCGACCAGGTAATTAAATCAGGTGAAATTTCCCATACATTAATATCAGACCAGTCGCCAGTTGCTTTACTCCGGTAATGATTTTGTGAATCATTGGCCTGAATAACCACATCATCAATCCTTGACGACCCTCCTGATGCAACTGTACCATTATTTACACTTGTGTTTGACGACATTATCCACCTGACATATACTGATGGTTGATTTTCACATGCAACAGGCAGCGGGATATTACTTAATACAGCAACGGTAAAATTATCAGCCACTGTAATTGCCGGTGCAGCAGGCACGGCTGTCCATATTCCTGCAACTCCTATTTTGTACTGCAGAACAAAATTTTTTGGTCCTGTCGGAGAACTGCGTTGCCTTGATGATAATTCCAGATTGTAATATCCTGTTGTGTTGAATTCTATTTCCCACCACTTGGCAGCATTACCATTATCCCAACCGGTAGCCCATGCGCATTGTGTCGTATATCCGGCAATATTATAAGTTACTGCTGCGGTGCCTCCAACAGTATAAATTGTTTTTGCAGCATTCAAAGGGATGCCTGCATCTGCAATGGCATTATCCGGGTTGTTGGGAAAATTCCATTCTACAAGAGTTAACTGTGCTGTTACATTCTGATAAAAAAACAGTGACAGCGCAACTAAAATCAATGTAGCAACTCTCTTCATCGAAGTGAATGAATTAGATTATTTCAAAGATATAATACTTATACGATAAAAAGAATATTATTGATGAAAAAATTATAACAATTTTTAATGAAAAAACGGTTACTTACTTACAAATGAAGCAGCCCGGTTTGAAAATGAATCAAACTCTTCAGTCATCAATTTTTTTGATCCCAGGCTTTAAACGTGCTTTTTCAATGGCATTGTTCAACTCAAATCCGATGAGTAACTGCAGGCAGTTAAAGTTCAGATAAATAAGAATAATAATGAGTGTTCCTATGGAACCGTAAATTTTATTGTACTGCCCAAAGTTCATGATAAAGAAATTGAATGCAATGGACGTTACTGCAATCAGAAAAGTTGCAAGAATGCTTCCCGGTGAAAAAAACTGCCATTTTTTGGTTCCTCCTGAAGGTCCGAAATAATAAAGTGATGAAATGGCAATAAAGCTAAGTAATAACAGCACCAAGTATTTTCCGGCTAACAAAAGATACACTGAACTTTGACTAAGGTTAATCACATGTGTGTTGATGTAATGCAAGGTTATTTCAGTAACAATTATCAGCACAATGGCTATCACCAGAAGAACAGCAATAAGTAATGTAAGATAGAGTGCAACCAATCTTTGTTTATAGCCTTTTCGTTTTTGATGTTCTACCGTTTTGTCAAATCCTCCGATAAGTGCAAACACGCCATTGGTAGAAACAATAAGCGCTAATAAAAATCCGAATGAAAGCAGCCCGCGGTTTTGTCTCACGATAATTTCTTCAATGGTCTGATAAGCGGTGTCGTATGTATTGTAAGGTAATACGCTTCGGATAAGTTCGAGCAGCTTGGTTTGAAATCCTTCAATAGGAACATAGGGTATGAGTGTAAATAAAAAGATGATGGTAGGGAAGAGGGCTAAAAAAAATGAAAAGGCAATAGCACGTGCTCTGATCTGAATATCTCCTCTGAAAACTTCTTTCGTAAAAAACACACCTACATCATAAATCGGAATTCCTTTAAATCCCGGAAATGAAAACTGTCGGGTATAAGCAATAATCTTCCGCAAATACGTAAACAGCAGTTTTTTCATTTAAAAGCTTTTAAACTTAAATCAAGGCTGCGTACGGAGTGTGTTAATGCGCCAATAGAAATAAAATCCACACCTGTTTCGGCATAAGCAGCTACATTGTCAAGAATAATTCCTCCCGAGGCTTCTGTTTCATAACGGTGACTGATGATGCGAACAGCTTCTCTCATCACTTCAGGTTTGAAATTATCCAGCATGATGCGCTGAATTTTTCCGGTTTGCAACACCTCTTCAACTTCGGCAATGCTTCGTGTTTCAATTTCAATTGGAATAGAAAGATTATTCTCTGAAAGAAAATGGTTGGCAGCATTAATGGCAGCGGCAATGCCTCCTGCAAAATCCACATGATTATCTTTAATCATAATCATATCATACAATCCGAAGCGATGGTTGTGGCCGCCTCCTATTCTTACTGCCCATTTTTCAATATGTCTGTTTAGCGGTGTGGTTTTACGCGTATCTAAAATACGAGCCGATGTATGTTTTATTTTTTCAACATAAGCTGCCGTTGTAGTTGCAATGCCACTCATGCGTTGCATACAGTTCAGCAATAATCGCTCTGCTTTCAGTATAGAAAGAGACTTTCCGGAAACGGTAAATACAACATCACCTTTTCTTACACCTCTGCCATCATTGATTAATACATTTACATCCAACTCCGGGTCTATTTCCTGCATGATTAGCAAAGCCAGTTCCACACCTGCAATAATGCCATCATCTTTTACCAACAGGCGTGCTTTGCTTTTTGCAGATGCACTGATGCAACTCATCGAACTGTAGTCGCCCGGGCCTACATCTTCCTTTATTGATTCGCGGATAAACTCAATTAATTCCATACTAAATGTGTAAAGTGCAAAAATCTGCTTTTTATATCAATTAAAAGTGCCATACCTGATAACTGACAGAATCGTTATAAACAAAAAAGAGCCGTAATTTTTTACAGCTCTTTTTTTTGATGTCATACTTTTGATTTATTCTTTTTCGAAACGTAATTCCTGTATGTAAGCCATTCCTCCTGATTCTTTAAAGAAGAAGTAAGTACGGATATTTTGTCCCTGTGTGGTGGTTAATGTACCAATGGCATAACGCGCTCCTTCTTTGGATACACCACGGTGAATAATGGTGAAGCTTTTTGGAGAATTTTTACTGAAAAAATCTTTCAGTACCATTTCGGCCTGAGCTTTACTGTACACTTCTTCCTGATTAAATACGGTGAGGTCAACATTGTTGTTGAAGTAACGGGCAATCTGTCTTGCATCACCGGTTCGTATGGCCGAACCAATATCATCAAATACATCAGCGGCTTTTGCAACGGCAAAAACCATCATCAGTGACAACAAAAGCTGCAGTGTTCTTTTCATTATTTTAAAGCAATTATGGTGGTTAAACGGCAAATATCACGCCAACAAAATTTATAAATGAAATAACTATGAACTAAAACCGACATAAATCTTTCAGTCATTAAAATTAGTCAAACCATTTAATACGGAAACAATATTAGAGGATAAGAATGGTTTTTCAAAACTTTATTTCACATTTTTGCCTGCTCTTATCAACGTTAAAATGGTGAAATGATTGTAAAATTAGTGATGCTGGGTAAAAATAAGGATAGCTGTATAGATAACGGAATAACCGATTATCTGAAGCGTATGAGTGTTTATACCGATACAGAAGTAAAGATTCTGAAAGGAGCAAAAATTGGTGAAAACCTTACAGCGGCATTAAAAACTGAAGCTGATCAGATTTCGAATGAAATAGGTAAAACCGATTATCTGGTTTTGCTGGACGAGAAAGGAAAGGAGTTTAGTTCAGTTGGGTTAGCCAATAAATTGGAAAAATGGCGGGAAATGAATCTTAAGCGTCTGGTATTTCTTGTCGGAGGTGCTTATGGATTTGCAGATGAAATTTACAAAAGAAGCAATGAAATGCTTTCGCTTTCAAAAATGACCCTGACACATCAGCATGCTCGGCTTATATTAGCCGAACAACTTTACAGGGCCTTTACCATTATCCATAAACATCCATATCATCATGTATAATTATTTTTTCAGAAGTTATTCTATCTGAGAAAAGTAAAAACTAAATTTGCACCCATTCTCAATCTGATACATCTATATGTGTGGCATTGCCGGTATTATCAGCTTTTCAGATAAACCCGTTTCTTCAGAGCAGCTAATTTCTATGTCAGAAACTCTCCGCCACAGGGGGCCTGATGGTGATGGAGTTTGGATAAATGCTGAGAAAAATGTAGGATTGGTGCACCGCAGACTTGCTATTATTGACTTGTCGGATGCAGCTGCACAGCCCATGCATTACAACGACCGTTATACCATCGTTTACAATGGCGAAATTTACAACTACATTGAGCTGAGAAAAAATCTTGAAAAACAGGGCTACCTTTTCAAAACACAATCCGACACGGAAGTAATTCTGGCTTCTTATGACTTTAAAGGAGAGAAATGCCTTTCGGATTTTGACGGAATGTTTGCATTTGCGATCTGGGATAATCAAACTGAAAAATTATTTATCGCCCGCGATCGCTTCGGAGAGAAACCTTTTTTCTATTACTCAGATAAAGATCAATTTGTGTTTGCTTCTGAAATTAAAGCACTCACCAAAACAGGGATTAAAACTGAAGTAAACAGATTGAGTTTAGATTTATATCTGAAGGAGAATAAATCGAATTTTGAAACGGAAACTTTCTTCCGCAACATCCATAAAATACCAAGAGCTCACTATGGTATTTTACATGATGGCAAATTAAATATTCACCTGTATTATAATCTGGAATACAAAACACAAATCCGGTATCATAACGATGAGGATTATGCCAATCATTTCAGGGAGCTGTTTGAACTTTCGCTCAAAAGACGTTTGCGCAGTGACGTGCCTGTTGCTACATCATTTTCCGGTGGGCTCGATTCGTCAGGCATCGTATGTATGTTGCACAAAATGCATCCGGAATTAAATTACACTTTGTTTTCGGCAAGGTTTGATGATACTGCAAAGGATGAAGGCCAATGGATGAAATATGTTACCGACAATGTACATTTTCCTCAGGTAAACAAATGGATTGACGCGGATGAGATTAAGGAGAAGATTGAAAAGGTTATTTATCACTGCGAACTGCCTGTTGGTTCAACTTCTGTTTGTGCACAGTATTTGCTCATGGAAAACATCAGGAAAAACGGAGTGAAAGTAATTCTTGACGGACAAGGTGCCGATGAAATGCTTGCAGGTTACGGACATTACCGTTATCATTACCTGAATAACCTGCTTTATAATTTTAAGATAAAAGAATATTATAGAGAGAAGGATAGTTACCGTAAAATGTATGGACAAAATCTGCCTACCGGTATTATTCCAAAACTTAAACTTTACCTTTCAAAAATTATTTATCCGGGGAAGGAAGACACGCCTTTGTTTAAATCATTCAAAACTGCAATGAAGGATGATATGGTGAATGACATCCAGCTGTTGCTGACCTATTCTGACCGAAATTCATTGGCGCATGGAATTGAAACACGACTTCCGTTTTTGTTTCATGAGTTGGTGGAGTATGTTTTTTCTCTTCCTAAAGAACAGATTTACAGAAACAGCATTACCAAATTGGTTTACCGCAATGCTATGCAGTATGTCATACCGGATGCTGTCAGATGGCGAAAAGATAAACTGGGTTTTGCACCGCCACAGGACAAGTGGATGCATAAATTTTCGGTTTCATCTGACAGCCGACTTCAACAAGAAGGTTATGTATTGTCAGAAAGTACATGGCGCAATTACATTGCAGAAGTGTTTCTGAAAGTAGCAAAAGAAAAATTCTGATTACTCTGTTTGGCGAAGCAGGTGAGAAGTGTTGGCCTGTGCGGTAGGCGTAACTATCAAATCATTGATGCAAACATGTGCCGGTCGTGTAGCTACAAAATACACTATCTCTGCAATGTCTTCCGCTACCAGCGGCTGAAATCCTTTATACACTGCTTTTGCTTTTTCAACATCGCCCTTCAGCCTCACCAGCGAAAATTCTGTTTCGGCAGCACCGGGATCTACTGAACTTACTTTTATTCCATGTTCGAGTAAGTCAACACGCATACTTTTTGTAAGTGCATCCACTGCATGCTTGGTGGCACAATATACATTGCCTTTCATGTAAGCTTCCTTGCCTGCAATGGAACTCATGTTGATGATGTGTCCTTTTTTGGCAGCTATCATCCCGGGAATCACATTTTGTGTAACGTACAACAAACCTTTTACGTTGGTATCAATCATCGTATTCCAGTCGGCACTGTTGCCGTCCTGTATCAGATTGGAGCCTGCAGCAAGTCCTGCATTATTTATCAGCACATCAATTTTTTTCCACTCCTGCGGAAGTTGTTGTATGGCATTGTTTACCTCCTGTTCGTTTCTTACATCAAATGGCAGACTCAGCACTTTCGAGCCATTGGCTTTCAACTCTTCTTCTAACTGTGCCAGACGCTCTTTTCTTCTTCCGTTGATGATGATGTCCCACTTTGCTTCTGAAAATTTCTGTGCTATCGCTTTCCCAAATCCGGCTGTTGCTCCGGTAATAAATATTACTGACATTTCTTAACTTGATTTCTTATTGAGTTTGCTGTTTTTATATCCGTATAAAAAGTAAATAACAAGTCCTATGGCAAGCCATATCGAAAATCCTATCCAGTTGCTCACACCAAGTTCGCTCATCATATACAGGCAACAAATCAACCCGAGCAATGGGATGAGAGATAAACTGTGTTTCCAACTGAGCATAAGCAGATACAGACAGGAAATAATAAAAATCCAGGTGGGTATTTTATGTTTAAATAAACTCAGTCCTGATTCGTAAATTTCATCATTACTCAGATTCAGTGACGAGAGTTTGGCCTGATAAACTTCAGGTTCCAGGCTGCTCAGATAGGCTTCCACATCGTTGTCGTGTGCAAGTAAGGCTTCGCCATCGGTAGTCATGAGTTGTTGTTTCAGTTCTGCAACTCTCTTTTCGCCCAAATGCGGAATAAGATCACCTGCTGCATATAGTTGTGGTGTGTTGTAAATAAATGCATCTACTTTTTCTCTGTTAAAAACAAAACTCAGCACCATGGTCAGTACCAGCATGATGGGGAAAATATATTTGGAGTTGATGTAAGGAGTCTTGAATTTTCCCTGTGGTGCATTGGGAGTAATCTGAAGTTTGAGCACACCTGCACACACCAGCACAAAGGCAAACAGTGTTCCGATGCTGCAAAGGTCTGTTACCATGGTAAGGTTCATGAACAGTGCAGGTATAGCCACAACAAATCCTGTAACGATGGATGCAAACGAAGGTGTCTTGTATTTGGGATGTATGGTGGCAAATTTTTTAGGCAACAGTCCGTCACGGCTCATGCTCATCCAGATGCGTGGCTGCCCCAACTGAAAAACAAGCAGCACACTTGCCATAGCAACAATGGCACTTACTGCAACTATTGCCGACATCCATTTAAGATTCAGCTGACTGAACACAAATGCAAGCGGATCGCCAACAGCAAGAGAATCATATCTCACCATACCTGTAAGCACTAACGCTATTGCTATATACAGCAAGGTGCAGATGATGATTGCCCACATCATTCCGCGAGGCAAATCACGCTGTGGATTTTTACATTCTTCGGCAGTGGTGCTGATGGCATCAAAACCTATGTAGGCAAAGAATACGGCAGAAACTCCTTTCAGCACTCCCGAAATTCCATTGGGCATAAACGGATGCCAGTTGTCGGTGTTGATGTAAAACAGTCCTACTGCAATGACGAGTAATACCACCGAAAGTTTTATCACCACCATGGCATTGCTTGCATTTTTTGATTCTTTAATTCCTTTGTAAACAATGCGAGTGATGATGATGATAATCAGCAAAGCTGGAATATCGGCAATGAAATGCAGTGAGCCGATAACGGGTGCTGTTTGCCATGCAGTGTAAGCTTCTTTCACTGCGGCATCTAAATTTTCAAATGATTTTCCGCTTGCCATCAGTGCCTGTGCATGTTTAAATCCTTTGGATGCAGACAGGTAATCCATCGTCATCCATTCAGGCAGATGAAACCCTGCACTGCTGAGCAATCCCGTAAAATAATCGCTCCACGAAATAGCTACCGTAATGTTTCCAATGCTGTACTCCATAATCAGTGCCCATCCTATAATCCATGCCATAAATTCGCCAAAGGCCACATAACTGTAAGTGTAAGCGCTGCCGCTTACAGGCACCATGGATGCAAATTCGGCATAGGCAAAGGCAGTGAAGCCGCAGGCAACGGCCGTAAACAGAAAAAGAAAAACTACTCCGGGCCCGCCCTGTGCGCTGGCATTTCCTATGGTGGAAAAAATACCTGCACCAATGATGGCTGCAATGCCCATAGCCGTTAAATCGCGTACGCCCAACTGCTGCGACAAAGAACCATGCATGGATGCATCTTCACCGGCACGTTTCATAATGTCATCCACCGATTTTTTTCTGAAAAGATTCATTCGTTGGTATTTAATGCCCGTCAAAAGTAAAATAAATTCGACCCGAAACGGTTATAGTTTTAAGTTGTTATTCATTTCCCGGAGCATTATTTATTATTCACTTGTTATTAAATACTTTTGCGCTCTATTTATCAGAGAGTTCTGTAAAATATTTTTGTAATTATGAAAAAAGGTTTTAAAATTTTATTGATTGTTTTGGCAGTGTTAATCGGTGCAGCACTTATTGCACCCTATTTTCTGAAAGATAAAGTTATTGCTGCCATTAAAAAATCGGCTAATGAAAATCTAAACGCCACATTCGACTTCAAAGATCTCGACATCAGCCTGATCAGAAATTTTCCATCGGTATATCTGGCACTGAACGATGTTTCCATTGTTGGCAAAGATGATTTTAAAGGGGATACGCTTGCTGCCGTAAAGGTGTTAAGCGTAAAAGCAAATCTGTGGAAGCTGATTTCTTCAGGCAACACTGAGATACGTTATGTAGGTGTTGACCAACCGCGCATTCATCTTATCGCTCTCAAAAACGGAAAAGTAAACTGGGATATCACCAAACCCGAAGAGCCTTCGGCAGCGAAAGAATCTTCTTCGTCTTTTCATTTGTCACTGAAAAAATATGAAATCATCAATGGATGGATTTCTTATCGCGATGATGAAATGAACCTGAGCGCCCTGCTCGATCATGTGAATCATACCGGAACCGGTGATTTTACACAGGACAATTTTTTGCTCAGCACCATGACAACCATTGATGCTCTTACCTGCACTTATGGAGGTGTAAGTTATCTGCTTCGTGCCAAAACAAGTCTCAACGCAGGTTTAAACATCAATACACAAAAATCACTTTACACCTTTGCTGAGAATGAGCTGGTGATAAACGAGTTTCCTGTGAACTTCACAGGCTCTGTGGCCATGCCTGCCGATGATATTGTAATGGACTTAAAATTCAGCTCTCCAAAAACAGATTTCAAATACTTCATGTCGCTGATTCCGGGAGTGTATAAAAGTAATTTTAAAGATGTGCAGTCGTCCGGTAAACTTGCATTCAACGGATTTGTAAAGGGCACTTACAACGACAACACCATGCCCGGTTACGGAGTGAATTTGTCGGTTGACAATGGTAATTTCAAATATCCTTCGCTGCCGGCTGCCGTGAGCAATGTCAACCTGAAACTTGCAGTGAACAATGCTGATGGCGAACCTGATCATACGATTATCAATCTGTCGCAGTTGCATGCCGAACTCGGTGCCGAACCTGTGGATGCACGTTTGCATGTGACCACACCGGTGAGCAATGCCACTTTTGACGGAATGCTGAAAGCATCACTCAACCTGGGCAACATTAAAAATTATATCCCATTGGATGATGCCTCTCTGTCAGGAATTTTTAAAAGCGATGTAAGCTTCAGTGGAAATATGAAAGCAGTAGAAGCAAAACAGTTTGATAAAATCAAAGCTGACGGATGGATGTCGCTGGCAGGGATGACCTATCAGACCAAAGGCAGTCCGTTGACTAAAATCAATGAAATGAAAATGGCGTTTAATCCGCGCACGGTGCAACTCGAAAAATTAGACGGAGTAGTGGGCAAGAGCGATTTCAGAGTGAATGGTGTGCTGGATAATTTGTTTGGATATTATTTTAACAAAGAGTTGCTCAAAGGCTCATTCACATTCAACAGTTACATCATGGACCTGAATCAGTTTATGAGTGATAACACAACTACAGCAACTGCCGATACAACTCCTGCTTCGGTGATTGAAATTCCGGAAAATGTGGACTTCACGCTGACCGCAGCCATCGGAAAATTATTTTACGAAAACAAAGTGCTCGAATCAGTAAAAGGTAATGTGGCCATGCGCGACCGCACCCTCGGATTGAATGATGTTACTTTCAATATTGCCGGTGGTGCAGTGGTGATGAATGGTGTGTATCAGACCAAGGATATCCGCTCACCGTATTTCAATTTCGATCTGACATTGCAGAACTTCGACATACAGACAACGGTGAAAACTTTCAGCACGGTGAAACAGATTGCTGCCATTGCTGAACGTTGCAACGGAAAATTCTCGTCAGGTTTTACAGTGAACGGACGTATGGATGATAAAATGGATCCTGTGATGCAGTCGCTCAATGGCGGAGGCAAACTCACCACTCAGTCAGTAATGCTGAGCAACTTTGAACCGGTGAACAAACTTGCCGATGCACTGAAGATGGATCGGTATAAGCAGATGAGTCTTTCCAATGTCAACCTTTCATTCAAGTTTAAAGACGGAAGCGTTTTTGTGGAACCATTTGAAACATCGCTTGCAGGTACCAAAGCTACCATCAGCGGCTCCACAGGTTTCGATCAGAAATTGAATTACGACATCAATCTGGCTATTCCCAAAGCATTGATGGGAGCAGCTGCTACCGGTGTGGTCAATAATATGTTTGCAGGAATCAACAAAGCAGCAGGCACTTCTTTTGCCATGCCCGACCCTGTGAATATCAAAGTGAACATGCTCGGTACGGTACAAAAGCCCGAGATAAAAACATCGCTCAAAGATGCTGCGGGCAGTGTAGCTGCCGGTATCAAACAGGAATTGCAGAATCAGCTCGACAGCAAACGTCAGGATTTGGAAGATAAAGCAAAAGCCGAAGCCGACCGCCTGAAGAGTGAAGCCGAGGCTAAAGCAAAGGCCGAAGCCGACAGAATAAAAAAAGAAGCTGAAGCAAAAGCAAAAGCTGAAGCCGACCGCCTCAAAAAAGAAGCGGAAGACAAAGCAAAAAAAGCGGCAGAAGATCAGCTGAAAAATCTGTTCAACAAAAAGAAATAGGGGCAGGGAAGTTTTTCATCAGTCATTTTCGTTTTTTCAGAGGTAAATAGTGCTATCTTCGCACCCTCAAAAAAAAATTGATATGGGTTTGAAATGCGGTATTGTGGGTTTGCCCAATGTAGGTAAGTCAACATTGTTTAACTGTTTGAGTAATGCCAAAGCACAGGCTGCTAATTTTCCGTTTTGTACCATTGAGCCGAACATTGGTGTCATCACTGTGCCCGATGAAAGACTGAACAAACTGGAAGAATTGGTAAAACCACAGCGTGTTGTGCCCACTACCGTGGAGATTGTGGACATTGCAGGACTTGTAAAAGGTGCCAGCAAAGGCGAAGGTCTCGGCAATCAGTTTCTTGCCAACATCCGCGAAACAGATGCCATACTTCACGTAGTGCGCTGCTTTGACGACCCTAATGTGGTGCATGTGGATGGCAGCGTAAATCCTGTGCGCGACAAAGAAACCATTGACTTTGAACTGCAGATAAAAGACCTCGAAGCCATTGACAAAAAAATTCAGCGTATCGAAAAAATTGCCCGCGTAGGCAACGACAAAGACGCAAAGAAAGCTTACGATGTGTTGCAGATTTTCAAGAAACATCTCGAAAGCGGCAATGCTGCCCGCAGCGCTCCCGTTCAGCCCGAAGATTTTCAGTATGTGGCCGATTTGTTTTTGCTCACTGCAAAGCCTGTTTTGTATGTGTGCAATGTGGACGAAAAATCAGTGCTCACCGGCAATAAATATGTAGATGCCATCCGCGAGAAAGTAAAAAACGAAAATGCTGAAATACTGATCATAGCCGCTGCCATTGAAGCAGAGATTACACAACTCGACACTTTTGAAGAGCGGCAGATGTTTCTTGCCGACCTTGGTCTTACCGAATCAGGTGTTTCCAAACTGATTAAAGCTGCTTATCGTTTGCTGAGTCTGCAAACGTATTTTACGGCAGGCGAAAAAGAAGTCCGCGCATGGACCATCACCAAAGGCATGACTGCACCGCAGGCTGCAGGAGTCATCCATACCGATTTCGAAAAAGGATTTATCCGCGCTGAGGTTATCCGCTACAACGACTTTGTGCACTATGGCTCTGAGCAGGCGTGCAAAGAAAACGGAAAACTGTCGGTGGAAGGTAAGGAGTATGTGGTGAACGATGGCGATGTGATGCACTTCCGTTTCAACGTGTAAGGCATTACTGCTTCCACGGAAGCAGATGGTGATATTCTTCCAGAATTTTAAAACGGTAAATCATCAGCAGATATACGGCAGTAACAATTGCCGAACGGTAAATCATATCTACAATTTTATTTTCGAGAGAAGGAAGTAAAAACCCAATGCCAAAACTAATGGCAATGGTCAGCAAAACAAGCATCATTTTTTTCTGAAAAGGATGCAGTCCGTAAAACTTCCACACTACGGCAGTCATATACACATTGTACAACACATAACCTGTTACTGTGGCAAGAGCAGCACCGTTAAGCCCGAACACAGGTATGAGCAGCATCTGCAGCAATACCGAAACTGCTGCAAGCAGAATTAAAAAGTAGGCACCCCATTTATATTTTTCGGAGTTGAACAGAACAGGAGCATTGGCACCCGTAGCCATATTCACCAATGTGCCCACACTGATGATGAACACCACCGTAGCTCCCTGCTGATATCCTTCAGGCAAAAACGAAAGCAGGTTCACTATGTTGATGTTGATACCTGTAAACAACAATCCGCCCAGGGCCATCATATACAATGACGACTTGCGGTATATTTCAAGAATTTCTTTTCTGTTGTTATCAGCCCATGCAAAAGCAATGCGCGAAGCGGCTATTTTTTCGAGCGCTGTCAGCGGAGCTTCTATCACCGTAGGTATAAAAGCCGCAATGGTATAAACACCCACAAATGCCAGCGGAAGATATTTGCCCAGCATAATGCTGTCTAAATATTTCAGTCCGATGGAAGCAACACCTGCAAACCACAGCAGCAAACCGTAGTTAATCAGCTTCAGAAAATTTTTCTCTCTGAAATATTGCCAATCTATGCGCCACACAGGTTTGTCAAACTGCAGAATGTAAGCAGCCAGCATCAGCAATTGCAAACCATACATGGCCACATAACACATGATAAACTGCTGCAGCGTAATCCATTTGAGATAATACACCGTAATTACGCCAATCACCAGCAGCCGCGCCACCACATCATTCAGAAAAGCAGGTATGGTTGACTTGTAATTGGCATAACAGTAAACATTCAGGCAGGTGATGAGTGCCAGAATACACGTAAGCGGAAAAACGTAGTAAAAAAAATCGGTGAACAGTGGCGACTCCTTAATGTACTGCGCAATGATAAAATTTTTGAGCAGTAGTAATACCACTGCCGAAAGTATAAAACCTGCCAGCGGAAACAGCATCATAAATGCCAGGTAGCCGTGATGTTTTTTTTCGGCATCTTTAAACTGCGGAAAATATTTGGTGGTGGCATTGCCTATGCCCAAAGGCACAAACATGGCAATAAGAATGGAAAAAGAATACAGTATGCGCGTAAGCCCCAGTTCTTCCTTGGTGAGAAACAGTGGCTGAATAACAATCAGGCTCACAAAACCAATGGCTATACCAAGATAGGTGGTGATGGTGTTTTTAATGCCCTGCCGCTGAATGACGCCCATTGGATGATGTGAATGTTAAAAACATGATGTTGCAATATTAAGCAAACACGCTAAACAATTTTTAACCAATGTTTATTGTAAAATCCATAAAAAACAGGTAATTCACTCTTTCTTATTTCAATTAACTTTATTACATTTGTAAATAACATACATGCAAAACCCAATCCGTAAAATGCGTAAACTTACTTTACTTCTCTCAGTTTTCATTCTCATTGCAAATCTTTCTTATTCGCAAAATTATTCATGGAAACAAAAGGCTTCAATACCTGGACTATCCAGATATGGAGCATTTAAATTTGTAATTGGGAGTTATGGTTATGTTGGAGGAGGATGCGATAGTTTGGGAAATAATCTTAATGACTTGTGGATGTATAATCCTCTCAACAACACCTGGACACAAAAAAGCAGTTGTCCAATTTACACACGCACTGCCGGAAGCTTTGCAATTAACTTCAAGGGCTATGTAGTAGGTGGAATTCTTAATTCAGGTTCTATTACCAACCAATTGTATGAATACGATGCAATAACCAATAGCTGGACACAGAAATCAAATTATCCGGGAAGCCCGGTTTATGGTGCTGCATCTTTTAGTTTAAATGGTAAAGGTTATTATGGAATTGGTAATGGCGGTGCTGCAACTGGGCCATATTTTTCTGACTTTTATGAGTATGATCCTAATTCAAACAATTGGTCTCAAAAAGCTAATTTTCCTGGCTCTAGCCGATATGGTGTAATTGGAGTGGCTACTGCCAACTATGGATATGTAGGATTTGGAGGTGATGAGAATGTGCCAGCGTTTTACAACGAATGGTATCAGTATGATCCTTTATTGGATGTTTGGAATTTCAAACAAAGTTATCCATCATTTGGAAGAACATACCCTTCCACCTTCATCATTAATAATAAAATATATATTACTTGGGGTCATGATTTTGTAAATGCATTTAACCTCATGTATTCGTATGATGAGGTGAGCAATACATGGGTTTCAGAACCTGCATTTCCGGGGACAGGCCGTTGGGCGGGAATTGGATTTTCTATCAACAATATTGGATATGTTGGCACCGGTTGGGACACTACTGGCATCAATACTTTTTCAGATTTTTATGAATTTTCACCACAAGAAAGTCATGACTCCATTCAATGCGTTACTGTAAGACCGGATTCGCTTAGAGGTAAAGATGCAATTATATATAGCATTATGCCAAATACGAATTATAATACGCATCAGGAATTATTATGCAATGCATGGACCTGTCAGGGTTCACCCTGTATCAGCAGGGCACTTATAAATTTTGATTTGTCAGTTATACCTTTAAACGCTACCTTCATCAGTGCTACTTTAGATTTATATTCCCACCCAACACCACTGACAATGCCTGTTGCCAATTACGGAACAAATAATTCGTTTGTTATACGAAGAGTGACAAGCCCCTGGTCGGAAGATTCGGTTACATGGAATACACAGCCAACAACAACTACTCAAAACGAAATAACCATACCGCAATCGGGTTTGCCTAACCAGAATTATTTGAATATAGACGTTACCACACTGGTATATGATATGCTGAATAACCCACAAAGCTCTTATGGTTTTATGCTGAAACTGGTGAATGAAATTCCTTATAACGGACGTGATTTTGCTTCGAGTGATTATCCTGATTCAACGTTATGGCCATCCATTACCTATTGTTATATCATGCCGACAAGTGTCAGCTCAGTGAACAAAAATGCAGACGATATTCGTGTTTTTCCTACCTTGTTTCAGAATAAACTGAACGTAGAATATCAAAGTAATAAATCAGTCGGCAGATTGGAGTTGATGGATATTGCAGGACAGTTAAAACTGAGCTTGCCTTTGAAACAGACACCCGGTGCATTGACAAAACTGATGCTGAACGAAAGTCAACTCTATGGCCTCAACAATGGTATGTATATCTTACGTTTGACAGACGGAGAAAAAGTTTATGTTAAACGTGTTGTCAGATCAAAATAGTTCGTGGGAATAGCAAAGGTTGTTGCGAGAAAATTTTTCTTTCCTTTTGTTGTAGAAACAGGATTGGTTCGTTTATTGTCAGGCAGTGTATCAGCCAACAGGCTTATTGTAATGTATCATGGTGTGGTCAGAAAAACTGATTTTAATTTATCGGTCAATCACCTTTCAGTTGATGATTTTGAAAAACAGATAAAATATTTAGCCACACGTTTTGAAATTATTTCACTCAGCGAAATGTTTAAATCGTACAGGGAAGGCGTGGCAAATAAAAAGCAAATTGCCATAACCTTTGATGATGGATATGAGAATAATTACACGAATGCATTCCCTGTACTGAAAAAATACAATGCACCCGCCACCATTTTTGTAGTTACAAAGATGCTGGAACAACCTGACTATTTACTGTGGTACGATTTGATTGATTTGGTAAAACAAAAATTAGACATTTCATTTTTTAAGAACAATGCTCAACTCCTTGATGAGGAAAAAAGATACATGATAATGCAGGCTGAAGGGTGGAGCGACTTTAAAAGTAAAATGAAATTACTTGACATACAGGAAAAGGAATTGGTGATACAAAGAGACAGCAATGAAGTAAAGCATGCACTGGAAGGAGTTGACAAAGAATACAGAAAGCTGCTGACAACGGAGCAAATGTCTGAAATGATTACATCAGGATTGATAGAAATAGGTTCGCACACACATCATCATCCCAATCTGGATGAAATAAGCAGTGAGGCTGCAAAAAATGAAATTGAACAGTCGAAAAAAATATTGGAACAGAAACTTAAAGTTGAAATAAAATCTATTGCATTTCCTGATGGCGCCTACAACGAACAAACCCTTCAGTTGTGCAAACAGGCAGGTTATGAAAATCTTCTTGCAGTAGATTATAAAACGGCTTCAGATTCGAATGACAGGAATATTCTGCCACGTTTTTGTATCAGCAATACTACAACCAATGAATCAAATATTTATCGTTTGCATAGGTCTTTTAACAAGAAGGGATTTTAGTTTTTGATGACAGTTAATTGATCAATGCAATCAGCAATTTGCCTGTAAGTTGAATCAAAGAATGCTAAATCTTTCTTGTATGGGTCAGCGATATCTCTATCAGCAAGAAAAAATATTTTAGTCTTATTAACCCCACAATACAATAAACCGTTATAGTTCGATTTTTCCATTACTACATAATAAGACACTTTGTTTTTTATCTCGGAATCAAAAGTTCTTGAAAGTGAATCATTCATATTTACATGAAAATGTTCTGCCGCACTTACTGAATTCATTGGAGGCAACCGGTTCTCCAAGGGTATGGTGCCAAACGAAATGAAATTGTATTCCGGTAATTTTAAAGAGGCATATTTTTCAGCAAAAGGGCTTCTGCAAATGTTGCCTGCACAAACAAATGCAATGATTTCATTCTTGCTTTTCGGTAACTGAAATGTATTTTTGTCAATTGTTCTGAATTTATTAAACCTTTTTTTGATAATTCTTTTTATGTCTCTTAAATAAATGTGAAATACAAAATTTGGATCATCAAACAGATTATCCTCAATATAGGAATTTTTAGTTTTAAAAATCAATTCAAAAAACCATTTCAGGAATATCACTATTTTTCCTTTGAAAAGAATAGAAGTAAAATGGAGAATCTCTTCATGCAGATTTCTTACTTTAATCAATTTATACTTAATATCCGTTTGAATGTTCTTGTTCAACACCTGCATTTCGTATAATTGTACCGGATAGTTAAGTCCGCTTCTGATTCCTAATTCTATTGATCCCCAAAATCTTCCATTCATTTCCATCAAATAAGGAACACCTTTGCAAATTCTGAATTCAATCATTGCTACTCCATTCCATTGTATTTGACTTACCAAATTTGAAATGAGAGATTTCAAAGAAAATGTGTCTATAGCTAAAGTTTCTCTATAAGTACTTACTCCATGATTTTCATTGATTCTGCAATGAATATATTGATTTAAAATCTTACCCTGATTGGAAATAATATTATATCCTATACCATATCCTTCCAAATATTCCTGAACAATGACATTTACTACATTGATATATTCCCTTACAGTATCAATATATTCCTCTTTATTGTTAGCAAATCTGACTGACAGTTCAAGAACCTTATTATTGAGAATGACGGAAGAACTACGTGGCTTAATAACACAGGGAAATGATAGCTCTGTAATGGCAGAATATGCTTCATCTAAATTCGTAACTAAGTAACTTTTCGGAATTTTGAAGCCTGTATTTTTTGCTTGTTCAAATAGTTTCCATTTGTCAGTTGCGTAAAGTTGTATTTCTTCTTTATTCAATCCTATAATTCTTGTGTAGGTTGAGATCTCAGAATAATATTTCTGACAAACCTGAACAGCCGGGTCATGAATTGGTAATACACAGTCAAATTTTTCTTTATTAATTAGACTAATTAAATTGGTTACAAAATCTGATAAATCAGTAATTGGTGAACCTATAGTATAATATTCATCTATATATCTTGATTTATCTATAGGAATATTATGCCAATCAATTATTGATACATTCAATCCATATTTCTTATATTGCTTTGCTACATAAATAGCTGACTGTGTTGAAGCCCCAATAAGTAAAATTTTAGATTTGTTGTTTACATCCATCTATCAAACCAAAGTTGAAAATTTAAAACTGCCCACAGCCTCTGAAAATCTGTATTTTTTCCTTTGTAAAAATAAGTAATCATTTCTGATATTTTTTTGTCGTTGAGGACGGCCTGGGATTTTATTTAATATTAGAATTTAACCAGTTGTTTAACACTTTTGTTCTGATTGTAAATATACATCCTATATAAAGTTTATCCCAAGAATTCTTAAAGAGTAATTTTTTCTTAAATTGACCATAGGAGTATTTTTTATTATTTAAATCTATGGGAGGGTTGGGCATATAAAAAGGACTCACTTCCAGAATATAAGGTTCGGTATTCAGGTCATCATTATGCCATGCTACATCAAAAGCTCCTGTTGTAAGGTTTAATTTTTTAAAAGCAGTAATAATGTATTCGCGCCATTGCTCAGGAAAGCTGATAAAGTCAACACCACTTCCATGGCTCGTACTTGTAGGTTTCCATTCAGAGCCAAGGTTGATGCGCCAGTAATGAAGCAATATCTCATCTCCACTGAGAATAACTCTCAGATCTTTTCTGATATTTAATAGTTCCTGAAGGATTATTTTAGGATTCTTTTTTCTGAAATTCTCATCTGATAACAACGATTGAAGTTGTGTTGCAGATTCGCACTTATGCACACCTAATGAGGCATGAGAATGTAATTCCTTTACCAGAAGCGGAAATTGCAGTTCTTTAATCTGTGGTTGTAAAGTTGTGTCATAAAGCATTGTCTTGGGTGTACGGATGTTCAACTCCTCAAATTTCGAATGCATCAAATCTTTATTTTCCCAAAATTGTATTTCATAAGACGAATAAAAAATTTTATTCCCTTGTGTTTCTGCCTTACGTACTGCCTCAGAAAGAAACTCAGCATTGCTTTTCGCAGGGTTCAGATTAAGCAACTGAGACGGATTGTAACATATTTTTCTTCCGGAAAATTTTGTAAAATCTTTTCCAATGAAAATTTTCACCTTTTGATTATTTTTAAGTAAGGCAGCTATATTCAGGATGTCAAGTTCCAGACTATTGATGAAATAATTTTTGATAATACCGGGTATGACTACCACAATACCTTCCCGCGAAGAATAGTTTTTGATGAATTTTATCCAATTGACCTTGGTTATGCTAAACCAAAAGCGGATAATTCTTTTTAAATTTCTGATAATAAAATTCATGGTTTGGTACGGTTTATTTTTAAAATGGCAGAATAACCAATGTGTTTAATTTTCAATTTTTGAAGCTGGTCTATTTCTTGTTGATAATATTTCACAATGCCATGCTCATGGTTGTAGGTTAGGTCATCAATCACAATTGTTTTTCCTTTCACATAGTATTTTTGAATAAGAGAAATTTTTAGTTGTGGAGTTTTTACAATAATTGTATTCAGCAAATCTGCAGGTAAACCTTGTTTTTTAAGCCACTCCACGGTGGTGAAATATTGCTTATAGCTGCGTGCAGATATAAAAATGTATTTCCTTTTTGTATTGAAAGAGTTTTTTAAAAGACGAATCATATTGCTGTGTGGTGGCAGATTCAGAAGCCTTTCGCGTTCTGAAGGATGCTGTTTCAGCAGGGAAGGGTAGGTGTGTGCAAGGGTGTTATCAATATCAATGAAGTATAAATACTTTTTGCCAATGAAGACGGTGTTAATATACATCAGCCATGTAAACCAGACAGAGAGTATGTTTTCAATGAATGTTTTCAAATGATGACTTAAGAATTAAAGAAATCATTCAACGACTTTATGATGTAAGCGTTCTCGTCCTTGGTTCGTGAAGCGAGTCGTACATATTCGCCTACTAATCCAATCTTATCGCTGCATGTTCTGACATATATTCCGTATTTAATCAAAAGGGTGGTCACAAAATCATCAGCGGTCATTCCGTTATTTAACTCTAACAAAACAAAGTTTGCCATTGACGGGTAAACTTTAATGCCTTTAATTTTGTGAAGTTCATTAATAAATTCAATGGTTTCCTGAATGTATTTTACTCTTACTTTGTTGTAATCTTTTGCAAAATCAGGTCGTGCATAAAGCCTGAAAAAATATTCACTCAAACCATTGCTGTTCCATAAAAATCCGTTTTTCAACAATGAATTTATTTTTTCAGGAGCCATGATGGCATAACCGGCTCTTATACCGGCTATACCAAAATCCTTCGACATACTTTTGATAATAATTAGATTGTTGTATTGTTTGAGTAAGTCAGAAGTGTTTATCGGATTAAACGAATTATCCTCGTAAGCAAAGTGAATGAAACTTTCATCAATAATAACATTTTCAACCTCTTTAACCTGGTCGAGTATAACTTTTACTTCATGGTGTTCGATATAACCACCATCAGGATTGTTCGGATTGATGATGACAATAGTATCAGGTTGATGTTTCTTGATAAAATCAATATAATGCTTTGTGTTTAACCTGTACTGTTCACTTTTTTCAAGTTTATTGTAAACTACTTCAACTCCTTCTTGAGCAAATTCATAGTAAGATGAAAAAGTAGGAATGTTAATGACTATTTTTTTCTTTACGAAATTGTGGATTACAGCCTGAATAATTTCAATTGCACCGTTTCCAATGAAAACAGAGGCAGGGTTAATTTTCAGAAAGTTTGCAATAATTTCAGCGATAACCTGATTTTGTGATGGGTAAAACTCAAGTAGTTCCCTGATTCGGCCTGTATTTATTATTTCATTTGTAAAATAGTCAAGAAACAAATCGGTAGCATAAGGATTGGATAAAAAACAGGCATCTATTTTGATAGGTAATTCAGGTAGTTTTTGCTTTAAGGTGAAGATGCTTGGAGAATGTGAACCTGCATCCGTTTTTAACTTTAAAAACTTTTGTATTAATAACTCTTCCGTATCAGTGAAGACCTTAGTTTTTTCAATCATTTAATATATCTTTACATGGCAAAATTAACTTTTATCAGGGAAGTAATGAAAATAAAAATAACAGTTATCATATTACTCTTATCAACACCTGCACTTTCATCTTATGTGTGGACACAAAGGGCATCTTTCCCCGGTGCGGCAAGGTTTGAGGCAGCCTCATTTGCAATAGGTACAAATGGTTACATATCTTGTGGAATCGGGTTTTCCAATACAAAATACAACGATTGCTGGGAGTGGAATTCCGTAGCTAATATTTGGACTCAAAAAGCATCATTGCCGTCATCAGTTCGTTATGGATGTGGTGGTTTCTCCCTCAATGGGAAAGGTTATGTGGTTTGTGGTTGGATTAGTAATCAGAGTCAGCTGAACCAACTCTGGGAGTTTGATCCAATTATCAATGTTTGGATACAAAAAGCAGATTACCCGGGTATTGGTCGCTATACTACTACTATTTTTACAATAAATAATCTTGCGTATGTTGGATTAGGATTTAGTCCATATAATTCTAAATTTTACAAATATGATGGTGTTTCAGATATATGGACTCAGATTGCAAATTTTCCCGGTATCCCCAGACAAAATGCAAGTGGATTAAGCTTAAACGGAAAAGGATATGTTATAGGTGGTCATGTGGACCCCAATACAGATTATTATGACTGTTATGAGTATGATCCGGTAACTGATACATGGACTCAAAAAGCTGATTTTACCTCCTTTGCCAGGTTCGGTGCTACCGAATTTGTATTTAACAATACAGCATTTTTTGGAATGGGTGGTACATACCAGACTAACTATAATGACTTTTACTCTTACGACCCTGTAAATGATATCTGGACTTCCATTACATCATTGCCTTCAACATCACGCAAAAGCACCTGCAGTTTCAGTATTGGAAATGCAGGATATGTTTATGGAGGAAATTTAATGAATAACATGCTGTCCAACGATCTTTGGGAATTATCGGAGGTATCTTCCACCACTGAATTATCAGAAAAAATTTCAATAAAACCTTTTCCCAATCCATGTTCAACGGAATTTGCTTTCAACACTTCGGGCTATTATCAACACGGAGCGCAGCTTTTTATTTATACCAGCGATGGCAAACTGATTCAGAAAGCGGATTTGACAAACGGAGTTAATGTGATAAAACTTAAACCTGAAATCAGCACGGGAACCTATCACGCCACATACATTCAGCAAGACTTTAAAACCACTTTCAAATTGGTGGTGATGAGGTAACTGGCGCAAACGCACTTCAAATACGATGTGTGTTGTCACCCCTTCAGGGGCAGGGGGTGAGCGCGAGTGATGACACTGAAAAAATACAACACCACAAAAAGAGCAATTACATTGCATCGCTCACCCGTAGCCCTAAAGGGCGCAGACGCACTTCAAATACGATGTGTGTTGTCACCCCTTCAGGGGCAGGGGGTGAGCGCGAGCGATGACACTG
>Ga0079224_100000372_pt1 | contig 42393 bp, 43 predicted proteins | sample Stecom2015_FD_80414 | JGI IMG/M metagenome (GOLD analysis project Ga0079224, IMG submission 80414) | Agricultural soil microbial communities from Utah to study Nitrogen management - Steer compost 2015 | ecosystem: Environmental > Terrestrial > Soil > Agricultural land | place: USA: Utah... | reverse complement strand
GCGTTCCCCGAGTGGGCCGCCAAGAGCCCCGAGGAGCGGGCCAAGTTCTGCAACCGCATCGCTGAGGGCCTCGGTGCCCGCATGGACGAGATCGCCACGATCGTCACCCGCGAGGCGGGCATGCCGAAGTGGCTGAGCCTCATCGTGCAGGCCGGCCTGCCGATCAACTCGTTCTCCACCGCCGCCCAGATCGCCGAGAGCTACGAGTACGAGACCACCCTCGGCAACAGCATCGTGCGCAAGGAGCCGGTCGGCGTCGTCGGCTGCATCACCCCGTGGAACTACCCGCTCCACCAGATCGCCGCGAAGGTCGCCCCCGCCCTCGCCGCCGGCTGCACCGTCGTCCTCAAGCCCAGCGAGATCGCCCCGCTCGACGCCTACGTCCTGGCCGAGGTGATCCACGACGCCGGGCTCCCCGCCGGCGTGTTCAACATGGTCACCGGCACCGGCCCCGAGGTGGGCGAGGCCATCTCCCGCAGCCCCCACATCGACATGGTCTCCTTCACCGGCTCCACCCGGGCCGGCAAGGCGGTGGCCGCCGCCGCCTCCGAGACCCTGAAGCGGGTGGCTCTCGAGCTCGGCGGCAAGTCCGCCAACATCCTGCTGCCCGACCTCGACGACGAGACCTTCGAGAAGGCCGTCCGCGAGGGCATCGGCGCCTGCTACATCAACCAGGGCCAGACCTGCATCGCCAAGACCCGGATGCTCGTGCACAGCAGCCGGCTGGCCGACGCCGAGCGCATCGCCGCCGACGAGGTCGAGACCAACTACCAGCCGATGGACCCCTTCGCCGACGGCGCCCGCCTCGGCCCCCTCGCCAGCCAGGCGCAGGTGGACCGGGTCACCAACTACATCCAGAAGGGCATCGAGGAGGGCGCCAAGCTCGTCACCGGCGGTCCCGAGCGCCCCGAGGGCCTGGAGCAGGGCTACTACGTGAAGCCCACGGTCTTCTCCGAGGTCCGCAACGACATGACGATCGCCCAGGAGGAGATCTTCGGCCCGGTGCTGTCGATCCTCACCTACGAGACGGTCGAGGAGGCCATCGAGATCGCCAACGACAGCCCCTACGGCCTGTCCGGCGCGGTCTGGGGCCAGGACAAGGACAAGGCCACCGACGTGGCCCGCCAGATCCGCACCGGCCAGATCGACGTCAACGGCGGCGCCTTCAACCCGAACGCCCCGTTCGGCGGCTACAAGCAGTCCGGCTACGGCCGCGAGTACGGCACCTACGGCTTCGAGGAGTTCCTCGAGATCAAGTCGATGCAGCTCTAGTCGGTTCGTCCCCGGCCGCCTCCGGCGGCCTGCGGCGAGCGATCGGTGGACGGCCGCCCTTCGGGGCGGCCGTTCGCTGTCTGCGCCCCCTCGCCCACGGGTGCTGGCGCTTCGCCTGCTCGCCGGAGCGCGGCTCCCCGGCGCGGGGTGGCGAGCGTGGCCTCGGCTACGTCGTGGCGGGGCTGGGTTCGGGGGTGGCGGTGGTGCGGCGGCGGGCGGCGCGCATGGCGGGCTGCTCGATCCAGCGCCAGCTGAGCGCGGCGAGGGGGAGGGTGAGGGCGGTCAGGTAGAGCGCGTGGACCGCGAAGGCGGCCAGACCGCCGTGCGGGAGGGGGATGAGGTCCCGTCCCCGAGCCGTCGTGGTGAGGACGGTGAAGACAGCGCCGTGGATCAGGTAGGTGCCGTACGACCAGTCGCCGAGGCGCTCCAACAGGCGCGGGGTGCGGGCGGGGAGGTGATGGGCCTCGATGGCCCGCAGGACGAGCACGCCGAAGGCCACCGACCAGCACACCCGGCCCAGGTCGTACGCCCACAGGAACAGGAACCCCCACGCCGGGCGGGCGGCGAAGGACGCCACGCCGAGCGCCGCGAAGCCGAGCCCGACCCGGCGGGCCGCGGCGGGGTCGCGGCGCAGGCGGTCGAGCAGGCGCAGCGCGGCGCTGCGCTCCAGGTCGGCCGGGGCGGCGTGGCGGGCCACGGCGATGAGCAGGCCCGGGCAGAACGCCGACCACATCGACGGGAAGAGCATCCGGGCGTACAGGCCCACCCGGGTCATCACCGGCGACACGAACCCGGCCGCCAGCATCCACGCCACGCTCAGGGCGGCGGTGGCCACGATCCAGCGGGCGAGCACCGGCGGCGCGACCGGCCGGCCCCGGCGCAGCGCCGCCACCGCCCAGGCGACGATCGGCACCGAGGCGTAGAAGAGGACCTCGAGGCTGAGCGTCCAGGTCACGTTGATGAACGCCAGCTGCCGGTTCGGCACGAGGTTGTGCAGGAGCAGCAGGTGCGCGGCAGTGTCACGGGTCGACATCGACCGCACCCCGACCGCCACCAGCACCGCCGCCGCGCACACGAGGTAGAGCGGGTACACCCGGGCGATCCGCCGCAGCGCGTACGCCGAGGTCTCCGGGCGAGGGGTCCCCGTCACCAGCGAGCGCACGAACGGTGCGCCGATGAGCAGGCCGCTCATGGCGAAGAACAGCCACACGCCGAGGGGGAGCAGCATCAGCGCGGCGTCGGTGAGGCTCCCCGCCGCGAGCGGCACCGCCCGGCCACCGAGCCCGTAGGCGTGGCTCACGAGCACCCCCATCGCGGCGAGCCCTCGCAGGACGTCCAGGTTCGGCAGCCGCCCGCCCGGCGCAGCCTCCTCGGTTCCCATCGGTCGCCTCCCCTCGAGCCGCCCGAGGCGGCACCGGGAGGGTGCTTCGATGAGCGCCCGTGCCGCTCCTGCCGTCGATGTGAGCGCCTGCGGCGGCGGTCACTAGGTTGAGCCCATGGCATCCGCAAAGGCTCCCGTCCGCGTCGCTGTCACCGGGGCTGCCGGCCAGATCGGCTACAGCCTCCTGTTCCGCATCGCCTCCGGGTCGATGCTCGGGCCGGACCAGCCGGTCATCCTGCAGATGCTCGAGATCACCCCGGCGCTCGGTGCGCTCGAGGGCGTGGCCATGGAGCTCGAGGACGGTGCCTTCCCGCTCCTCGCCGGCATGGTGCAGACCGACGACGCCGACGTGGCCTTCGGCGACGCCGACATCGCCCTGCTCGTCGGGGCCATGCCCCGCAAGGAGGGCATGGAGCGCTCCGACCTGCTCGGCGCCAACGGCGGCATCTTCAAGCCCCAGGGCGAGGCCCTCTCCCGCAGCGCGAAGCGCGACGTGAAGGTGCTCGTGGTCGGCAACCCGGCCAACACCAACGCCCTCATCGCCCAGCAGAACGCCAAGGAGCTCGACCCCAGCTGCTTCACCGCGATGACCCGCCTGGACCACAACCGGGCCATCGCCCAGCTGGCCAAGAAGGCCGGGGTGCACAACACCGCGGTCACCAACATGACGATCTGGGGCAACCACTCCGCCACCCAGTACCCCGACGTCTTCCACGCCAAGGTCGACGGCCGCCCGGCCTTCGACGCCGTGGGCAACGACCAGGCCTGGCTGGAGAACGACTTCATCCCCACCGTCCAGCAGCGGGGCGCGGCGATCATCAAGGCCCGCGGCCTGTCGTCGGCGGCGTCGGCGGCCAGCGCCGCGGTCGACCACATCCGCACCTGGGTGCAGGGCACCCCGGAGGGCGACTGGGTGTCGATGGCCATCCCGAGCGACGGCTCCTACGGCGTGCCGGAGGGGATCATCTCCAGCTTCCCGGTGACCTGCCGCGACGGCCGCTACGAGATCGTCCAGGGCCTCGACATCGACGACTTCTCCCGGGCCAAGATCGACGCCAGCGCCCAGGAGCTCGTCGACGAGCGCCAGGCCGTCGTCGACCTCGGGCTCGTCTGACCCACCCCGGCGCCCCGTCGCCGACCGGGCCAGGCCCAGGCCGCAACGGCCGGACGCCTGGCTAGCCTGACCCGAGTGGCCGAGGTGGTCACCCGGACGAGGGCTGCCGTACCCGGTCAGGACAAGACGGCGCAGGAGCAGCTGCGCGATGTCGACGTCACCCACCTCGGAACCCACCGGCGCCCCGGAGCTGTCCCCGGCCCGCCAGTGGGCCGCGCTCGCGGTCCTCATGTCGGGCGTGCTCGTCATCTCGATCGACAACACGGTCCTCGGCTTCGCCGTCCCGGCGCTCTCCGCTGACCTGCGCCCCAGCGCCACCGAGTTGCTCTGGATCGTCGACGCCTACGCGTTCGTGCTCGCCGGGCTGCTCATCACCATGGGCAACCTCGGCGACCGGATCGGCCGGCGACGGCTGCTGCTGACCGGCGCCGCCGGCTTCGCCCTCGCGTCGACCGTCGCCGCCTTCGCCACGAGCCCGACGATGCTGATCGCGGCGCGGGCCCTCCTCGGCGTCGCCGGCGCGACGCTCATGCCGTCGACCCTGTCGCTGATCCGCACGATCTTCCCCGACCCGGCCCGGCGGCGGGTGGCGATCGGCGTGTGGACCTCAGGGTTCGCGGTGGGCGCTGCGCTCGGTCCCATCGTGGGCGGCTGGATGCTCGAGCACCTCTGGTGGGGGTCGGTGTTCCTGCTCGCCGTGCCCGTCATGGGGGTGCTGCTCGTCGCCGGGCCCTTCCTGCTCCCCGAGTCCCGCAACGACGCGCCCGGTCCCTTCGACCCGCGCTCGAGCCTCCTGTCCTTCGGCGCCGTCCTCCCGGTCGTCTACGCCATGAAGCAGACCGCGGAGGAGGGCCCGACGCTCGGGCTCGCCGCCCTCGCCCTCGTCGGCGCCGCCGTCGGGGTGGTGTTCGTCCGCCGGCAGCAGCGCCTGGCCGAGCCGATGCTCGACGTGACCCTGTTCGAGCACCGGCCCTTCGCCACCGCGATCGTCACGAACCTGCTGTCCAACCTCGCGTTCGTCGGCGCGATCTTCCTGGTCGCCCAGTACCTCCAGCTGGTGCTCGACCTCGGGCCCCTCGCCGCGGGCTTCCACCTCCTCCCGGGGATGGCCGCCGCGTTCGTGGCGTCGCTCGGCGCCGCTGCGCTGCTCCGCTGGGCCAGCCCCGGATCGATCATCGCCGCCGGGCTGACCGCCACGTCGCTGGGGTTCCTCGTGCTGCTCCTCCTCGACGGCGCGGCTGACGGCCACTGGATCACCCTCGGCATGGCCTTCGTGGCGTTCGGGGCGAGCGGTGCGTCGAGCCTGGGAGCCAACCTCGTCATGGCCATCGTGCCCGCCCGGCGCGCCGGGTCCGCGTCGGCCGTCTCGGAGACTGCCTTCGAGCTCGGCGCCGCCGTCGGCATCGCGGTGCTCGGCAGCCTCACCAGCGCCGTCTACCGCCGCCGGATCGACCTGGACGACCTCGGTCTCGGGGCCGCCGCCGACCGGGCCGCCGACACGCTGGCCGAGGCCACCGAGGTCAGCGCCGACCTGGCGCCCGCCGTCGCGAACGACGTCCTCGCCGCCGCCCACGACGCGTTCGCCGCCGGGCTGCGCAGCGCCGGGCTCCTCGCCGCCGTGCTCATGCTGGGCGGTGCCGTCCTCGCCCACCGCTCCCTGCGGTCGACCCGGCCCACCGGAGTGGCGTCCACCGCGGAGCCGGCCGCGGGGACCGCCGCTACTTGAGGAACTTCGAGGTGGTGTTGTCGGCCAGGACCCGCCCGCCGGTCTGGCAGGTGGGGCAGTAGGCGATCGTGTAGCGGGCGTACTCGACGGAGCGGATCGCGTCGCCGCAGCGGGGGCAGGGCTCCCCGATGCGGTGGTGCACGTTGCCGGGCCGGTCGGCGGAGGCGCTCATCGCGCCGAGGCCCCGCTCGTAGGCGAGCCCCTCGTTGATGCACACCGCGATCGCCTCGGCGAGGCGCTTCACGTCGTCGCGGTCGAGGGCGGCGGTGCTGGCGAACGGCGACAGCTGGGCGCGGTGGCAGATCTCGTTGGCCAGCCGCCGGCCTAGCCCGGCGATCACCCGCTGGTCGCGCAGGAACCCGTGCAGCCGCATCGGGTGCGCCTCGAGGAGGGCCTGGAGGCCGTCCACCCCGACCGTGTCGGCGTCGGGGCCCAGGACGTCGAGCGGGGGCTGCTCCTCGGGGTCGTCGGCCACCACCCACACCCCGGCCCGGCGCTCGGTGCCGGCCTCGGTGAGCAGGAGGGCCCGGCCGTCGGCGAACAGCCATCGGGCCTGCCCGTTGCGGGGACGGGCGGCCTGATTCTCGTCGACGAGCAGCCGGCCGCCCTGCATCAGGTGGAGGACGAAGGTGGCCACGCCCACGTCGATGAGCAGGTACTTGCCCCGGCGCCCGATGAACACCACGTCGTGCCCGTGCGTGCTGTCGGCCGGCGGCGTCGCCGTCTTCAGCGCCGTGAACGCCAGCGGCACGAAGCGCTCGAGCCGGGCCCCGGCGAAGTCGCGGTGGAGGCGCTCGGCGTGCGCTTGGATCTCGGGCAGCTCCGGCACAGCGCCTCAACCTACAACGGGGGCGGGACGCACCACCGGGCGGTTCTCACCGTCCGGCGGGCATCGGGCGGCGCGGCCGGTGGTCAGAAGGTAGTGGTGGCCCGCAGCTGAGCGAACACGTCGCCCACCTCGGCGAGGGCCACTGCGGCGTCGCCGTAGCGGTGCAGGTCGCCGCCGATGCGCAGCCGCCCGGCCAGGAAGGCGGCCTGGGCGCTCTCGTGCCCCTGGGCGATGGCGGCCGCCGTGGCCCGGTCCTGGGTGAAGGTCACGTCGGCGTCGGCCACCCGGCCCCGCAGCACGTGCACCCGGCCGCCCTCGATGCGCAGGGCGTACGCCCGCTCCACGCCGCCGTCGTCGACGACCTGCTGCACCGTCAAGCGGATCGTCGACGGCACCGTGGCGCGCACGGCCGCCTCCTCGAGCTCGTCGAGCCACTCGTCGGACAGGAACTCGGCCACGAGATGGACCGTAGCGGCGTCCCGACCCGACCCCGAACCTCTCGGTCGGGTCCGGTCCGAGCGGCCGGTTAGGGTCCCGCCGATGGACGCTTCGAACCCGCTCACCGACGCCGACGAGCTGGCCCACCCGCCGGGGGAGGAGCGGCTGTGGGGCGAGTCCTGGTACTTCGACTTCACGACCCGGGAGGGCGACCTGGGCGGGTACGTGCGCCTCGGCTTGTACCCGAACCTCGGGGTGGCCTGGTACTGGGCCTGCCTGGTGGGGGAGGGCCGGCCGCTCGTGACCGTCATCGACCACGAGGTCCCGCTGCCCAAGGTCCCGTCGCTCGAGGTGCGGGCTGAGGGCCTCTGGGCCGACCACACGATCGAGACCCCCTTCGAGCACGTCACGCTCGGCTGCGAGGCGTTCGCCGTGGCCGTGGACGACCCCCGGGAGGTCTACGGCGACCTGCGGGGCGAGCGGGTCCCGTTCGGCCTCGACCTCGAGTGGGAGACCGACCGCGGCGGGGTCTACCCGTGGCCCGGCACCAGCCGCTACGAGGTGTCGTCGCTCGTGCACGGCGAGGTGCTCGTCGGCGACGAGACGATCGCCTTCGACGGCGTCGGCCAGCGCGACCACTCGTGGGGGGTGCGGGACTGGTGGTCGATCGGGTGGGTCTGGACAGCCGGCTGGCTGGAGGACGGGACCCGCTTCCACACCACGCGCCTGCGGATCCCCGGGCTGGAGGCGTTCGCCCCGGGCTACGTGATGGCCCCGGACCAGCCGGTGCAGCAGATCGAGGTGTGCAGCGCCGACGAAGAGCTCGACGACGCCGGCTTCCCCACCTCGGCCCACCTCCGCTGCGGTGAGCTCGACCTCGACGTCGAGCCGGTCGCCTTCTCCCCGGTGAACCTTGTCGACGACGACGGCACCGGCCCCCGGGTGGCCCGGTTCCCGCGGGCGCTGTGCCGCTTCCGGGCCGCCGACGGGCGCACCGGCGTGGGCTGGACCGAGTGGAACCAGCCCCCCTGACACGAGATCTGTGCGGGTTTGCGTGCGGCAGGCGCACGGAACCGCACACAGATCTCGTTTCGGTCTAGCTGGCTCGGCTGGCCTTCACGGCCTCGCGCTTGCGCCAGACGAGGAGCAGGACGCCGAGCGCGAGCAGCGCCACTACCGTGTAGCTGAACGGCTTGATCCAGCCCTCCACCCGCTCCCAGCGGTTCCCCAGCTGGTAGCCGGCGCCGATGAAGATGGCGTTCCAGACGCCGCTGCCGGCGGCGGTGAGGACCGTGAAGCGGGCCAGGGGCATGCGTTCGACGCCGGCCGGGACCGACACGATGCTGCGGACGAGCGGGATGCACCGGCCGATCAGCACCACCTTGCCGCCGTGGCGGGCGAAGAACCGGTCCCCGCGCTCGAGGTCGGTGCTGCTGAAGAGCGGGAACCAGCGCTTCGAGGCCAGGATCGCGATGCGCTCGATCCCGACGACCGCGCCGATCCCGTAGAGCAGCCACGCGCCGAGGAGCGCCCCCATCGTGGCCGCCACCCACGCGGCGACGAGGTTCACGTCCCCGCGGGCGGCGCTGAACCCGGCGAAGGGCAGGATCACCTCCGAGGGGATCGGCGGGAAGATCGTCTCGAGCGCGACGAGCGCACCGACGCCGACGGCGCCGATGCGCTCGATGACGTCGACGACCCAGCCCGCCAGCCCGTCGAGGTCCTCCTCGGCGGCGGCGACCGCGGCGAGCAGTCCGATCAGTGCTGGCCCGCCAGCTTGCGGTTCTTGATCTGCGCCTTCACGTAGTCGCGGTTCATGTAGGCGATGAAGTCGATGGAGATCTGCTTCGGGCAGGCCTCCTGGCACTCACCGTGGTTGGTGCAGGAGCCGAAGAACTCCTCCATCGTGTCCACCATCGACTGGACCCGCTGGTAGCGCTCGGCCTGGCCCTGGGGCAGCAGGTTGAGGTGCTGCACCTTGGCCGCCGTGAAGAGCTGGCCGGCGCTGTTGGGGCAGGCCGCCACGCAGGCGCCGCAGCCGATGCAGGCGGCTGCGTCCATGGCGGCGTCGGCCGCCTCCTTCGGCACCGGGATGAGGTTGGCGTCGGGCGCCGAGCCGGTGGGGGCGGTGATGAACCCGCCGGCCTCGATGATCTTGTCCAGCGGGCTGCGATCGACGATGAGGTCCTTGAGCACCGGGAAGGCCTTCGCCCGCCACGGCTCGATGTAGATCTCGTCGCCGTCGTTGAACTTCCGCATGTGGAGCTGGCAGGTGGCGGTGCCCGGCTGCGGCCCGTGGGCCTGGCCGTTGATCATCATCCCGCACGAGCCGCAGATCCCCTCGCGGCAGTCGTGCTCGAACGCGATCGGCTCCTTGCCCTCGTTGACGAGGCGCTCGTTCACGATGTCGAGCATCTCGAGGAAGCTCATGTCCGGGGAGATGTCGGGGACGTCGTAGGTCTCCATGCGGCCCTCGGTGTCGGGGCCGGCCTGGCGCCAGACGTGGAGCTTGACGTGCATGTCGGGATCCCTCTGCTTCCTACTTGTACGACCGCTGGGTCAGCTCGACGTTCTCGAAGACGAGCGGCTCCTTGTGCATGACCGGGTCGGTGCCCTCGCCGGTCCACTCCCAGGCGGAGACGTGGGCGAACTGCTCGTCGTTGCGGAGCGCCTCGCCCTCCGGGGTCTGGCTCTCCTCCCGGAAGTGGCCGCCGCAGGACTCCTCGCGGGCGAGGGCGTCGCGGACCATCAGCTCGGCCAGCTCGAAGAAGTCGGCGATGCGGCCGGCCCGCTCCAGGCTCTGGTTCATCGGGGCGTCGCCCAGGACCCGGGCGTCCTTCCAGAACTCCTCCCGCAGCGACGGGATCTCGGAGAGGGCCTTCTTGAGGCCGGCCTTGTTCCGGGCCATGCCGCAGTAGTCCCACATGATCTTCCCGAGCTCGCGGTGGTAGTGGTCGACCGACCGGGTGCCCCCGATCGACAGGAGCCGCTTGATGCGGTCCTCCACGTCCCGCTCGGCGTCGGCGAAGGCCGGGTCATCGACCGGCACGGTGCCCTGGCCGAGCAGCCCGGCCAGGTAGTTGGCCAGCGTGTAGCTGATCACGAAGTAGCCGTCGGCCAGGCCCTGCATGAGCGCCGAGGCGCCGAGGCGGTTGGCCCCGTGGTCTGAGAAGTTGGCCTCGCCGAGCACGAACAGGCCCGGCACGTTCGACATGAGGTGGTAGTCCACCCACAGGCCGCCCATCGTGTAGTGGACCGCCGGGTAGATGCGCATCGGGACCTTCATCGGGTCCTCGTCGGTGATGCGCTCGTACATCTCGAACAGGTTGCCGTACCGCTCGAAGATGACCTTCTCGCCGAGGCGGCTGATGGCGTCGCTGAAGTCGAGGTACACGCCGTTCTTCAGCGGACCGACGCCGCGCCCCTCGTCCACCACGGTCTTGGCGTTGCGGGACGCCACGTCGCGGGGCACGAGGTTGCCGAACGCCGGGTACTTCCGCTCGAGGAAGTAGTCGCGCTCGGCCTCGGGGATCTGGTCCGGCGAGCGGGTGTCGTCGGGGTTCACCGGCACCCAGATGCGCCCGTCGTTGCGCAGCGACTCCGACATCAGGGTGAGCTTCGACTGGAACTCGTCGGAGGCCGGGATGCAGGTGGGGTGGATCTGGGTGAAGCACGGGTTTCCGAACAGGGCGCCCCGCCGGTGGGCCCGCCACGACGCCGTGGCGTTCGAGTACTTGGCGTTCGTCGACAGGAAGAAGACGTTGCCGTAGCCGCCGGTGGCCAGCAGCACGGCGTGGGCCGAGTGGCGGGTGATCTGCCCCGTGACGAGGTCCCGCACGATGATGCCGGCGGCCACGCCGTCCTTGACGACGAGGTCGAGCATCTCCGAGCGGGTGTGCAGCTCCACGGTGCCGAGGCCGACCTGCTTCATCATCTGCTGGTAGGCGCCGAGCAGGAGCTGCTGGCCGGTCTGGCCCCGGGCGTAGAAGGTCCGCGACACCTGGGCGCCGCCGAAGGAGCGGTTGTCGAGCAGGCCGCCGTACTCCCGGGCGAACGGCACGCCCTGGGCCACCATCTGGTCGATGATGTTGAGCGACACCTCGGCGAGGCGGTGCACGTTCGCCTCACGGGCCCGGTAGTCGCCGCCCTTGATCGTGTCGTAGAAGAGGCGGTACACGGAGTCGCCGTCGGCCTTGTAGTTCTTGGCCGCGTTGATGCCGCCCTGCGCGGCGATCGAGTGCGCCCGCCGCGGCGAGTCGTGGTAGGTGAAGACCTTCACCCGGTAGCCCTGCTCGCCGAGCGTGGCCGCCGCCGACGCGCCGGCCAGGCCGGTGCCGACGATGATCACGTCGAACTTCCGCCGGTTGTGCGGCGCGACGAGCTTCATGTCGAACTTGTGGTTCGTCCACTTGTCGGCGAGGGGACCCGCCGGGACGTTGCTGTTGAGCTCGCCGATCATCCGTGGGCCTCCTCGTACTCCATGCAGCTGACGATGACGTCGCCCTCGACCCGGCAGTCCGGGTTGTCGTCGGCGCTGACCAGGCCGGTGAGCACCGAGATCGGGAACATGATGTTGACGCCGGCGACGAGGGCGGCGAAGCCCACGGCGAAGCTGCGGCGCCACGAGTTCCAGCGGGGGTTGTTCAGGCCGAGGCTCTGGAACATCGACCAGGCACCGTGGAACAGGTGCACCCCGAGGGCGAGGTTGGCGACGATGTAGATGGCCGAGACGGCCGGCCGCTCGAAGGTGGCCACGAAGTTCCGGTACACGTCGCCGCGGACGAAGCCGGGGTTCACCGTGCCCCAGGTGAGGTCGGCGAGGTGCCAGAGCAGGAACAGGCCGACGACGATGCCGGTCATGCGCATCGACCGGCTCGCGGCGTTCGCGGCCTGCCAGTCCCGCTTCTGCTGGTAGCCGCCGGCGTTGGCCCGCTGGTTCATGCGAGTGAGGGTGTAGGCGGCGTGGATGTGGAGCCCGAAGGCCACGATCAGGCCGATCCGCAGGCCCCACAGCGCCCAGGTGCGGGGCATGAGCGGGACGAGCAGCTCTCGTAGGAACTCGCCGTAGTGGTTGAAGCTCTCGGCGCCGAAGTACACCTTCAGGTTCCCGAAGGCGTGGGCGAACACGAAGCCCATCAGCATGATGCCGGTGAGGGCCATCACCCACTTCTTGCCGACTGCGGACCGGTAGAACTCCACCGGCCACGGCGCTCGCTTCTTCGGTCGCGGGTTCACGGGGGCGACCCCCGGCCGCTCCATCGTCGTCGCCATCGCTCGATCAGCCTCCACGAGCCGTAGCCATCTGCCTCGGAGGGAACCTACTCCTCGTTCGGAGGCTCGCCGAAACCGTGACGTCCGCCGCACCCTGACGGGTGGTCAGCGGGCGATCACCGCCTCGTAGCGGTTGGTCGCCTCCTGGCCGCCGCCTCGGAGGGTGAGGGCCAGCGCGAGCGGCCCTGGAGCGTCGGGGACGACGACCTGAAGGGTCCCGACGCGCTGGCAGGTGTCGGCCGGCAGGGCCCCGGTCCAGCGCCACGTCCGCTCCCCGCCGGACCACGTGAGCGCGGCCGTGACCACCACCTCGTCGACCGCGCGGCGCAGGTCGCTGACGACGTGGACGTCGAGGCCCAGCGCCTGGCCGGGGACGACGGTGGCCGGCAGCCGGTCGGCGACGACGATCACCGGCGCGCACGCCGCCTTCAGCGCCTCGTAGCCCGCCTTCGGTCGGCGCTCGTGGTCGAGCACCGACCAGGTCACGGCCGGGTGCCCGTCGGCGAAGCAGAACTGGGCGAAGCCGCCGGTGGGCCGGTACTTGATGCGGCGCAGCGCCTCGATCTGCCGGCGGATCACCGTCGCCTGGTAGTCCTGCGTGGCCGCCCGCCAGGACTCGAACGTGGGGTGCTCGGCCGGCGGGACCCGGCGATCGAAGATCGCCTTCTGCAGCGCGTGGGTCCGCTCGAGCCGCTCCCAGTCGAGGTCGGGCCAGCGCGCCGGCTCCATGAAGTCGGCGCTGTCGGGCACGGCTTGGGCGCCGAGCTCGGTCACGAAGCGCCCGAGGCGCGGCAGCGCCCGCAGGAAGCCGGGGAGGTCGCGCTCGTCGCCGTGGTACCAGCCGAAGTAGAGGTGGCTGTCGGTGCCGTCGAGGAGCGGCGGGTGGGGGAGCACGCCGGAGTGGGCGACGACCGGCCGGGAGCGGTCCGCCTTCTCCAGCGCCCGCTTCACCGAGCGGTCGAGGACTGTCTTGTTCCAGGTGGGCAGCTCCTGGGCGGCGAGGGCCCGCAGCCCCATCGAGCGCAGCGCCTTCGGGTCGGCCCACATCGCCGGGTCGTTGTCGATCGCCATCGGCTCGTTGTGGCCGCACCACAGGAACACCGACGGGTGGTGGCCCAAGAGGTCGACCGCCTCGGTGGCCTGGCGGACGGCCTGCTTGCGGACGCTGCGGGCGTAGCCCCACTGCAGCGGCAGGTCCTGCCAGAGGAGGAGCCCCTGCTCGTCGGCCGCGTCGTAGAGCTCGGGTCGGGCGATGTGGGCGTGGACGCGCAGGAAGTCGAGGCCGGCCGCCTTGGCGAGGGCCACGTCGCCGGCGATCTCCTCGGCGGTGGCCTCGGCCAGGGCCATGCGGGTGGGGCCCTGGTTGCTGCCCTTGAGGAAGAGGCGCTCCCCGTTGACGCGCACCACCCACGAGCGCATCCGCACCTCGCGCAGCCCGGTGCGGAGCCGTCGCTCGTCGGAGGTGGCGCCGCCCTCGTCGTCGGCCAGCACCACCGCCACCGACAGGTCGTGGAGGACCGGCTCGCCGAGGGCGTGGGGCCACCACAGCTCGGGCTCGTCGACGGCGACCGTCCACTCCACCACGTTGGGGCCGTCGGCCAGCGGCTGGTCGGTCTGGTGCTCCTGGTCACCGAGGCGGGTGCGGAGGCAGGCGGTGCGGGCGCCGGCGCTGTCCAGCGTGGCCCGCAGCTGCACGACGGCGCGGACCGCGCTCGCCTCCCGGCAGGCCACCCGCAGCGAGGCGATCCGCACCGGGCCGGTCTCGGTGAGCCGCACCGGCCGCCAGATGCCGCCCGGGTTCCAGTCCGGGTCGAGGCAGTCCCAGTGCTGGAAGACGCCGGTGAGGTTCCGCTTGGCCCGCTTGTCGTGCTGGGGCGAGCACGTGACCTCGATGGCGAGGTGGTGCTCGCCGCGGGCCCGGAGGGCGTCGGTCACCTCGAAGGTGTGGGGCACGAAGTACCCCTCGGTGTCGCCCAGGTAGGCGCCGTCGAGCCACGCGTCGCCCTGGTAGAAGAGCCCGTCGAAGGTGAGCCACGCCCGCCGGCCCTCGGCCGGGCCGGGCGCCTCGAAGCTGCGCCGGTAGAGCAGCGGGCCGTCGGAGTCGGCGAAGGCCGGGCTGGATCGCCAGTGCCCGGGCACCTCGACCGCCTCCCACGCCGAGTCGTCGAAGGCGTCGTCGTGCCAGGAGCGGCGCAGCTCCTCGTCGGCGAGGGCGGCCCGCCAGGTGCCGGTGAGCTCCATGGTGGCGGCAGGCTATCGCCGGGTCGGTTCCGCCGAACGCTCCGAGGACCCGAGGGATAGGTTGGCCCCATGACCCACCCCGCCCCCGCCACGCTCGGTCAGCTCCGCGACTCGGGTTGGACCTCGGTGCCGGTGAAGGAGGAGCTGCGGCGCAACGCCGTGGCCCGCATCCAGGCCGGCGAGCCGCTGTTCCCCGCGGTGCTCGGGTACGAGGACACGGTCATCCCCCAGCTCGAGAACGCGCTCCTGGCCGGCCACGACGTGATCTTCCTGGGGGAGCGGGGCCAGGCCAAGACCCGCATGATCCGCGGCCTCGTCGACCTGCTCGACGAGTGGATGCCGGTGATCGCCGGGTCCGAGATCAACGACGACCCGTTCCACCCGATCTCCAAGCACGCCCGGGACCTGATCGCCGAGCACGGCGACGACACCCCGATCGAGTGGGTGCACCGCAGCCGCCGGTACGGCGAGAAGCTGGCCACCCCCGACACCTCGATCGCCGACCTCATCGGCGAGGTGGACCCGATCAAGGTGGCCGAGGGCCGCTACCTCTCCGACGAGCTCACCCTGCACTACGGGCTCGTGCCCCGCACCAACCGCGGGATCTTCGCCATCAACGAGCTGCCCGACCTCGCCGAGCGGATCCAGGTCGGCCTCCTCAACGTGCTCGAGGAGCGCGACGTGCAGGTGCGGGGCTACAAGGTGCACCTGCCCCTCGACCTCGTTCTCTTCGCGTCGGCCAACCCCGAGGACTACACGAACCGCGGGCGGATCATCACGCCGCTCAAGGACCGCTTCGGCTCGCAGATCCGCACCCACTACCCGCTCGAGGTGTCGACCGAGGTGGAGATCGCCAAGCAGGAGGCGACGCCGCTCGAGGCTGAGGGCGTGTGGGTCACCGTCCCCGACTACATGACCGAGATCGTGGCCACCCTGTCGCACCTGGCCCGGTCGAGCCCGCACATCAACCAGCGCTCCGGCGTGTCGGTGCGGTTCACGATCACCAACCACGAGGTGATGGTGGCCAACGCCGTCCGCCGGGCCCTGCGCCACGGCGAGCGCGAGGTGGCGCCGCGCGTCAGCGACCTCGAGGCGCTGCCGGCGTCGATGATGGGCAAGATCGAGATCGAGGCGCTCGAGGAGGGCCGCGACGCCCAGATCGCCGAGAACCTCGTGAAGGCGGCGGTCCTCACCGTGTTCAAGGAGCGGTTCACCCCGGAGCGGTTCCGCCCGATCGTGGACGCCTTCGAGGAGGGCACCGTCGTGCACGCCGGCGAGGACGTCCCCTCGGCGGACTACGCGGCGCTGCTCGACCAGCACCCCGGGCTGCGGGAGGCGGTGGCCACGCTCACCGAGGGCGACGAGTCGGCCGCCTCGGTGGCGTCGGCCGTCGAGCTGGTGCTCGAGGGCCTCCACCTCTCCAAGCGCCTCAACAAGGACGCCGTCGGCCCCCGGGCCACGTACCGCTCCCGGGCCTGACCCGAGCGCCGCGGCGCCGGCGGACGCCGCTCAGCCGGTGGCCAGCTCGCGCTGCAGGTGCCCGAGCGCGCGGACCCAGGCCTCGGTCTCGAGCGCGCCCTGGAGCATGAACTGGCCCTCCACCACGAAGGTGGGGACGGCGGCGATGCCGTTGCCGTGCGCCTCCTGGCGGGCGGCTCGCACCTCCGCGGCGCAGCGGTCGGAGCCGAGCACGGTGGCGGCCTCACCGCGGTCGAGCCCGGCCTCGGCGGCGAGGTCGGCGAGCACGTCGTGGTCCGTCATCACCGCGCCCTCGGTGAAGTAGGCGCGCAGCATCGCCTTCTTGAGCGCCCGCTGGGTCTCGGCCCCGGCCGTCTCCAGCGCCCACGTGAGGAGGCGGTGGCAGTCGAACGTGTTGGCCCGCCGCATCTTCGACCACTGGAAGTCGATGCCCAGCTCCTTGCCGGCCTCGCCGAGCCGGGCGTGGGCGGCGGCGACGCGCTCGCGGCTGCCGAACTTCGCGGCCAGGTACTCGACGAGCGGCGGGGCGTCGCCGTCGCGGGGCACGGAGGGGTCGAGCTCGAAGGGCCGGTAGACGACCTCCACGTCGGCCCCGGTCTCCGCGACCGCCCGCTCGAAGCGCAGCGTGCCCACGTAGCACCACGGGCAGGCCACGTCGCTCCAGATCTCGACCTTCATCATCTGTCCATCCAACCCGATCGCGACCCGGATGCGTCGGAACGGGGCGCACCCGCCTCCTGCTCGGTACGGTGGGCAGATGGTCGGCGCGCCGCGGTTCCGGTACTCCAGGTGGGACGGCACGCAGGTCGGCTTCGACCTCGACGCCGACGCCATCCTCGAGGAGATCACCGACGACCTGCTCTACCACGGTGACCTCCACGCGGCGCTGCGCCGCCTCATGCAGCAGGGCTTCCGCGACCGCGAGGGCGACGACGTCATGGGGCTGCGGGACCTCATGGAGCGGCTCCGCCAGCAGCGCCAGGAGCGCCTGCAGCAGCACGACCTCGGGGGCGTCTACCAGGAGATCGCCGAGGGCCTGCGCGAGGTGATGGACCTGGAGCGCCAGGGCCTCGACGAGCTGGCCCGCGAGGCGCGCGAGTCAGGCGACCCGCGCCGCCAGGAGATCACCGACGAGGTCGTCGCGGAGCGCAACCTCCAGCTCGACCTGATGCCCAACGACCTGGCCGGCCTCGTGCGCGAGCTCCAGCAGTACGAGTTCACGAGCACCGAGGCCCGCGAGCGCTTCGAGCAGCTCATGGAGGACCTGCGCGAGCAGATCGCCCAGTCGTACTTCGACCAGATGGCCGGGGCCATGCAGGACCTCACCCCCGAGGCGATGGCCCGCATGAAGGACATGCTCGCCGAGCTCAACCGGCTCCTCGAGATGAAGGAGCGGGGCGAGGACACCCAGCCCGCCTTCGAGGAGTTCATGCAGGAGTACGGGGACTTCTTCCCCGAGAACCCGCGGGACCTCGACGAGCTGCTCGAGCTCATGGCCCGGCGGATGGCCGCCATGCAGCAGATGCTCGCCTCGATGTCGCCCGAGCAGCGGGCGCAGCTGCAGAGCCTCGCCGAGCAGCTGCTCGAGGACATGGACCTGCGCTGGCAGATGGACCAGCTGGGCGGGCACCTCCAGCAGCTGTTCCCCCAGATGGGCTGGGACCGCAGCTACGACTTCTCGGGGCAGGACCCGCTCGGCTTCGCCGAGGCCGCGCAGATGCTCAACGAGCTCGGCGACCTCGACCAGCTCGAGCAGATGCTCCGCAACGCCACCAGCCCCGGCGCGCTCGCCGAGGTCGACGTGGAGCGGGCCCGCGAGCTGCTCGGCGACGACGCCGCCCGCAGCCTCGAGCAGCTGGCCCGCCTCGCCCAGCAGCTCGAGGAGGCCGGCCTCATCAACAACACCGAGGGCCGGCTCGAGCTCACCCCGCGCGGGCTGCGGCGCATCGGCCGCAACGCCCTGTCGGACCTGTTCTCCAAGCTGGCCCGCGACAAGCTCGGCCGCCACGAGATCGAGCGCCGCGGCATCGGCCACGAGCGCACCTACGACACGAAGCCCTACGAGTTCGGCGACCCGTTCAACCTCCACATCGAGCGCACCGTCCGCAACGCGCTGCGCCGCACCGGTGGCGGCACCCCGGTGCGCCTCACCCCGGAGGACTTCGAGATCGAGCAGACCGAGCAGGTCGTGCGCAGCTCGACGGTGCTCATGCTCGACCTGTCGCTGTCGATGCCGATGCGGGACAACTTCCTCGCCGCCAAGAAGGTGGCGCTGGCGCTGCACTCGCTCATCTCGATGCAGTTCCCGCGGGACTACCTCGGCATCGTCGGCTTCAGCGAGGTGGCCCGGGCGATCACCCCCGAGCAGCTGCCGGAGGTGTCGTGGGACTTCGTCTACGGCACCAACATGCAGCACGGCTTCATGCTCAGCCGCCAGCTGCTGGCCCGTCAGAGCGGCACGAAGCAGATCATCATGATCACCGACGGCGAGCCCACCGCCCACCTCGAGCCGGGCATGGCGGCACCGTTCTTCAGCTACCCGCCGGTCCAGGAGACGATCGACGCCACCTTGCGCGAGGTCGCCCGCTGCACCCGCGAGGGCATCCGCATCAACACGTTCATGCTCGACGCCACGCCGTACCTGAAGGCGTTCATCGAGAAGCTCACGCAGATGAACCGGGGCCGGGCCTTCTTCACCACGCCCGAGACGCTCGGCGACTACGTCCTCGTGGACTTCATCGAGCAGAAGCGGGCGATGCGCACCGGCAGCCGCCGCACCGCCTGACCGGCCTCGCCGTCGGCCCGGCGCTCAGCCGTCCTCGCCCGGCCCGACCTCGGTCGTGGGCGTGGGTTCGGTCGTGGTGGTGGTGGCTTCGGTCGAGGTGGTCGTGGAGGTGCTCGGCCCGGGCGGGCGGGTGGTGGTGGTGTTCTCGATCACCGTGGGGGGCGCGAGCACGGCCCCGGCGGTGGTGGTGGGGGCGACGGGGGAGCGGGGTCCGGCCGTGGTGGTGGTCTCGCCCTGCCCGCGGGCGGGCCCGACGGTGCTCGGCGCCGTCGGGGTGGCGAAGGTGGCGGGCACGGCGGCCGGTGCGGGCTCCGCGGTGCTGACCGGCTCGGCGGCGGTGGTGGGCGCCACGACGGCGCCGAGGACCGTGGGCGCGCTCGTCGGAGCAGAGGGCGTGGACACCGGCGTGCCGTCCTCGTCCACGAACGCGAAGGCCAGGACCGCCACCCCGAGGGCGATCGCCAGGACCCTCGCCGACCGCTGCCGGCTCGCGCTGCGGCCCCTCGAGCGCGGGGTGGGGAGGGGGCGCGCCACGCGGCGAGTGTTCCCGCGCGCCCGGCCCGGCGCAAGGAATCAGGGGTCTGCCCCTTGCGCCATCGGGAAAGAAGCGACAAGATCACACCATTGTAATTACGGATGTGGTATCCGCCGACCGCAGATCGCCGCTCCGGACCGACCCACCCACAACCCACCGTCCCGTCTGGGAGGAGGGCACGTGCAGATCCCCATCACCATCGAACCCGACGAGAGCGCGTGGCAGGACTACGCGAACTGCCTCGGCGTCGACCCGGACCTCTTCTTCCCCGAGCGCGGTGCGTCCACGCGCGAGGCCAAGGAGGTCTGCCGGGGATGCGTCGTGCGGGAGGACTGCCTCGAGTACGCGCTGGTCAACGGCGAGAAGTTCGGCATCTGGGGGGGAATGAGCGAGCGGGAGCGTCGTCGCCTCCGCCGCCAGCGGGCGCTCGCCCGCCGCGCCGCCGCCGGCGCCTGAGCGCCCCCACGGCGCAGCTCCTCACCTGAGCCCCGCCGCCGCGAGGCGGGCCTCGATCGTGCGCTCGGCGCCGAGGTCGAGCTCGGCCCAGCGACGTGCGGGCACGGCGCGCAGCACCGCCTCGGGCAGGAGCCCCACGAGCTCGGCGCCCTCGACGGTCGCGCCCAGCTCCTCGGCCGCCGCGACCACCCGGTCGAAGGCCACCGCCGGGCCGGCCACCGCGGGGGCGACGAGGTTCATCGACACCTGCCAGCGCTCGCCCACCCGCAGGCCGAGCGTGCGGATCTCCCGCGTGCGGACGGCGTCGGCCAGGGCGCGCACCGAGGTGGCGTTCACCCCGGCGACCCACACGTTGTAGGCGACGAGCACGTCGCGCTGCCCCACCGCGGTGGCCCCGGCACGGGGATGGGGCTGGGCCGGCCCCACGTCGGGGGCGAGGTCTCGGAACGCCCGTCGGCGCACCTCGGGCAACGTGCGCTCCGGCCCGTAGCAGAAGCAGGGGACCGCGTGGCGCGCCGCCAGCCAGCGGGCGAACCGGTCCCGGGCCGCGAGCGCGTCCTCGGGCGTGGCGCCGTCGAGCGCGACGAAGGGCACCACGTCGACCACGCCGAGGCGGGGGTGCACGCCGTCGTGGTCTCGCAGGTCGAGGCGGGCCACCGCCACGTCGGCCACGGCCCGGGCCGCCTCCTCTCCGACCAGGGTGAGCACGCTGCGGTGGTGGTGCGGGTCGCTGTGCACGTCGAGCAGGTGCGCGCCGGCCGCGGCCGCCACCTCGGCGATCACCGCGCCGTCCCGTCCCTCGCTGATGTTGACGACGCACTCGAGCACCGCCCGAGGATGGCACGGCAGGCGATCCCTCCGGTCACGTCGTAGGGTCACGCCGCTGGGACCTCGTCGATGCCAGGGGGAGCTCGATGACCACGACCACCGCACCGCCGTCGGCCTTCGCGCCGGCTCGGCTCGGCCCGCTCACGCTGCGCAACCGGATCATCAAGGCGGCCACCTTCGAGGGCGTGATGCCCCGCGGCGCGGTGACCGACGAGCTCATCGCCTTCCACCGCCGCGTCGCGGCCGGCGGCGCTGCGCTCACGACGGTGGCGTACTGCGCCGTGTCCCCCGGCGGGCGGGTCCAGCGGCACACGCTGGTGATGCGCGACGAGCTCGTCCCGGACCTGCGTCGCCTGACCGACGCCGTCCACGAGGAGGGCGCGCTGGCCTCCGCGCAGATCGGCCACGCCGGCCTCGTGGCCAACGTGCGCTCGAACGGCGTGCCGACGCTCGCGCCCTCGACGCGCTTCAGCGCCCCCGCGATGTCCCTCGTCAAGGGCGCCACCAAGGCCCAGCTCGACGAGGTGGTGGCGCAGTTCCGGGACGCGGCGCGCGTCGCCGAGGCGGCCGGCTTCGACGCCGTGGAGGTCCACCTCGGGCACGGCTACCTGCTCAGCTCGTTCCTCAGCCCGAGCCTCAACCGCCGGCGCGACGACCTCGGCGGCAGCCTCGAGAACCGGGCCCGCTTCCCCCGCCGGGTGGTCGCCGCGGTGCGCGAGGCGGTGGGAGACCGGCTGGCCGTGCTGGCCAAGCTGAACATGGCCGACGGCGTGGACGGGGGCCTCTGGGTGGACGAGAGCCTGCAGGTGGCGCAGTGGCTCGAAGCAGATGGCCACCTCGACGCCATCGAGCTCACCGGCGGGAGCTCGCTGCAGAACGGCATGTACTTCTTCCGCGGCGACGTGCCGATGGCGGAGTTCATCGCCGCCCAGCCGAAGCTCGTCGGCCTCGGGCTGCGGGTCCTCGGGCACCGGATCTTCCCGGAGCTGCCCTACGAGGAGGCGTTCTTCCTGCCGATGGCCCGCCAGTTCCGGGCCGAGCTGTCGATGCCGCTCGTGCTGCTCGGCGGCATCAACCACCGGGCCACGATCGACCAGGCGATGGCCGAGGGCTTCGAGCTCGTGGCGATGGCTCGCGCTCTGCTGCGCGAGCCGGACCTGCCGAAGCGCCTCGCCGCCGAGCCCGCCGGCACCGGCCTGTGCATCCACTGCAACCGGTGCCTGCCGACGATCTACAGCGGCACCCGGTGCGTGCTGGTGGAGTCGACGCCGGCTCAGGCCAGCTCGTAGCCCGCCTCGTCGATCGCCTCGGCCACGGTCTCCTGGGGCAGCGGCCCCTCGCTCGTGACGGTGGCCTCCCCGGCGTCGAGGTCGACGGCCACGTCGGTGACGCCGTCGAGCCCGGACAGCGCCTCGGTCACCGCGCTCACGCAGTGCCCGCACGACATGCCCTTGACGCGGTAGGTGGTGGTCGTGGCCATCAGATGGTCCTCCTCGTGGTCGATCAGGTCTTGAGCAGCCGCTCGATCGAGGCCATGGCCTCGGTGATCTTCTCGTCGCTCACGTCGTCGCCGGCGCGGGCCGCCTCGGCCACGCAGTGGCGGAGGTGGTCGTCGAGGATGCCGACGGCGACCTTCTGTAGCCCGCGGGTGGCCGCGGCGATCTGGGTGAGGACGTCGATGCAGTAGCGGTCGTCGTCGACCATCTGCGCGATGCCCCGCACCTGCCCTTCGATCCGCCGCAACCGCCGCTGCAGATCCGCCTTGTTCATCGAGTAGGCCGCCATGAGCCAACCATACCCCGGAGGGGTATGGGTCAGACGTGCGCCGCGCCCTCACCGGTGGCGGGCCCGGGCGTCGGCCCCCAGGCGAGTGCGGCCCGACGCCTCAGGCGTCGGTGCCGCCGGCAGCCGGCGGCGGAGCCGTGCTCTCCCGCACGACCAGCGCGGTGGGCAGGCGCAGGTGCGGCGCCCACGGCGTGCGCCCGCCCTCGGCGCCCACGCCGTCTTCGAGGGCGTCGAGCTCGGCCACGAGCGCGGCAGCGGCGGCCTGGCCCTTGGCCGCCACGTCCTGGCGGACGGTGGTGAGCGGCGGGTCGAGGCGACTGGCCGCCGGGCTGTCGTCGAAACCGACCACCGACAGGTCCCGGGGCACCGCGAGGCCGCGGGCGCCGGCGGCCCGCACCACCCCGAGGGCGAGCAGGTCCGAGAAGCAGAGGATCCCGGTGGGCCGGTCGGGCCGGTCGAGCAGGCGTCCCGCGGCCTCTTCGGCCTCGGCGTCGCCGTGGTCGCGGACGACCTCGACGTCCGGGGTGACGCCCGCCGCGTCGAGCGCCTCGGTCCAGCCCGCCATGCGCTCGTGCTCCGGGTGGGAGCTGATGCCGCTGTCCGGCTCGCCACCGAAGGTGACGATGCCGATGCGCCGGTGGCCGAGCTCGAGGAGGTGCTCGGCGGCGGCGCGCGCTCCGTCGCGGTCGGCGACGTTGACGCAGGCCACGCCCTCGACCGGGTCCTGGTCGACGAGCACCATCGGCAGGCGGCGCCGGGAGAGCCAGCGGCGGGCCTCGGAGTCCGGCCGGCAGGAGTAGACGACCGCGCCGTCGAGGGCGAGGTCCCGGGCCGGGATCACGTCGCCCTCGGTGACGCTGGTGAGCAGGGTGAGGGCGGTGCCGGTGGGGGCGAGCTCGGTCGTCAGCGCGGCGAGGAAGCCCGTGGCCACCTCGTCGGTGAACGCGTCGCTGACCGAGTCGGTCAGGAGCACCCCGACGGTGCCGGCCTTGCCGCGGGCGAGGGCCCGGGCGACCGGGTCGGGACCGACGTAGCCCATCGCCTTGGCAGTCGCGAGGACCTTCTCCCGCAGCTCGGCGGAGAGCTGGTCGGGCCGCGAGAACGCGTTGGAGACGGTCATCCGACTGACACCGAGCCGGTCGGCGATCGTCTGCATCGTCACGCGGGCCACGGGCTCAGTCTGTCGGCCCGAGGCCGCGGCGAGCGCGATCAGGCGCGCCGGCGAGCGGCGATGCGCCGAGCGGCAGCGGCGACGCGGATCCGCCGGCGGCGCTCGGGCCGCACGGGGGCGTCCGGCAGCGCCGAGTGGGCGAAGCGCCGGAGCGTCGAGCTGGCGAAGAACTCGGGGGGAGTCATCATGGTGGCCGTACCTTCTTTACCGGTCCAGGTCGCTGCTCACTGTATCGGTAAAGTCCCTGCGCCGGAAGCCCTCCGACCCGTGACATCAGCCACCCACGACGCGAGCGGCGTGCGGCCTCGTCCGGCGCCAACCCGCGCCGGACGTGCCCCCCCTGCTGGCGCGCGGCACGGCCAGGTTCGCGGCGGGGAGGGATGGGCGGGACCCCCCCCGGGGGTAGGTGGGGCGGCAACACATCGCTGCGATCCGTCGCACCAACCCCCAGGAGGTCCCCATGGGACTCGTCGTACTGCTCCTCATCCTCGCCCTGCTCTTCGGAGGCGTCGGGCTCTTCGTCGAGGGGCTCAAGTGGCTCCTCATCATCGCCCTCGTCCTCTTCGTGGCCAGCTTCTTCACCGGCTACCGGGGTCGCGGCGCACGCGTCTGACCGCGCCGTCCAGAACGGCCCCCGACGAGCCCCCGGCCGCTGGCCGGGGGCTCGTCCGCGTCCGGGCTCCGTGGCGCGGCCCCGCACGAGGTGAGGCAGGATCGGGGGATGGGGGACGTGCTCCGGGTGGTACAGCTCAACTGCGGGTCGCTCATCGAGCCGGGCTGGGACGAGCGCCGACACGAGGTGGTGGCCTGGCTCGACCGGCTGGCGCCCGACGTCGTCTGCCTGCAGGAGGTGTGGGCGACCGGTGACGAGCCGAGCACGGCCCACTGGATCGCCGAGGCGGCTGCCGGCCGCTGGCACGTCGCCTTCGACGGCGCGCCGTTCGACCCGCGCCTCTGGCCCGACGAGTCGATGCGCTTCGGCTCGGCGATCCTGTCCCGCTGGCCGATCGAGGACCAGGCCCTCCACCGGCTGCCCACGGTGAGCGACGACCTCATGATCGCCGGCGTGCCGTGGGAGCTGCTCTGGGTGTCGACCGCGGGCCTCGACGTGTTCTCCACCCACCTCGTCGCGCCCCCGCAGAACACCCTCGACCGCCAGGCGCAGGTGCTCGAGGTGGTGCGGCTGATCGAGTCGACGCGCGGCGACAAGGACGAGCTGGTCTTCGGCGGCCAGCGCGAGGCGATGCCGGCCATCCTCTGCGGCGACTTCAACGCCGAGCCCGACAGCGACGAGATCCGCTTCCTGCGGGGCCTCACCGCGCTCGACGGCCGGACCACGTTCTTCCAGGACGCCTGGGTGGTGGCGGGGGAGGGGCCGGGCCTCACCCAGGACTGGCGGGTCTGCCCGCTGGCCGCGGCGCTCAACGTGCACCGAAAGCGGATCGACTACTGCTTCGTGGGCGACACCTTCCGCCGAGCCGGCCACGCCGGGCGCGTCAAGCGGGCCGAGCTGGCCTTCCACGAGCCCCTCACCGGCACGATGGCGAGCGACCACCTCGGCCTCGTCGTCGAGATCACCTGGCCCACCCGCCCGACCTGACCCGGCGCGAGCAGACCCACCGCACAGGCCCGTCGGTGCCGGCGGCGAACCCGATGGCGACGTGCAGAGCCCCGGGGCACGGTTCGGGTACACGCCGCAGACCCGAACAGAGATCGAGATCGACGACGATCGGGACGTGATCGCTGTGGCCTGCGACGTACTCGTTGCGGCGAGCGACCCCACCGCTCGTAGGTGCCGACCTCCACCGCTCGCACCTGCGGCAGCAGATCCTGATGCAGGAACACGAAGTCGATGTGGAACGGCTCGGCCGGTCTGCGCCGATGGAAGTAGGTGGCGCGTGTCTCGGCGCCGTACTCCTCCCCGAAGTAGTGGTGGTAGACGCTGCGGTACCCCAGCGCGTCCAGGTCGGCGAACAGCGCCCGGAGGACACCAGTGCGGGTATCCTCGATCCCGCGCGGGGCGACGTTGACGTCGCCCGCGACGATCGAGGGCGTGTCTCGCAGCCAGTCGGCGTAGGTGTCGATGGTCGCTCGGGCCTGAGCGCCGTAGCTGCTGCCCCTTGGCGGGCACGTCCAGATGCCGAGGATGCCGATCCCGGCCTTCGTCTCGGCGGACACGGTGAACGAACCGGCGCCGATCCGTTCAGCGCCACGAGTCAGCGGTCCACCGAACGAGGCGATGGCGAGACCCTTGCGCGGGTACCGATCCGCCTAGTGCCAGTCGATCTCCGGGTCGATCAGGTTGACCGGCGGCGGCATCTCGGGGACCTCGCACAAGACCGCGAGGTCACATCCGAGCTCGAGCAGCGCGGGGAGGTCTGAGGCGAAACCTTCGCAGCAGTTCCACTCGACGAAGCGCATCATCGACTCGGCGAGAGGTGGTGTGCTTGTGGGGCGAGCAGGACCGATCGGGCTAGAAGCTAGATGTCGTAGTAGAGCGTGAACTCGTAGGGGTGGGGGCGCAGGCGGAGGGCGTCGACCTCGCGCTTGCGCTTGTAGGTGATCCACGTCTCGATCAGGTCGTCGGTGAAGACGTCGCCGACCCGCAGGAAGTCGTTGTCGGCCTCGAGGGCGTCGAGGGCCTGCTCCAGCGAGCCGGGGACCTGCGGGACGAGGGCCAGCTCCTCGGGCGGGAGGTCGTAGAGGTCCTTGTCCTTCGGCTCCGGGGGCTCGATGCGGTTGGCGATCCCGTCGAGGCCGGCCAGGAGCATCGCCGCGAACGCCAGGTACGGGTTGGCGGTGTTGTCCGGGCAGCGGAACTCGATCCGCTTGGCCTTCGGGCTGCGCTGGCCGAGCGGGATCCGGCAGGCGGCCGAGCGGTTCCGCTGGCTGTAGACGAGGTTGACCGGCGCCTCGTAGCCGGGCACGAGCCGCTTGAAGCTGTTCGTCGTCGGGTTCGTGAACGCGATGACCGCGGCGGCGTGCTTGAGGAGGCCGCCGATGTACCAGCGAGCCAGGTCGGACAGGCCCGCGTAGCCGGCCTCGTCGTAGAACAGCGGCTCGCCGCCCTTCCACAGCGACTGGTGCACGTGGCAGCCAGACCCGTTGTCCTCGAACACCGGCTTCGGCATGAACGTGAGGCTCTTGCCCGCCTGCCAGGCCACGTTGCGGGTGACGTACTTGAACGTCATCAGCTTGTCGGCCATGGCCAGCAGCGTGTCGAAGCGGATGCCGATCTCGTTCTGGCCGCCGGAGGCCACCTCGTGGTGGTGCAGCTCGGTCTGGATCCCCACCTCGTGGAGCACCGCGCTCATCTCCGAGCGCAGGTCCTGGAAGTGGTCCATCGGCGGGGCCGGGAAGTACCCCTCCTTGGTGCGGGGCTTGTACCCGAGGTTGGGGCCTTCGTCGGTGCCGGTGTTCCACTGCCCCTCCACCGAGTCGACCTGGTAGAAGGCGCCGTTGGGGCGGGTCTCGAAGCGCACGTCGTCGAAGACGAAGAACTCCGGCTCCGGGCCGAAGTAGGCGGTGTCGGCCACCCCGGTCGAGAACAGGTGCTCCTCGGCCTTCTGGGCCACGTAGCGGGGGTCGCGGCTGTAGCGCTCGCCGGTGACCGGGTCGGCCACGAAGCAGTGCAGGACCAGCGTCTTGCGGGCGCGGAACGGGTCCAGGTACGCCGTGTTCGGGTCGGCGATCAGGACCATGTCGGACTCCTGGATCTCCTGGAACCCGCGCACCGATGAGCCGTCGAACGCGTGGCCGTCCTCGAACTGCGACTCGTCCACGGCGTGCGCCGGGACGGACACGTGCTGCATCACACCGGGCAGATCGCAGAAGCGCAGGTCGACGAACTCGACGCCCTCTTCGGCGATCAGCTCCAGCACCTCGTTCGGCGTGCGCTCTTCCACGGTCCCTCCATGGGTCGTACGGGCGAGGCGACGCTAGCGGCCGCTCCGGGTCCCGCTCGACTCACCCCCGACCGCCGGTGCTGGTGTCGGCCCCGCAGCGGCGTAGCCTCCGCGCCGATGGCAATCGGCTCGATGCGGCGCGGCCCACGGGTCCTCCGACGCCCCGCGCAGTACGTCGTCGCCGGCTTCGCGGCCGCCACCCTGGTCGGCGCGGGGCTGCTCATGCTCCCGGCGGCGTCGACGTCCGGGCGGACCACCGGGTTCGTGGACGCCTGGTTCACCGCCACCTCGGCGGTGTGCGTCACCGGCCTGGCCGTCGTCGACACCGGCGCGCACTGGAGCGGGTTCGGTGAGGCCGTCATCCTCGCCCTCATCCAGGTCGGCGGGTTGGGCGTGATGACGCTCAGCGCGCTCATCGTCGTCGGGCTGGCCCGCCGGCTCGGGCTGCGGCAGCGGCTCATCGCGGCCGCCGCCACCGGCACCCCGCAGCTCGGCGAGGTCCGCTCGATCCTGCGCGGCGTCGCGCTCGTCACCGTCTCCGTCGAGGCCGTCGTGGCCGCCGCGCTCACGCTCCGCTTCGCCACCGCCTACGACCTCGGCCTCGGCCGGGCGCTGTGGGAGGGCGCCTTCCACGCCGTCTCCGCGTTCAACAACGCCGGGTTCGGGCTCCGCTCCGACAACCTCGTGCCGTTCCGCGACGACCCGGTGGTGCTCCTCCTCGTGGCCGCCGCGATCGTCGTGGGCGGCCTCGGCTTCCCGGTGTGGGTACAGATCGCCCGCCGGCCGCGGGAGCCACGGCGCTGGAACCTCCACACCAAGCTGACCGTCGCCACCACGCTCGGCCTGATCCTCGTCGGCTGGCTCGCCATCGGGGCCCTCGAGTGGACCAACCCCGCCACGCTCGGCTCCATGGATGCCGGCGGCTCGGTGCTCAACGGCCTGTTCGCCAGCGTCACGCCCCGCACCGCCGGGTTCAACGCGCTCGACTACGGCGCGATGCGCGAGGAGAGCCGGCTCGTCACGGAGGCGCTGATGTTCATCGGCGGGGGCAGCGGCTCCACCGCCGGCGGCATCAAGGTGACGACCGCCGCCGTGCTCGCCTTCGTGATCTGGAGCGAGCTGCGCGGCGACCCCGACGTCACCCTGTTCCGGCGTCGCATCCCCACCCAGGCCCAGCGCCAGGCCCTCACGGTGGCGCTGCTCGCCGTGGTCCTCGTCGCGGGGGCGGTGCTGGCGCTCCTGCGCCTGACGGCCCACTCCCTCGACGCCCTCCTCTTCGAGGCGGTCTCCGCCCTCGGCACGGTGGGGCTGTCCACCGGCATCACCCCCGGCCTGCCCGACCCGGCCAAGGTGCTCCTCGTCGGGCTCATGCTCCTCGGGCGGGTCGGGCCCCCCACCCTGTTCGCGGCGCTCGTGTCCCGCGAGGGCGAGCGCCTGTACCGGCACCCGGAAGAGAGGCCGATCATTGGCTGACCACCAGCACCCAGACGCCCCCGGCCCCGACTCGATCCTGCGCACCGACCGCCGTCCGGAGCATCCGCCCCGCCCCGGCGAGCAGGTCCTCGTCCTCGGCCTCGGCCGCTTCGGCGCCGCCGTCGGCGCCGAGCTGGTCCGCCTCGGGATGGAGGTGCTCGGGGTGGACGTCGACCCCAACGTGGTGCAGCGCGCCGCCCAGCTGCTCACCCACGTCGTGGAGGGCGACGTCACGAACGTCGAGGTGCTGCGCCAGCTCGGCGCCGCCGAGGTGCGCCACGCCGTCGTGGGCATCGGCCACATCGAGGCCAGCGTCCTGGCCACCGCCGCGCTAGAGGACCTCGGGGTCCCCTCGATCTGGGCGAAGGCGGTCAACCGCCAGCACGGCCGCATCCTCGAGCGCGTCGGCGCCCAGCACGTCGTGTACCCGGAGCACGACATGGGCCACCGGGTCGCCCACGTGCTCGGCGGGCGGATGCTCGACTGGTTCCAGCTCGACGAGCGCTTCGCCATGGTCGAGACCCGCGTCCCCAAGGAGCTGGCCGGCAAGAGCCTGGCTGCCGTGGGGGTGCGGGCCCGCTACGACGTCACCGTCGTCTGCGTGAAGCACGGCGACGCCCCGTTCACCTACGCCACCCCCGACACGGTCCTCCAGCGCGGCGACGTGCTCGTCGTCGCCGGCGAGACGGCCGCCGCGGAGGCCTTCGCTCGCCTGCCGAGCTGACGGGGCGCCATGTTTCACGAGAGTGAAAGTCCCCTTCGTACGGTCCCGGCATGCGTCGCCCCCTGATGAACCTCGGCCGCCGGACCGTCCCCGCCCTCGCTGCGCTGGCCCTGCTGGGGGCTTGCGGCGACGACGATGACGCGTCCTCCTCGCCCCCGGACACCGCCGCGGAGGCGCCAGCGGGAGACGACGACGGGGGCTCCGACGGCGCGAGCAGCGCCACCGGAGGCGGCTCCGGGACCGGCTTCGTGCAGATCGGGGACGAGCGCTACGAGCTGACCATCGAGGGCTGCGTCGAGATGTTCGGCGCCATGGCCGGCAACGGGCACGCCACGAACGACCCCGACAACGTCGAGGTGGCCTTCGACCTCTCCCCGCAGGACTGGCAGGACCGGGATCCCTCCGAGGGCTGGGAGATGGCCGGCGCGATCACGCTCTCCATCGAGGAGCCGTACCACCAGTGGGAGACGGGTGGCGCCCTCGTCGAGCTGTTCGACCTGCCGGACGGGCTCGAGGCCGACGACGTGGACATCGTGAGCCATCAGATCGACGAGCGCACCAGCACCGCCACCGGCACGGCGAGCTTCATCGACCTCGGCGCCGTCCTGGCCGGCGGCGGGACCCCGGTGGAGGGGTCCTTCGAGCTCTCGTGCCCCTCAGGCTGACGACTCCTGCGGCGGCGGACCCAGGCGGGTCCCGAACGGAGAGGTGGCACGACGCGCGACGGCGGCGCCCCTGCGGGCGCCGCCGTCTTGCTGCTCCGAGGAGGGGGGACTACTCGGCCAGCTCGCTGCAGATCGTGTCGATGAGGATGTAGGTCACCTCGTAGGGATCGCAGTTGGCGTTGGGCCGGCGATCCTCGATGTAGCCCTTCTTGTCCACCTCGACCTGCCACGGGATGCGCACCGACGCCCCCCGGTTCGACACGCCGTAGCTGTACTCCGTCCACGGGGCGGTCTCGTGGAGGCCGGTGAGGCGCTCCTCGATGCCGTGGCCGTAGAGGTCGATGTGCTCCTGACGCTTCTTGCCGAGCGCCTCGCAGGCCCGGATGATCGCGTCGTAGTCCTCGCGCATGGCCTTGGTCGAGAAGTTCGTGTGGGCGCCGGCGCCGTTCCAGTCACCCTTCACGGGCTTGGGGTCGAGCGTGGCCGACACGTCGAAGTCCTCGGCGATGCGGTAGAGCAGCCAGCGGGCCACCCACAGCTCGTCGGCCACCTGCGGGGCGGCAACGGGGCCCACCTGGAACTCCCACTGGCCGGGCATCACCTCGGCGTTGATGCCGGAGATGTGGAGCCCGGCGGCCAGGCAGGCGTCGAGGTGGGCCTCGACGATGTCCCGGCCGAACACCTCGTCGGCGCCGACGCCGCAGTAGTAGCCGCCCTGGGGCGCCGGGTAGCCGCCGAAGGGGAAGCCGTAGGGGCGGCCGTCCTTGAAGAACGTGTACTCCTGCTCGATCCCGAAGATCGGCTCCTGGTCGGCGTACTTCTCGGCGGTGGCCGCGCACAGCGCGCGCGTGTTCGTGATGTGGGGGGTCATGTCGATGTTCAGCACCTCGCACAGCACGAGGAGGTTGTCGCCGCCGCGGATCGGGTCCGGGCAGCTGAACACCGGCTTCAGGACGCAGTCGGACTGGTCGCCGGGCGCCTGGTTGGTCGACGACCCGTCGAAGCCCCAGATGGGGAGGTCGGCCGGGGCGACTCCGTCGGCGATGATCTTGGTCTTCGAGCGGAGCTTGGCCGTCGGCTCGGTGCCGTCGATCCAGATGTACTCAGCCTTGTACGGCATCAGGGTTCCTTTCCTCCGCGAAGGAGTCGGTGGGGGCTGCGGTGTCCCCGGGTCCGCCCCGGTTGGACTGGGGGTCACGCTCGCAGCCCCTTGTTCCCCTGCCTTTTCCCGTCTGTGAACGCTATGTGAACGGGTCCCCGTCCCAGGTGGGCGGCCGGGGGAGGGCCTGTCATCATTGCGACACCTATGGAACGCCAGCGCGACTACGTCCTCCGCACCGTCGAAGAGCGAGGGGTCCGGCTCATCCGGCTCTGGTTCACCGACGTCCTCGGGCAGCTGAAGAGCTTCGCCATCTCCCCGGCCGAGCTCGAGGTGGCCTTCGACGAGGGCATGGGCTTCGATGGCTCGGCCATCGACGGCTACAGCCGGGTCCAGGAGAGCGACGTGCTCGCCCGCCCCGACCCGAACAGCTTCGAGCTGCTCCCCTGGGGCGACACCTACGGGGCGTCGGCCCGGATGTTCTGCGACATCACGAACATCGACGGCACGCCCTTCGAGGGCGACCCCCGTCAGGTGCTGCGCCGCAACCTCGACCGGGCCCGGGAGCGGGGCTTCAGCTTCTACGCCGCGCCGGAGCTCGAGTTCTTCTACTTCGAAGACGGCGACGCCGGCCGCGGCGCGCCCACGCCGCTCGACCAGGCCTCGTACTTCGACCTCACCACCGCCGACGTGGCCTCGGACCTGCGGCAGCGCACGATCCACACGCTCGAGTCGATGGGCATCCCGGTGGAGTACAGCCACCACGAGGACGCCCCCAGCCAGCACGAGATCGACCTGCGCTACACCGACGCGCTGGCCATGGCCGACAACATCATGACGTTCCGCCTCGTCGTGCGGGAGGTGGCGCTCGAAGCCGGCGTGCACGCCACGTTCATGCCGAAGCCGCTGGCCGGGGAGCAGGGCTCGGGCATGCACACCCACTTCTCGCTGTTCGAGGGCGACACCAACGCGTTCTACGACCCGAGCGACGAGCGGAACCTGTCGCAGGTGGCCCGCGGGTTCATCGCCGGGATCCTCCGCCACGCCCGGGAGATCACCGCTGTCACCAACCAGTGGGTGAACTCCTACAAGCGGCTGGTGATGGGCTTCGAGGCGCCGATCTACGTGTCGTGGGCCCGGAACAACCGCTCGGTGGTGGTGAACGTGCCGCCGATCAAGGTGGGCAAGGCCGAGTCGGCCCGCATCGAGTACCGGGCGCCGGACCCGGCCTGCAACCCGTACCTCGCGTTCTCGGTGATCCTCGCCGCCGGGCTGAAGGGCATCGAGGAGGGCTACGAGCTCCCGAACGAGACGCTCGCCAACCTCTACGAGCTCACCGAGGCCGAGCGCCTGGCCGAGGGCATCGACGTGCTGCCCCACTCCCTGTCCGACGCCCTCGACGAGATGGAGCGCTCGGAGCTGGTCGCCGAGGCGCTGGGCGAGCACGTCTTCGAGTGGTTCATCCGCAACAAGCGGGCCGAGTGGCGCGACTACAAGGCCCAGGTGAGCCAGTTCGAGCTCGACCGGTACCTGCACCGGCTCTGACCTCCCGCCCGACCATGGAGCCCCTCCTCGTCTACCCGGATCCGGCGCCGCCGGAGCTGGCCCAGGCCCTCGACCTGGCCAGCTACCCGTGGAAGGGCGTCGCGTCCGTGGACGAGATCGCCACCGCCGAGCCGCCCGACGGCTGGTCGGGCGCGGTGATCGTGATGGCCAGCGACGCCGACGGCGCGCTGGCGGTGGCTCGGGCGCTGCGCAAGCGGGACGTGCCGCTGGAGCCGATCATGCTGCTCGTCGGGGGCGCCCAGCTGCACGAGCTCGAGCGGCGCGACGAGCTGTTCGACGACTTCTGCCTGTACCCGTTCCAGCCCCGTGAGCTCGAGGCCCGCATGCGCCACCTGTTCTGGCGCACCGGGAGCGGGAGCCGCCCCGAGCTGGTCGAGTACGGCGACCTCGTCCTCAACCTCGAGACGTACCAGGCGGCGGTGGCCGGCCGGCCGATCGACCTCACCTACATGGAGTACGAGCTGCTCAAGTTCCTCGCCCAGCACCCGGGCAAGGTCTTCACCCGGGAGACCCTGCTGTCACGGGTGTGGGGGTACGAGTACTACGGCGGGGCCCGCACGGTGGACGTCCACATCCGGCGGCTGCGGGCCAAGCTCGGCGAGGAGCACGCCGGGCTCATCCAGACCGTCCGCAGCGTCGGCTACCGCTTCGGCCAGTCCCGCTGGGGCTTCTGACCCGCCCGCACCCGGGGGCGGCGCGGCGGGAGCGTCGCCGGCGTCCGGGGGGCGCTACGAGAGGTCGATCAGCTCGCTGCCCTCGTGGAGGGCGTGGCCGTGGTTGCGCAGGGCCCAGCCGAGGATGCCGGCCACGACGGCCCCGGTCAGCATCACCCCGACGGGGATGCCGATCAGCAGCACGAAGACGATGACGATGGGGCCGAGCATGGGGTCATCCTGCCCCGTGGCGGGCGATGGCTTCCACCTCCACGAGGGCGCCGAGGGGCAGCTCGGCCACGCCGATGGCGGAGCGGGCCGGCCGGTGGTCGCCGAAGACCTCCAGGTACACCTCGTTCATGCGGGCGTAGTCGCTGGCCAGGTGACGGAGGAACACGGTGGTCTTGACCACGTCGGTCAGCGACGCGCCCTCGGCCTCAAGGAGGCCCCGGAGGTTGGCGAGGGCCTGGCGGAGCTCGGCCTCGAGCCCGCCGGGGACGAGCTGGCCGTCGACGATGCCGACCTGGCCGGAGACGAAGAGGAGGTCCCCGGCGCGCACGACGGGGGTGTAGGGACCGACCGGCTTGGACATGCCACCCAGTCTCGCGTGCGGTGCGTCGGGCGCGGCGGGGTCAGCGCCAGCGCTGCCCGGTGGGCCAGTCGGGAATGCAGCCGCCGTGGAGCCAGGCGGCCGCCGCGACCGCCGCGAAGACGGCGTCGGAGCCCCGCACCGGCGGCCCGTCGCCGGGCAGCACCTCGATCTCGATGGGGGGCGTCTCGGTGGCCCGGAGGATCCCGAACGAGCGGATCGTGAGGTCGTGGACCGTGCCGTCGTCGTCGACGGCCAGGCCCTCGCTGCTCACCCAGGACAGCGCCATGTGGGCGGCCCCGGTGCAGTAGGAGCGCAGCACGGTCTCGTCGACGACGTCCCCGGCCTGGACCTGGACGCGCACGGTGCCGTCGACGATCTCGGCCTCGGCCCGCGCCCCGGTGGTGGGGTCGACGATCGGGGTGAGGGCACGGCGGGCCCCGGCGAGCAGGACGGTGGCCTCCGCCCAGCCCGCGGCCCGCAGCGCGCTGGAGGTGGGCGGGCCGGCCACGTCCACCTCCTCGACGGTGAGGTCGGGGGCGACGGCAGCGATGGCCGCGGCGATCCCGGGGGTGCGGGCGACCCGCACGGCGCCGGTGCCGTCGGCCAGGGCGCCGCCGCTGAGCGGCGGTCGCTTGGGGCCGAGGCGGACCGTGTCCTCCCGGTTGAGCAGCACCCGCACCGGTCGCCCGTGCTGGTCGGCGAGCGCACGAGCGGCGGCCACCACCGGGCTGTCGAGCTTCCCGCCGAACGCGCCGCCGTTGGCGAGCGGGGAGGTGGGCGTGCCGCCGGGCTCGCACCACGCGGCGTCCGGCTCGAGGTAGGCCGGCTCCACCCAGGTGGTGCGCAGCACCGCGGCCCAGTCGCCCGGTGGCGCCTCGATCGGCGGGTGCGGGTCGACGGTGGTGCGTCGCCCCTGGATCTTGCCGGCGGCGGCGCGGGCCTCGGCCAGCGTCTCGCCGACCGCCCAGCCGCCGGCGCCGTCGGGCACCGCCACGAGCGCGCCCGCCGGGGCGGTGTCGTCGGCGAAGCCGCCCCGACCGAGCGCCACCTCGGGGTGGACCCGCTGCGGGGTGCCGCCTTCGATCTCGGCCCGGCGGCTCGCCGCCTCGAGGTCCCGGTCGGTGACGTCCACCGGCGAGCCGTCGCGGACGACGTCCCAGGCGTCGAGGATCGTGCGCCAGCCGGTGCAGCGGCAGAGGTGGGCGAGCAGCGCCTGCTCCACGGCGGGCCGGTCGGCGTCCGGCGAGCGCTGGGCGAGGCCCTCGAGGCGGCAGACGATGCCCGGGGTGCAGAAGCCGCACTGGCTGCCCCCGGTGGCGGTGAAGGCCTGTGCCCACCGCTGCTGCCGGTCCGGGTGAAGGCCGTCGACGGTGGTGATCGACCGGCCGGCGACCCGCCGGGCCGGCGTCACGCACGACACCCGGGGCTGGCCGTCGACGAGCACGGTGCAGCACCCGCACTGCCCCTGCGGGCTGCAGCCGTCCTTGGGGGAGGTGACCTGCAGGTCCTCGCGCAGGACGGCGAGGAGGGACTGGCCCCGATCCGGGACCTCCACGGCCCGGCCGTCGACGTCGAGGCGGATGGGTGGGCGACTGCCGGTGGCCATGGGAGGGAGGATAGGTTCGGCCCGATGGTGCACCGGCCTGTCCTCCTGTCTCGTCGTCAGCTGCTCGTCGGGGGGACGGCCGCAGCCGCCGCCCTCCTGCTCGGCGCGTGCGGGGACGACGACGCCGGTTCGAGCGCCACGTCGGTCGCACCCGGCGGCTCGGCGGGGGAGGAGGGGCTGGCGCTCGTCCCGTTCGTGGGCGGCGCCCCGGTGCACGTGCCCGGCCCGGTGCGGGTGCCCTTCGGGGTGGCCGATGGCGACGGCCTCCTGCCGGTCGACGGCGCCCCCGACGAGCTCGAGGTCCAGGTGCTCGACGGCGACGGCCAGCCGCTCGGCGACGCGATGACCGTGGCCCGGCGGGCCACCGGCCTGCCCCGCCCGTACTACGCCGTGCGCACGGTGGTGGCGGCGGCGGGCGTGTACACGATCCGCACCGAGGTCGACGGCATCGGCTCCGAGCTGGCCTTCCAGGTGTTCGAGGGCGACCAGGCCGCGGTGCTCGGCCCGGGCGACCCGCTGCCCGCGATCGCCACGCCCACCGTCGACGACGCGCACGGCGTCGACCCGATCTGCACGGCCGACCCCGTCTGCCCGCTCCACGACGTCACCCTCGAGGCGGCCCTCGCCGAGGGGCAGCCCACGGCGCTGCTCGTGTCCACGCCGGCCTTCTGCCAGATGGCGATCTGCGGACCGGTGCTCGACGTCGCCCTCCAGGTCCGCGAGCGGTTCCCGCACGTGCGCTTCCTGCACGCCGAGGTGTACGCCGAGCCCGACGTGGACCTCGAGCGCACCGCGCCGATCGTGGACGCCCTCGGCCTGCACTTCGAGCCGTGCCTGTTCCTGGCCGGCGCCGACGGTCGCATCGTGGAGCGCCTCGACACGATCTACGACGAGGTGGAGCTGGCCGACCGGCTGGCCGCCCTGGCCTGACGGGTAGCCTCCGCCCGGTGGACAGCCCAGAGGAGCGCCTCGCCGCCGGCGGCATCCACCACGTCGACGCCGCCGCCCTCGACGCGGCCCTCGCCGCGCGCCCGGCCCGTCCGGTGCTCCGCTGCGGCACGAACGCCGAGGTCGACGCCGTGCTGGCGGACCCGCCGGCGCCGCTTCAGGGCCCGCAGCTGGCCGATCTCGAGGCGCTGGCGGCCCGGCTCCAGCGGGCCGAGCAGGTCGTCGCCCGCACCCGACGCCGGGTCCGGGCCGACACCGAGGCCCGCCTGGCTAGCAGCACCGCGCTCGCCGTCCACCCCGAGACGGTGCGGGCCCGGGCCGACGCCGTCCTCCGGGCCCGGGAGGCGCTCGTGGCCGCCGAGCGCGAGCTCGCCCAGCTCGCCGTGCCGGACGAGGCGCCTGTCCCGTCGCCGAGCGGCAGCGGCGACCCGGCCCCGGAGCCGGCCGCCGGCGAGGACGCCGCGCTGCGGGTGCGCCGCAACCGGGCGGTCGGCCTCGTCCTGGCTGCGGTGGGCCTGGCCGTCCTCCTCGTCGCGCTCGACGCCGCGCCCCTCTGGGTGGCGCTGCTCGTGGTGTTCGCCACCTCGGTCGCGGCGCTGCGGCTGCTGAACGGGCGCGACGACGGCGGCGACGACCCCGTCGACGACGCCGACTCCACCAGCCTCCTCGCCCAGATGGACGCCTTCACCGGCGCCGGCGCCCGCGCCGCCGACCCGGCGTCGGCGCGCCGGCGCCTCGAGACCCGCCGCACCCTGGCCGAGGAGGAGCTGCGGCTGGCCGAGCGGGCCTGGCACGACCTGGCCGGGCCGGACGCCGACGTGGCCGACCTCGACGCGGTGATCCGCCGGTTCGACCCCCAGCTCGAGGCGGTCGAGCAGGTGGTGGACGGGTCCGTGAGCGTGCGGGCGGCGGTGTCCGCCGCCCAGCAGCTGCGCGAGGCATGGCGGGCGGCGTGGGCCGAGCTCCACCTGGCCGCCCCCGACCCGGCGGACGGGGGCCTGGACGGCGCGCTCCGGGCCCTGCGCGAGCAGCCGGCGCCGGTCACGGTCGTCCTCGCCGCGCCGGTGGCGGACCGGGCCGAGGAGGTGGCGGCCCGGCTGCCCACGGCCGCCGTGCTCGTCGTCCGCGACGCGGACGAGCCGGCGTCGACCTGACGCCGGCTCGAGCGATCAGCGGGCGGCGAGCGTCAGCTGAAGGACTTGCCGCAGCCGCAGCTGCGCTGGGCGTTCGGGTTCTCGATGGCGAACCCGGCGCCCTGGAGGCCGTCCTTGTAGTCGAGCGTGGCGCCCACGAGGAGCTCGGCGCTCGAGGCGTCCACCACGACCTTCACGCCGGACTGGTCGACGAGGTTGTCCTCCTCGGTCACGTCGGTGTCGAAGAACATCTCGTAGCTGAACCCGGAGCAGCCGCCGGGGCGGACCGCCACGCGCAGCGCCAGGCCCTCTTCGCCCTCGGCCGCCATCAGGTCCTTGACCTTCTCAGCAGCGGATTCGGTGAGCGTGATCACGAGCGGGTCCTCCTGCAGGACGGAACGAGTGGGAACAGGCTACCGGGCACCGAGTGCGATCTCGACCTGGCACGGCGTGCGGTGCACGAGGCCGTGGAAGTCCACGACCGTGCCGTCGCCGCGGGCGTCCACGAAGCCCTCGACGAGCCCCTGGTGCAGGCCGCAGACCAGGTCGGGGTTGTCCTCGGCCAGCTCCCGGAACGGGCAGCGGGTGAAGGCGATCGTGACCCGGTCGGGCTCGACGACCGCCTCCGGGTCGAACCCGAGGGACGAGAGCTCCTCGTTGAGCGCCACCTCGCACGGGCCCTGGCGGTCCTGGCGGCTGGCGTCGGCCGCGCCCTGGTCGCGGGCCGCCTCGACGGCCTCGGCTGAGCTCAGCCCGGCCGCCGAGGCCAGCTGCAGCAGCATCCGGGCCAGGACCGGGAAGGCGGGCGGCTCGAACCCGAGCGCCGGCGCGTCAGGGGCCAGCGAGTAGCGGTGCTGCGGCCGGCCCACGTTGCCCTGGGCGTCGATCGTCACCTGCAGCAGCCCCACGTCGCGCATGCGCTCGAGGTGGGGGCGCACCGTGTTGGGGTGCAGGTTGAGCGTCTCGGCGATCTGGGCGGTGGCCAGCGGCGAGGGTGAGCGGGCGAGCTCGAGGTAGATGGCGTAGCGGGTGTTGTCACCCAGCGCCTTCAGGAGCTCGAGCCGAGGGGCAGGCACGAGGGTGAGTTTACACGGACCCCGCCGGTAGAATCTCGGGTGATGGCTGGACCCGACCTCCCGACGCCGGACGACGTCCTGGCCGTCCTGCGAGGGGTCATCGACCCGGAGCTCGGCAGCGACATCGTCGACCTGGGCATGGCCAAGGGCGCTCGGGTCGACCCCGACGGCGAGGTCACCGTCACGGTCGCCCTCACCACCGCCGGCTGCCCGCTGCGGGCCCAGATCCAGCGCGACGTCCGGACCCGGGTGGGGTCGCTGCCCGGCGTGCGCCACGTCACCCTCGAGTGGACCGAGATGACCCAGGCGGAGAAGGCCGCGGCGATGGCCAAGGCCCGCTGGAACGTCGCCCAGCGCCCCGAGGAGACGTCGCTGGCCCCCACCACCAAGGTGATCCTGGTGGCCTCCGGCAAGGGCGGCGTCGGCAAGTCGTCGGTCACCGTGAACCTGGCCGCCGCCCTCGCCGCCACCGGCCTGCGCGTCGGGGTCCTCGACGCCGACATCTGGGGCTTCTCCGTCCCCCGCATGCTCGGCGTGGAGGGCCGTCTGCGGGGGCGGGAGGAGAACGGCAGGAAGCTGATCGAGCCGATCGAGCGCACCGTCGGCGACGGGCTCCTGCGGATCATCTCGATGGGCTTCCTCGTGGAGGACGAGGAGTCGGCGCTCATGTGGCGGGGCCTCATGCTCAACCGGGGCGTCACCCACTTCCTGCAGGACGTCGACTGGGGCGACGACCTCGACTACCTGCTCATCGACATGCCCCCCGGCACCGGCGACGTCCAGATGGGTGTGGCGAAGCTGCTGCCCCGAGCCGAGGTGGTGGTGGTCACCACGCCCGCCCGGGCCGCGCAGAAGGTGGCCAGCCGGGCCGTGTCGATGGCCCGCAAGAGCTACCTGCGCGTGGCCGGGGTGATCGAGAACATGAGCGCCTTCGAGTGCGAGCACGGCACCCGCTACGCCCTCTTCGGCGAGGGCGGCGGCGAGGCCCTGGCCGCCGACGCCGGCGTGCCGCTGCTCGGTCAGGTGCCGCTCGAGCCGGCCGTCGCCGCCGGCGGCGACGAGGGCGAGCCGGTGGCCCTGGGCTCGGGTGCGGCGGCCGACGCGTTCCGGGCGATCGCCGAGCGGATCCTCACCGAGGCCGTCCCGCCCACGGAGCTGGCCGGCTGCTCGGTGCGGATGCTGCAGGCGGCCGTGGCCGCGCTCGACGCGTCGGAGGCGCCGGCCGCGGAGGCCTGAGGGTCGGCTGCGCTCAGCGGGCGGTCCAGGGGTCCTCGAACCCCTCGCCGTCGACGCGGCCCTCGTCGGCCAGCTTGCGCAGGTGGGCCCACACGGAGAACGCGGCCCAGCCGTGGAGCTCCTCGGGCACGTCGACGTAGATCGCCTTCACGAGGTCGGGGATCGTGGCCGTTCCCGCCGCGGCGAGCGCCTCGAGCACCTGGGCCTCCCGGGCGAGGCGGTGCTCGCGGTACTCGTCGATCTTGGCCTGCGGGTCCTCGATGAGGTGCCCGTGGCCGGGCGCGATCGAGCGCAGCCGGGGCCGCAACTCGGCCAGGCGGTCGAGCGACGCGAGGTAAGCGGCCATGTCGCCGTCGGGCGGGTGGATGACGACCGTGGACCCCTCCATGATGTGGTCGCCGGAGAACAGCATCCGCTCCTGCTCGAGCAGGTAGCAGAGGTGGTTCGACGCGTGGCCGGGCGTGTGCAGGGCCCGCAGCACGAACTCGGTGGCCTCGATCGTGTCGCCGTCGCGCAGCTCCCGGTCGACGACGAGGCCATCCCGGCTGTCGAAGCCGAGGACCTCGGCGCCGGTGCGAGCCTTCAGCCCGGCCGCCCCGGGGGAGTGGTCCTCGTGGGTGTGGGTGCAGAGGATCCAGCGGATGCGGTCGCCGCCGCAGCCGGCGATGGCGTCGAGGTGCGAGTCGTCGGCCGGACCCGGGTCGATGACCGCCACCTCGTCGATGCCCACCAGGTAGGTGTTGGTGCCCGGGCCCGTCATCACCGAGGGGTTGGGGGCGACGATGCGGCGCACGAGCGGGCTCAGCGCGCTGGGCACGCCGGCCACGATGGGCTTGCGGGTGTCCTCGGTGGATGGGTCGGTCATCGCAGTCCTCCCTGACCGGTCGGGCCGACGGTCATCGGCCCAGCTCGGGGTGGCCGCCCCCCGGGGGCTCCTCCCAGCTCTCGACGTCCCACACCCCCGGCGCGGCGCTCCGCCCCCGCACGACCCGCACGATGCCGCCGCCGGCCCGGATCCGCCGGAGGATCGACCCCCGCAGCACGGCCCGAGTGGGGGGCAGCAGCAGGAGGATGGCGACCACGTCGGACACGAAGCCGGGGAAGATCATGAGGCCACCGGCGGCCAGCACGAGCGCCCCGTCGATCACCTCCCGGGACGGGACCCGGCCCTCGCGGATCGTGCGGTGGAAGCGGTTCAGGACCCCGATGCCGGCCACCTTGGCGCACCAGGCGCCGACGACGCTGATGGCGATGAGCAGGAGGATCGTCTCCGCCACGCCGATGCCGGTGGCGACCTGGACGATCACGTAGAGCTCGATGATCGGCACGATGACGAGGAGCAGGAGCAGCGCGCCGAGCATCGGGTCAGCCTACCGCCGAGGTAGCGTCGCTCCGATGGCGAGGGACGACGGGGCTGGGGCCGCCGCGAGCGCGCCGAGCGGTGGCGCACGTCCGTCGCTGCGCGGCCTCGTGCCCCGCACCGCGCTCGGCCTGGCCGGGCTGCTGTTCGCCATGAGCGTGGCGTCCGCGCTCACCGGCGCCGTGCTCTACGCCTACTACGCCTACCGCCTCGGCCAGACGGAGGACCGGGTGGACGAGTTCGCCGCCCGGTTCGAGGGCGCGGTCGACGAGGCCGTCGAGCGGATCGAGACCGAGCGGGACACTGCCGTGGGCGCGGTGCAGGGCCAGCTCGACGAGCTCCAGCGCTTCGCGGCGAGCGGCGAGACGCTGAGCGGGCTGCTCGAGGCGGCCGCCCCGTCGGTGTGGTTCGTGTCGACGCTCGACGAGGCCGGGCAGCCGTCGGTGGGGTCGGCCTTCGTCGTGTTCTCCGACAGCGAGCAGTCCTTCCTCCTCACCTCGTACACCACGGTGCGGGCCGCCACCCAGCAGCCGGCGCCGGAGATCACCGTCCGCAAGGGCGACGACGTGCTGGCGGTGTCGCTCACCACCTGGAACCCGGCCACCGACCTGGCCCTGCTCACCGCGGACCGGCCCTCGCTGCCTGCGCTGCGCTGGGCGCCGACGGACCCCCCGCTGCGGGTGGGGGACCGGGTCTTTGCCGTGTCCGGCCTGGGGGCCAGCGGCGGGGCGATCAGCCAGGGGTTCGTGGCCGACGTGTCCGCCAACGGCATCCAGCACGACGCCCCGATCGGTGCCGCCTTCCAGGGGGGACCGATCCTCACCTCGAACGGCGAGGTGCTGGCGGTGGCCAGCCGGGCGTACGCGCCCCTCGGGTTCGATCCACAGGCCGTGTTCTTCGGGGTGCCGATCCGCGCCGCCTGCGCGGAGGTGCTGCGCTGCCCGGACGACGCCCAGCCCGGCTGACGGCGAGCGGTCAGCCGAACAGCCCGAAGGCCCGGGTGGTGGTGGTCGTGGGCGGCACCGTGGTGGTGGTCGTCGGCGGCG